>OJKW01001589.1_pt1 | contig 12586 bp, 9 predicted proteins | sample 1596591 | NCBI WGS metagenome assembly OJKW01 (sample SAMEA4350166, study PRJEB24818) | metagenome | biome: human; feature: gut; material: faeces | place: Denmark | collected 2013-09
GTATTAGATATGAAGTGCCCTCGCTGTGGTGGAGAAATGACCCGTGATGATCATCGCAAGTATCCCATCGATATGTGCTATAACTGTGGGTATACGGAAAGCAGAGGGAATTCCCGCCCCGCTAAGGTATTGGCCGGGACGACGAATTTTGAGCATCTCAAGAAGCTGAACTTCAATGAGTTCGTTGCGTTTGTCGGAGACGGCCTTGGCTGCAGCGCCAATAAGCTTTCCGAGTGGCTGACTCATACTTGCTGATAAATTGACCTGATACGAAAACCGCTCCGGCTGATAAGTCGGAGCGGTTTTCTGTTGCCAATTGCATGCGGCTGGTTTATAATATCATTTATCAAAAAAGACAGGATACGGTGAAACAATGGACGAAAACAGAAGCGTCGGCAAGCTTTATATTGTCGCGACGCCTATCGGCAACTCAAAGGACATGTCCCCGCGCGGCAGACAGATCCTCGCGGACGCGGATATGATCGCCGCCGAGGATACGCGCCGCTCCATGGTGCTGCTCAATAAGCTTGAGATACGCAATAAGCTTGTCTCGAACCATAAGTTCAATGAATATGGCAAGGCGAAGTATTTTATAAATGAACTGCTCTCGGGCAAGAATGTCGCCGTCATAAGTGATGCCGGTACCCCCTGCATCTCTGACCCCGGCAATGAGCTTATCAAGGCCGCGGTCGAGGCCGGGATCCCGGTCATTGGCGTGCCAGGCTGCTGCGCTGCCGTCACGGCGCTGTCTGTCTCGGGCTTTGATCTGTCGAGCTTCATGTTCTATGGCTTCTTTCCTCGCGAGAATGTGGAGCGCTGCCGCCTGCTCGAAAAGATGCGCCGCGGCGATACGCGCACCTACGCGCTCTATGAGTCGCCCAAGCGCATTATGGAGCTGGTCGATTTCTTTATCGACAGCGGAGCACACTGCCGTATGTGCCTGTGCAACGACCTTACGAAGCTGCATGAAATGAGCTTCCGCGGCACGCCCAGCGATGTCAAGGATCAGCTCCTTGCCAAGGGCAGCTACGATAAGGGCGAGTACGCCGTTGTCGTCGAGATAGACGAGGACTATATTTTCAATAAGGTCGAGCATACCGTCAGCGCCGAGGCGATGCTTGTCGACGCTATGGTCTCCGGCAGCCTCTCGGCAAAGGATGCCGTCGCCGCCGTGCTCGCGGATGAGAACAATTCCTACAGCAAGAACGAGCTGAAGGCCGCCGCGCTGAACCTCAAGCGCCTTTTCGGAGGCTGATATGGGCAGGATAATTCAGGAACTGGAGCGCTCACTGCCCGGTCTGTCAAAGGCTGTTTTCTCCCAGAGCATTGATAAGCTTTCGGATGAAAAGGTCGTCATCCGCCCTGTCAGCACTAAGACAGGCATAGCCTATCAGGCCGAGAGCTTTCGCAATAATAAGGCCTTTCACCGTAACCTTACCGCCGACGCGCTTCTGCGCTATGCCGAGGAGGAGCTTGAGGGGCGGTACCGTCAGGTGCTGATAGTCTCACAGAGCGGGGGCGGGCAGTTCTGCCTCAAGGTCAATGGCGAGTATAAGCGCACCGGCAAGGCCGCGGCGCTCCCGCTGCCCGGCGGCGCTGCCGCGCATGACCGCGAGAAGGAATATCTCCTGCGCGAGGGTGAGAACATCTCAGCGTTTGTCGACCTCTGCGTGTTCACGCAGGACTTCAAGATCGTCCGCGCCAAGTACAGCAAGTACCGGCAGATAAACCGCTTTGTCGAGCTTGTCGATCAGTCCTTTGCCGCCGACGGCAGGGAAGAGATCAGCATCCTTGATTTCGGCTGCGGCAAGTCGTACCTGACTTTTATTCTCTATTATTACTTTTCCGTCAAAAAAGGTGTGCGCACCCGCATCATCGGCTACGATCTCAAGGCCGATGTCGTCGAGCGCTGCAATGAGATCGCCTCGCGCTACGGCTATGACGGGCTGCGCTTCGAGGTCGCGGATGTGACGCGGGACACGCTTGCCGATACGCATATCGACATGCTCGTGACACTCCACGCCTGCGATACCGCCACGGACTATGCTCTTGCTTATGCCGTGAACCGCCGTGTCGGGCGCATCTTCTCCGTGCCCTGCTGCCAGCATGAAATCAATTCCAGCATCCACAGCGGGGGAGAGCTTGACCTGCTGCTTGAATACGGCATCGTCAAGGAGCGCGTCTGCGCCCTGCTGACGGATTCTATCCGCGCTGCTGTCCTCGAGGACGCGGGGTATAAGGTGGATATGATAGAGTTCATTGACCTTGAGCATTCGCCGAAGAACATCATGCTGCGCGCGGAGTATACCGGCAAGCGCCGCGGCTCAGGCCGCGCAAAGGCCGAAGCCTTGCGCGAAAAATACGGCTTCACCCAGACCCTGCTTGATCTCGTGAAGTGAAGATGGAAAGCAGGTAAATAAGACAGCCCAACTGCTCCCCATGTTTTTCATGGGGAGCAGTTTTTTTGCTCCGTATACAGCGGAAAGGATATATCTATCCTCAGCCCGTTTTCATTGCGCACGGCCATCTCACCGCCGTGTGCTTTTATTATTCTGTAGGCAAGCGGCAGACCCAGTCCGTGTGTGCTGTCTGGGATGGTGCCGAGGCTTTCGAGCACCGCCTCGTCGATACCGCTGCCGTTGTCGGCAATGCGGATGCACACGCTATTGCCGGTCGCATACTCCTCTATCTCCACGGTGCAGCCCTCGCCGTTATGCTGCATTGCATTTGAGATGAGGTTAAACACCGCACGGGCGATAAGCTCGCTGTCACAGAGAATCACGGCAGCCTCGTCGCGAAGCTCCGGTCTGATCTCACGCCCATCGGCAAGGCCGCTGTTTATCACGTCCGTTACGGCTTCGCGTATGATCGGGCACAGCCGCGCGGGCTTTCTGCGCTGCGGCTGCATATCGCTCTCAAGCGTGGAGATAAGGTTCAGGTCGTCCACGAGCCGCCCGGCTCTTCCAGCCTGCAGGATTATGCGCCCGGCGCTCTCTGCGGCCGGTTCCGGTACCGCGTCAGAGGAAGCGATGGCCTCTGCGTTTCCCATTATCACCGCAAGCGGCGTGCGTATATCGTGCGATATCCCGTTTACCCAGTTGCGCCGTGCCGTGTCGCGCTCCTCAAGTGCGCGGCTTTTTTCGCGCAGGGCAGCGGAGCATTTGTTCAGCTCATGATAGGCCGGGCGGAATATCCCACCGCCGCGGAGATCGAGCGGCTCCTCGCGGCTCAATTTGTCGATGCAGTCGGTGAGCGTCCGCACACCTTTATATAGCCGACGGCCTGTAAGCAGCGACAGGCAAAGTGCCAGCGCGGCGTTCAGCGCCAGCACCAGCGCGATGCGCGCAGGCAGCGAATGGAACCAGCTCATCGAAAGAACTATCTGATATTTCCCGACCGCATTTTTCGGCTGCCCGAGGATGAACAGCCCGCAGTCCTCCGCCTGCGTGTAAACCGGATAGTCACACAGGAACCAACGAGAAAGGATGGCGACATCGCGCAGCGTATAGTGCTGCGGGATATCGTCCGGCATGTGCGCCGACCAGATGACGTCCCCGCCGTCGTCCAGCAGTATGCACCAATAGCCCTCGGGCAGCAGCACTGAAGCATCCTCGCCGGATTCGTAGGCACTGTGCATGAGGTCGATAACGCGCTTATTCGAGCGCGTCGCGGCGGTGCCGTTGTCGTAGCTTATATATAGAAGTCCCGCAAAGTTCAAAAGCAGCAGTATCAGCGCCGTGACGGCGGCTACGGCGGCGCAGCTCAGGAAAAATTTCAGCGCTGTTTTATTCATCGCGCACCGCCAGTCTGTAGCCCAACCCGCGCACCGTCAACAGATACTTTGGAGCGGAGGGCGTGTCCTCAAGCTTTTCGCGCAGACGGCGTATGTGTACCGTCAGCGTGTTCTCATGGCCGTAATAGTCCTCGCCCCACGCCGCCATGCACAGACTGTCAAAGCTTACGATCCTGCCGCGGTTTTCCCAGAGCTTCTTTATTAGAATAAGCTCCTTCGCCGTAAGCGGAGTATCCGCATCTCCGCGCCTGACGCACGCGCGGGCGAAATCCACATAACAGCTGCCTATTTCCGCGCCCTGTTCCTCGGCGGCGATGGTGTAGGTCCTGCGCAGCAGCGCCTTTACGCGCAGCACCAGCTCCCGCATCAGAAAGGGCTTGACGATGTAATCATCCGCGCCGAGCCGAAGCCCCGTGATCCTATCCTCGCCGCTGCCGCGCGCCGTGAGGAAAATGACCGGCGTGTCCGTATACTCGCGCAGCTGCTCATACAGCTCAAAGCCGCTGCCGTCCGGGAGACTTACGTCCAGCAGCATCAGCGCGACAGGCTGGCTCGCCGCCACGGATAGTGCCTCCTCGCAGCTCGCCGCCGTGTAGATGTTGAAGAAGCCCTCCTTGAACAGCGCGTCCGACACGGTCCTGAGAAGCTCTTTCTCATCGTCGACTATCAGTATTTTTTTGTTCATCAGTTCATTCATCGCGATCACCGCCCGGCTGTATAGTAACACTTTTCTGCCCGATATTGAACACATATCCCGCGCTTTAAGCAAATTTAAGGCTGAGTTAAGCTGCATTTAAGCGTGAGGAAATCCCGGCGTGCTACTATCCTGAACGCCGGCAGAAGTGTCTGCCGCGGAAAGGATGATAATTATGGATCAGATAGTCGCCACATACGGGCTGACAAAAAAGTATAAGGACTTCTGCGCCGTGTCGCAGCTCGACATGACGGTGCGCGAAGGGCGGATATACGGATTCCTCGGCCCGAACGGCGCAGGGAAATCGACCACGCTCAAGATGCTGCTCGGCCTTGTGCAGCCAAGCGCCGGGAGCATAGAACTCATGGGCAAGCCCATGAACGACAGGAACAGAATAGAGCTGCTGCGCAGTACCGGCTCACTCATTGAGTCGCCATCATTCTACGGGCACCTGACGGCGCGGGAGAACCTGCGCATATACACGACGCTTCTCGGACTTCCGGAGAAGAACATCGACGAGGCGCTCCGGATCGTCAGGCTCGACAGGCAGGATGGCAAAAGACTCTCGGCCTACTCTCTCGGCATGAAGCAGCGCTTCGGCATAGCCTCGGCGATGCTGGGCTTCCCGAAGCTGCTGATCCTCGATGAGCCGACGAACGGCCTTGACCCGTCCGGAATACAGGAGATGCGCGAGCTTATCCGCTCCCTGCCGGAGCGCTGCGGCATGACCGTTATCATCTCAAGCCACATTCTCAGCGAGATAGAACGCATCGTTGACGATATAGGCATCATCGCAAACGGCGAGCTTCGCTATCAGGGTGAGCTTGAGCGCCTGCATGAGATAGACGAGGGAAAGACGCTGGAGGAAATTTTCCTCGATATGACCGGAAAGGATCTGAGCCTGTGACCGCCTTGCTGAAAGCCGAATACCTCAAAAACCGCCGCCGTTATATTTTCCTGACGGAGCTTGCTCTGACCGCCGCGGCCGGCGCGTGGGCGTTCTACGGCAGCTATACCGGGGAGAGCGGGAGCTTCGCCCTGGAAAACGGCTATATGCTCTATCTCTATCAGCTCCCACTCATCAATACTATCTTTTTCCCGCTCATGTGTACGCTTATCGCGTCGCGCCTTGCGGAGACAGAGCATAGCGGAGGCGGGTTCCGACGCCTATGCGTTATCGCAGAGAGGGGAAGAGTGTATGACGCGAAGCTCATTTACGGGATTATTCCGGTGCTGCTGTGCGCCGTGCTCTTTTGCGCAGCCGCAGCCGTCTCCGGACAGATCGCGGGCTTTACAAAGCCGCTGCCGGTGAAGCTATATCTCATCCACCTGCTCTTCACGCTTATACCGACGGCGGCGCTGTACGTTTTTCAGCACTCCCTATCCATGCTCATCGAGAATCAGGCAGTGCCGCTGTGCGTCGGTGCTCTCGGTGAATTTATGGGGCTGTTTTCAATGTTCCTGCCGCAGCTCGGTGCGCTGCGCCGGTATTTCCCGTGGAGCTGGTATGGTGCGCTCCAGTTTGTCGGGCTCTTTGGTTGGACGAAGGAGACGAGATACGCCGGTGCGTACCTCGCCGTCATGGGCTATGACTGGCTGTGCCTTGCGATAGCGGTCTTTGCCGCGCTGTGCTTCTATGCTATAGGCAGGGGACTGTTTTCCCGAAAGGAGATATGAACAATGTTATGTAAACTTATCCGCGCCGAGCTTATGAAGCTGCGCCGTTCACCGGTCTGGCTGGCGTTTATCGTCATGCCGGTCATACCCGCACTCATGGGGACCTTCAATTACCTTGAAAACCTTGAGCTTCTGCACAGCGAGTGGTACAGTCTCTGGACGCAGCACACGCTTTTCACGGACTATATTTTTCTTCCGCTGCTCATCGGCATTTACTGCTCGTACACGATGTATATAGAGCAGAAGAACCATAACTGGAACCGTGTGCTCACCGCGCCTGTGCCGAAAGGCATGGTATTTGCTGCAAAGCTTGTATGCGTCGGGTTTATGATACTTCTCAGCGAGCTGTGGATCGCTGTGCTGTATGTTGCTTCCGGTAAGCTCGTCGGCCTGAGCGCCGCCGTGCCGCTGGGTGAACTCACGGTCTGGTGCCTGTTCGGGACGCTCGGCGGCCTTGTCATGGCGGCGATGCAGCTGACGGTGTCGATCTTCCTGCGCGGCTTTGCTATGCCGGTCGCTATAGCGCTTGCGGGCGGCCTGTCCGGGCTGCTCTTTCTCGCAAAGCACATGGGGCATATCTGGCCGTATTCGCTCATGGCCTATGGCATGAACTCAAACGCGCCGCAGGAGCTGATGAAGAGCGGCTATGCCGGTTTTATAATTACCTGCGCAGTATATTTATTCGTTTTCACGGTGATAGGTTCTATGATCCTCTCCCGCTGCGACAACTGAAAATGCAACACGAAGCCTGAGCCTATACGGCTTGGGCTTCGCCATGTATATGGATGCCAAAACGCTTAGCAAAAGTAACCAAAGTGGAGCGATGCAAAACGACATTACAGAAAAATGTGACAAAAAAGTTGGGACAACGTGCATTTTTGTGCAGTTTTGACACAATTCGACGTAAAAAGGGTTACATAATAATCCCCCACGATTTGACTAATATGAAAAAACGTGTTATAATGCCGCCGTAAATCCCTATAGGAGGGTAGAAGCTTATGCAAGTGCTGGACATGATACTCGATGTTCTGGCGTACATTTGGTATGGGATAAAAAGAATTTTTAAGAATCCGGTATTGAGAGATGCGGCGATCATTCTGCTTTCAGTGCTGGTCAGCGTACTTGTAATAAACGCAAGGACAAAGAGCATAAACGAACAGGCAGAGAAAAGGATAGCGGCGATAGAGCAGCGCTATCAGAGTGAGCTGGCCGCGGCGCAGTCGCAGACCGCGGGCTCGGCAACACAGTCGACTCAGCAGACCACATATTCCGCCGACGCGGAGTACATAGCAAAGGTCGTCGCGGGCTGCGCTACATATTACAGCGAGAACGTTCAGCGAGCGGTGGCGTGGTGCGTGCTCAACCGCGTGGACAGTGCGCTGTATCCCGATACGATCAAGGAGGTCTGCGAGCAGGCCAACCAGTGGCAGGGCTATGAGAATGCCCCGCTTATCGACAGCATATGCCAGGTGTGTCAGGACGTTATCGACACATGGCAGTCAGGCGGAGTGCGCGACATCCCGAGAGAGTGTGTCTTCCTTAGAATGACGGAGGACGGCGTCGAGCTGCGTACCGAGTTTACCGGCGGCAACACATGGAATGTTGTCAACAGCTGACATAAAAATACAGGAGCTGAAAAACAGCTCCTGTATTTTTATGTTCAGTTTTCGGGTATTGCCGTGGCGAAATAGAAGATATCGCTCATCCGCCGCTCAACGCCGAACTGCACGGGATTTATAAGCTCGTTTCCGATGATGATGCTTCCGGTCTGGCCGCCGTCGAGTGTGTAGGCATTATAGCAGCCGTGGGCTATCATCGAATCCGCGGCCTGACGGAGCGTGACATAGACGTAATAGTCGGGACTCTGGCAGTTGATCGTCATGGCAAGATAGTGCAGCTTTCCGAGCTGACCTATCGCGCAGCGGGCGTAGGTATCGCGAACCTCACCGAGGGGATAGTCGTAAGGCGTGACGTCAACGCCCTTTTCGACCATGACCGGACCGAAGCTGAGCGAGAACATAATGTTGTTTTTGTCCAGATATGCCTGAGCCTCGGCCTCCGTTTTGAACTGCCCCTCATAGGTGAAGAGCATATCGCCGCTGTCGGTGAAGAGACAGGCCTGCCCGGCAGTGAGACAGCTGCGCATCAGCTTTCCGTCGTAGGCGTACAGACCGTAGCAGCGGTCAGGAATATCGTAGAAATCACCGCTGACGGCAAGCACGGCGTTTGCCTGCGCGGCAAGCTCCGTCGGGTAATAATAGGTCTGTCCGCCGAAGGTGTCGTCGGCGATCTTGCGGCGCAGCTGGCTTGCGTCGGCGATGAAGACCTCGGCAAAGGTGCCGACCGCGCCGTGCTCGCTCTCCTGCCAGACTATGGCGAGTATCGTTTCATCAAGATAGTAGCGGATGACGCCGCCGTTTATGAGATCCTTGTCGGGGTTCCAGTCAAGCTCCTGCCCGTCAATGAGCTTTTTTGCTTCGTCTGTCTCTAACAGTGCGGAGATAACGGCAGGATCCGTCGTCTCACCGTAGCGGCTCTGGTCGGGCTTGGGGCCGGGACTTGTCAGGTCAGGCAGCGTGTAGTGAAAATCAATGTGCTCCATCGCCGTGCAGGCCTTTTCAAAGCCGGGCATATCATCGGCGGGAGACGCGAGCGCATAGAGACTGGACAGATCGTCGACCTGCCAGACGCCGCCGCGGTAGCTCATATGCAGGGTAAGCGTATCCTCGCGCAGGTAATCGCCGGTATGCTCAAGGCGCTTACTTACGGCGCGGTCATAGGCGCTTGTGAGCACCTCGGGCAGATATTCGCCGCTGTCAGTGTATATCTCCGTTGGACGTTTGGCTGCGTCAACAAGACCGGCAAGCTCAGTCTGCATCTCGGGGTCGATGCCGTCGGCAAGCGCGGCGGTGTCCAGATATGTGACCTCGACTTCGGCGGTTGCTGTGCGGAAGCTCTGCCGCGGATCGCCTGATATGACGGCGCTGAAGTTTTCAAAGGCCGCGCCGCTTATCAGCCCGCTGTCAGAGGGCTGCTCGATGGTGGATAGCGCTTCTTCAAGCGCAGGGCGAGGAGGAGAGGACGGTCTGAGAATAAGAAATACAGCGGTCAGCGCCGCAATAATAAGAACGACTGCGATAATAAGCGTGAGTTTTCGTTTAGCCATGAGCGTTCACCCCAAAATGTTTCACAAGTCATAATGCACAAATTTTACACTGAACATCTGAAATCGTCAAGCGCTGAGCTTGTAAAATGCGGAGAATAATTATATAGTAGATACAAGCAAAATCACGGAGGAAAAGCAAATGTTTTTTGACACACATGCTCACTATGACGACAAGGCCTTTGATGAGGACAGGGACAGCCTGCTTGCCGCGCTCCCGGAGGCCGGTGTGACGCTGGTCATTGACCCGGGCTGCGACGTTAAAAGCAGCCGGGCGGCGATAGAGCTTGCTGCGCGCTATGAGCATGTATACGCGGCGGTCGGGATACACCCGGAGGAGCTGGGAGATTTCACAGAGGAAAACCTTAATGAGATCGCACACTTGGCGAGGGACGGGAAGTGCGTGGCCATCGGCGAGATCGGCCTCGACTATTACTGGGACGATACGTACAAGGCCGAGCAGAAGGAGCTTTTCAGGCGGCAGATCGAACTGGCACTTGAGTTCAGTAAGCCCATAATCGTCCACGACCGCGAAGCGCACGGCGACAGCCTTGAGCTCGTCAGCCGCTATCCGGAGCTGCGCGGCGTGTTCCACTGCTTTTCCGGTTCCGCGGAGATGGCGAAGGAACTGCTGCGTCGCGGCTGGTATCTGGGATTCGATGGACCCGTGACTTATAAGAACGCGAGAAAGGCGCTTGAGGTGATGGAGCTGTGCCCGATAGACAGGCTGCTGCTTGAGACGGACAGCCCGTATCTCAGTCCAGTGCCGATGCGCGGGAAGCGGAACGATTCGAGGAATCTGAAGTACATCGCGGAGAAGATAGCGGAAGTCAAGGGCTGTGCTGCCGAAGACATTGCATGCGCCGCGTATGAGAACGGCCGCAGGCTGTTCGAAATTTAATACAGATGGCTTCAGCAAAGGCCGGACAGCCTTTGCTGAAGCCATTTTTTTGTCTGCCAAAATGTGACAGGCAATTACACACGGCGCAGGATATACTTGCTATAGAAAATATAACAAGTATATATCTTTTGGTGGGAACTTTTGGTGAGGAAGTACGTCTATAAAAAAGAAAGGCATCGGGACAAGTCTCGCCCGGAGCAAACATAAGGCGAATCTGTAATTTTTTGACGCCAAAGAATTATTAAGAATTGCCGGTGAAACGCTGGAAGCCCTGAAAATACACGCGGCGCGCACAGATGCTGCATGGTTTTTTGTAACAATTTGAAATTTTTTGAGATTTTTATGTTTTTGGGGCTTGCAATTTGAAGAGACTTGTTGTAATATTATAGCCGAAACGTAACAGTTTTTTTACTTTATTCCAAAAACTGTTCGTGATCAATCCGCAAAGAACCATTGCACAGTAAATCATTATACCCGAAAGGGTAGTTTAGGGGGAGCAAATATGAAGAAACGGATCATCAGTGCTCTGCTGACAGTGCTCATGGTCATGTCCCTGTTCACGGGGCTGTCCGTAAGCGCTTACGCAGACGACGAAAATCCTCAGGTGGTCGAGTACACCCTCAAGGCCGGCGACTATGTTCTTAAACTCTGCCAGGCACAGGGCATCAACTACTTCACCTGCAAGGATGCTATTATAAAGCTCAACGGGCTGAAGAGTGAAAACGACTTCAGGTTCCTGGCCGTGGGCAGAGTGATCAAGCTGCCTGCGACTGACGCTGCGGCTCTGAACATCATTGCCAGCGGCAGTACCGGCACCGGCACCGGTTCTACCGGTTCTACCGGTACCACAACGGGAACCGTCAGCGCCGCAAAGGGCAGCGACAGTGTCGCTTATTATCTGATCCCTTACACGATCCAGCGCGGCGAGACCGTTGCGGGCATCTGCAACTCTCTGGGCATCAGCTTCACCAACTATGCCGATCAGATCAAGAAGCTCAACAACATCTCCAGCTGGAACAAGGTCGCTGCGGGCAAGACTCTGCTTCTGCCCTCGCCCAAGGCTCCGGCAGTCGGCACTACCTGCTATCAGGTCGTGGCGCATAAGATAGGCTCAGGAGAGACCGCTTACAACATGGTCGCAAGCTACGGTGTTGACTATGGCCAGAACACCAAGCTGCTTCAGGCGCTGAACAACACCAGCAACCTTGCAAAGGTCAGGGCCGGCAGCACCTTCTACATTCCCGTTGCCACCACTATTACTGCCAGCAGCACCGGCAATACCGGCAATACGGGCAACACCGGAAACAGCGGCAATACTGGTAATACCGGTACCGACAGCGGCAACAGCGGCAACAATAACAGCGGTAATAACAATAACAACAGCGGCAGCAATAACAGCAGCCAGAAGTACAGCATCACTCCCAATATCAACACCGCTTACGGCACCATGACTTTCTACGTCAACAACACTGCGGTCAGCTCCGCAGCAGCAGGCGCTAAGGTCACGGTCGACGTCAACACCACTGACGGCAAGGCAATAAGCAGTCTGGTCGTCAAGCACGCCGACGGCAGCGCCGATGTCAAGCTCGAGGGCAACACCTTTATCATGCCCGGCTGCAACGTCCGCGTAGATGCCGAGATCAACAGCGGCTACGATATCGATATCGAGAGCAACTATCCCACCATCACCGCAGCTACCGTAAGCGGCGTTTCCGTAAGCTCCGCTTCTCAGGGCGCGAATGTCAAGATAGTCAGCACCGACCCCGGCTACATGGTCGATTCAGCGACTGTTTACTACTCTACCTGGCTAGGACTGAAGAAGTTTGTCACCGTGAACGACGCGATGTGCTTCATCATGCCGGCTGACGATGTCACCGTAAAGGCGACTCTCAAGGCTGTGCCTACATATAACTTCTACAGAGCCGACTGTGTCAACGGCAGCTTCGACCTTCAGGTAAACGGCTTCAGCGCGAGCAAGGCCGCAAAGGGCGCTCAGGTCACCATCGAGGACGTGAACTACGACGACTGCGTCCGCATGGCCGCCGCCGAGGCGGAGCAGACCGAGCACGGCGTCATCGTCCAGGACACCGCCTGGGACGGGTATGAGGAGATCCCCTCCTGGATCATGCAGGGTTACGGCACCATGGCCAACGAGGCGGCGGAGCAGCTGCGGCAGGTGGGGATCAACCGCCCCACTCACGTGTTCGTGCAGGCCGGTGTGGGTAGTTTGGCCGGAGCAGTGATCGGATATTTCACCAATCTGTTTCCCAACGATCCTCCCACCTTCGTGGTGATGGAGGCCCGGGCGGCAGACTGCCTGTACCAGGGCGCCCTGGCAGGGGATGGACAGCCGAGGAT
>OJKW01001598.1_pt1 | contig 12564 bp, 11 predicted proteins | sample 1596591 | NCBI WGS metagenome assembly OJKW01 (sample SAMEA4350166, study PRJEB24818) | metagenome | biome: human; feature: gut; material: faeces | place: Denmark | collected 2013-09
ACTTTCGTAAGTCCAGATGGGCAGGAAACTACGAAGTGATTGTGGCTGGCAAAGGATATGTTACCCGATACGGGGATGGTTAAGAAACCGGGAAGATAGTATTTTATCTTCCCACACAAACTGATTTATGGTCACCGACAGAAAAGAAATGTTTAGGTGTGATGGTGTGGAGAGTACAGATAAGTCAGCTTATGTGAGGAGATAAAGTGCGCACAGTATCAAATCAATATTATTTATAAGGAGATTTTAAGATGGAAAGAGCAATTATATATTATGCAAAAACAGGATTAGAGGCTACAGATCATTTTGTGCCGAAGTTGCTTGAAAAGTATTGTCAGGATAATGGCTATGAAATTGTAGCTATGCTTTCAGAGCCTGCTTCTACAGAAGGAGTTTCATTTCCGATGAAATATGCCATTATCGGTTTAAATATGGAAGAAGATGTTAATACAATCATAACACTTTCAAAGGATATGATTGGTGCAACAGATGAGAACGTTATTGATACACTTGGAAAACTCAGCGAATATGATATCTATGTGGAGGATATTAATGGAGAACTTGAAGAGTGTTATGAGATGATGTACAAAGAGCCTGTTCAGGAAAGTGATATAAGAGGGCTGGTGCTTGATACGGTATCAAAGTTCTATCATAACATCAGGAACGGCAGATAGGAGGCAATATGCAGGATTCCAGAGAAAAAAAGCGGTGTCTGATATTTGCAAGGAATAATGCAAATGATACAGCTGACCGTATCGAGGCATATGCAAAAAAGTCCGGCATGGAAGTTGTTGAGACAATTTTCAATACAGATAAAAAAGCGGTTGAACGATTAAGATATTATATTGAAAGAGATGCCATTATATGTGTGCTAGTAAGAGATGTGGTAGACATTTCAATGGAACTTAATGAGATTAAAGCTGTAATGACACTTGCAGCGGAACATGGAATCAGTATTAATGCAGAGAGCAGGGGCTATGAACCTGCTCTCATTTCTTTGTTTGCGCGCCATGGGCGCGCTCTAACGGGTGTAAGTCCCGAACATGCCCAGGTAGTGGGAAATGTATAGCCGAACAGCAAGGGTGTCTACTGTGAGGTGGAATCTGAAGGAAGCTGTAAGCGAATCTCTGGTCCGACGGACAGAAATCGCATATAAGGCTAGGCTTCGAGTGATAAGCTGGCAAAGAACAGTGAAGTCTAATAACTACCACGTTTGTAGAAGCAGAGTAAATGCGGCGGATATATGGAGAGAAAGAGCGTGCACCTTAAGCGTGGAGGTCTCACAGAGGTTTCATTAGCCTAGTAACAACGAACTGTGAGAAGTCAGCCGAGCCCATAGTAGTGAAGAAGTCTCTGTAATGGGGATGGAGCGAAGGGGCGAACAATCAATCAGTTTGAGTATGTCTCGTATTGCAGAAATGACAACATCTGCCGTAACCAATCGGGTAAAAGGTGGTCAAATCAAGCGAGACGGAAAGGAAAGAACGCATGGACACAAGTAATCTAATGGAGCAGATATTATCTAGTGATAATCTCAACAGAGCATATCTGCAAGTCGTACGAAACAAAGGTGCTGAGGGAGTGGACGGAATGAAGTACACAGAACTGAAGGAACACCTTGCAAAGAACGGCGAAACCATCAAGGGACAGTTGAGGACAAGAAAATATAAGCCTCAGCCAGCACGAAGAGTGGAGATACCAAAGCCTGATGGCGGTGTCAGAAACCTGGGAGTACCAACAGTAACAGACAGATTCATACAACAAGCCATCGCACAGGTGTTAACACCAATCTATGAGGAACAGTTCCATGACCACAGTTACGGATTCAGACCTAATAGATGTGCACAGCAGGCAATTCTAACGGCACTCAATATAATGAATGACGGAAATGACTGGATTGTAGACATCGACTTGGAAAAGTTCTTTGACACAGTAAACCATGATAAGCTAATGACTTTAATTGGAAGAACAATTAAGGACGGGGATGTCATCTCTATTGTAAGGAAGTATCTAGTGAGCGGAATTATGATAGACGATGAGTATGAGGATTCCATTGTAGGAACTCCACAAGGAGGCAACCTTTCTCCATTGCTGGCAAACATCATGCTCAATGAACTTGATAAGGAAATGGAAAAGAGAGGGCTTAACTTTGTACGATATGCAGATGACTGTATTATCATGGTCGGAAGTGAAATGTCTGCGAATAGAGTTATGAGAAATATCTCACGATTCATCGAAGAAAAGCTAGGGCTCAAGGTCAACATGACTAAGAGTAAAGTAGACAGACCAAGCGGACTTAAATACCTTGGATTTGGGTTCTACTTTGATCCAAGAGCACATCAGTTTAAGGCAAAACCACATGCTAAATCAGTAGCGAAGTTTAAGAAGAGAATGAAAGAACTCACATGCCGTAGTTGGGGTGTTAGCAACAGCTATAAAGTGGAGAAGCTTAATCAGCTCATAAGAGGTTGGATTAACTACTTCAAGATAGGCAGTATGAAAACACTATGCAAGGAATTAGATTCAAGAATCCGTTATCGGCTTCGCATGTGCATTTGGAAACAATGGAAAACACCGCAGAATCAAGAGAAGAACCTTGTAAAACTTGGAATAGACAGAAACACAGCTAGACGAGTTGCATACACAGGTAAAAGAATAGCTTATGTATGTAACAAAGGCGCAGTAAATGTTGCTATAAGTAACAAAAGATTAGCCTCATTTGGACTAATTTCAATGTTAGATTACTACATCGAAAAGTGTGTTACTTGTTAAGTTGATTGAACCGCCGTATACGGAACCGTACGTACGGTGGTGTGAGAGGTCGGAATTTCTCAATTAAGAGAAATTCTTCCTACTCGATTGAATGATATGACAGAAGAAAATAGAAAATTAAAACTGATTATATTTCCGGGCGAAACAGTAGTGATTGATGAATATGGGAAACGGATTGTTGCCTGTCCGACAGAGGATGAGGCAGAAGAATATATCAGGGAACAGGAGGAATGACATAGATGAAACTGAACAGGGGCGATATTGTTATTGCAAATCTGGAGTCAGTAAGTAAAGGGAGCATTCAGAAGTATACAAGACCTTATATTATTATCTCAAATAACAAAGCAAATCAGTATTCACCGGTTGTCACAGCAGTAGCCATGTCCACAAAAACATGGAAAAAGAAATATCTGCCAACCCACTGTCCAATACCGGCTGCAAAGGTAAAGGTTACTGACACAGATTTTGAGGTATTTGACAGTATGGCATTATGTGAGCAGATTGTATCCATTGATGTAAATGTCCAGATTGAGAGGGTAGTTGCTTCAATTTCAGATACGGAACTACTTGATAAGATTACTGAATGTGTAAAAATCCAGATTGGGGCATATGAAAAGTACAATTAAATATTACCGGGGCATTTGCTCCGGGTTACATAGCCACCTGTATTTTATGGGTGGCATTTTTACTGAAAGGGGGGATAGATTTTATGACAGCAGAAGAATACAGAGCATTGCTTGATACTGATTTTAGTGATGTCAAGATTAATGAAATGCCCGATATGGCATCTTATCATGCTGATCTGAATGATACGATTGAAAAGAGACAGCAGAAGTTTATAAGAAAAGTTGGGAATCCCTATATGATGAGAGTGGGGAAGATGAAAGTTAAAGTAAGCTTTGCCAATAATGGAGTTTCCATAGAAGAAGCTTTCAAGAATATGCTGCTTACAGTTTAGAATCTTTTTTCAGAATCATATGGAAAATGATAGGGAGTTGTGCTATGATATGTTCAAGGACTAAATGAATATGGCATAACTTCCTTTGATATTTTAGTTGGGTACATCTGACGTAGAATATTTAAAGGAGTGTTGCGATATGAGTAAACAAATCTCAAAAATCTATCATGCAGCCATCTACGTTAGATTATCTAAGGAGGATGGCGATGTTTCTACCAGCGCAAAAGCTGAGAGTAATAGTATTTCAAATCAAAAGGATTTCATCCGAAATTTCCTTGCAGACAAAAAGGACATTAGAATAGTTAAAGAATATGTGGATGATGGTTATTCCGGCTCTAATTTTGACCGTCCGTCTTTTCAGACGATGATGGAAGATATTAAGCGAGGAGTAATTGATTGTGTGGTGGTAAAGGATCTTTCACGTTTTGGACGCGAGTATATTGATTCAGGTCGATACATCGAAAGATTATTTCCGGCTCTTGGTGTAAGGTTTATTGCAATCAATGATAACTATGACAGTGTGACTGGAAAGTCACAGGGGGATGAGATTATTATTCCGTTTAAAAACCTGATCAATGATGCATATTGCAGGGATATCAGTATAAAGATACGAAGCCATTTGGATGTAAAGAGAAAAAATGGTGAGTATATCGGTGCATTTGTTCCCTATGGGTATGAAAAATCGGATGATGATAAACATAAGCTGGTTATTGATACTTATGCAGCCGGTATTGTGAAGGAAATTTTTCGGCTAAAGCTTCACGGAATGAGTCAGGATGCAATAGCAACACAGTTGAATAATGAGGGTGTGCTTGCACCTATGGAATATAAGCAGAGCACAGGGAGCGGTTATCAGACCGGATTTTTACAGAATGAAAAATCGGTATGGAGTTCAGTCACGGTCCGTAGGATTCTTGAAAATGAGATTTACATTGGAAATCTTGTTCAAGGCAAAAGAACGACACCAAATCATAAAGTGAAGCAGGAGGTTGTTAAGCCAGAATCTGACTGGATAAGAATCGAAAAAAATCATGAGCCGATTATTAGTGACAGGGATTTTGAGATTGTTCAAAGGTTGTTGGGAATGGATACGAGAATATCTCCGGATTCAGATATGGTCTATAATCTTTCAGGTATTGCAGTATGTGCAGACTGCGGTTCACCAATGACAAGAAAAATTACAACAGCAGGTGATAAGAAATACGCTTACTATATCTGCTCTAATCATAAATTGACAAAGCAGTGTTCACAGCACTCAATATCAGTATCGTTATTAGAGGATACGGTGCTTGAAATGTTAAAGCTTCATATCAAAAACGTAATGAATCTGGAAGAAATACTTGATTATATTGGAACAATTCCTTTCCAGCAGCTTGATGTAAAAAGTCTTGAAGCAAGAAAACAGAAAAAACTTGAGGAAGTTGAGAAGTGTAAAAGACTGAAAACTTCACTGTATGAAGATATGAAGGACGGAATTCTTACTAAAGAAGAATATCTTGAACTTCATGAGGCATATCTGAAAAAAGCAAAAGAGGGAGAAGAAATAATTCGCCAGATTGAGAGAGACATTGCTTTAATTCTTGAGGAGAAGGATGATAAGCATCTCTGGATGAATTATTTTACCGAATACAAGGATATTAAGGAACTGACCAGGGACGTGGTTGTAAAACTGATTTCTGAAGTAAGAGTTTCAGAGAATAAAGAGGTTGAGATCGTATTTGATTTTGATGATTGTTATAAGCAGTTATTAGAATCGGTCGAAAAACTGGGCTATCAAGTAGATAAAGAACCGGGTGGACAATTAAATATCAGCAGAAGGGAGGCTGTGTAATATGGCAAGAAAAAGCAGAAAAAATATGATGCCACTAGAAGCTACAGCCTTACCGGATAAAGAGAAGAAGGTACTTTTTAAGGCTGGATTATATGCAAGACTGTCTCATGAAACGGAAGAGAACATTGAGAGAGGGACAATCGAAACACAGATGGAACTTATGAAGAATTATGTCAAAGATCACGAAGATATTGTAATTGAAGAGGAATATTATGATGCTTCCTTTACCGGTACTAATTTTGAAAGACCGGATTTTAAGCGAATGCTTGAGGATGCAAAAAGAGGAAGAATTAACTGTATTATTGTTAAGGATTTATCGAGACTTGGAAGAAATTATGTGGAGATGGGGAACTACATTGAAAGAGTGTTTCCTTTTCTCAATGTAAGATTCATTGCTGTTACGGATGATTTTGACTCGTTCAGACCGGGCACAGACATTATGATGCCTTTGAAAAATATCGTAAATGAGTTTTATGCAAAGGATATTTCCAAGAAAGTTTCAACTGCACATCGTAGAAAATGGACTACGGATGAATATATGTGCGGTTTTGCTCCATATGGATATCTGAAATCCAAGACGGAGAAGAACAGAATTGTTGTGGATGAAGCAACTGCTGGAAATGTCAGGCTTATTTATAAATTGTTTTTAGAGGGCAAAGGATATACACCAATTGCAAAATATCTGAATGAGCAGGGAATAATGTCACCATTGATGTATTTAAAATCTCTTGGTTACCAGCAGAATGTAAAAACCAATGGTGTATGGACCAAAACAACAGTTAAGTCAATACTGACAAATCAGGCATATATTGGTTCGGCGGTGCATGGGAAAGTTGTAATTGAGAAATACAATAATATTCCACTCCATGCAACAGATCCAAGTGAATGGGTCATTGTTGAAAATACGCATGAGCCACTTGTTGACAAAGAGACATTTGAAAAGGCACAGGAAAGAGTAAAGGAAATCTCGGATGCTTATTTTGCAAAAGAGTTTACAAAACACCCACCTAATGAAAAGAATTTACTAAAGGGAAAAATTGTATGCGGAGACTGTGGCAAGGGAATGAGACTTTCTCCAAGAACAACAAAATCGTATGTATATTTTTGTGGAACTTTTTCAGATGGTATTAATCAGGCATGTTCAAGACACAAAATTGATCAGGAGGATGTCAACAAAGCTGTATTTGCTCAGATTTCAAATCATATGCGTTGCTGTATTGACGCATTAAGAGTAATAAGAGAATTAAATGCAAGAAGCAGCGGACTGAAAAAATACGATGTGTATGAAAAAGCCATTACCAGACAGCGCAGGGAACTGGAGAAGGTAAACCGCAAGTTCTCTGAGTTATATGGAGATTATTCAGAACATTTGATTAATGAGAGCGAATATCTGACATTAAAACAGCAGTATCTTTTAAAAAGCGAAGCTTTGAAGAAGGAGATAGATAATCTTTTAATATCTCAGAACTTGTATTCAAAGAATTATAAGATTGATGCGGACTGGGAAAATCTTATCAATAAATATCTGAAATGCAGAAAACTCAACAAAGAGCTGGCAGATGCATTTGTTGACAAGGTACAGGTGTTTGAAGGTGGCAGAATTTCCGTAAATCTGGTTTATGATGATTGTCTGGAAGAACTGTTACAGGTAAAAAATAAGAGAGAAGGTGATTTGAATGAGTAAGATAACTGCTATGTATATTCGCCTTTCTATGGAAGATGAAGATGTATCATTAAATCGGAAAGAGGAGAGTAACAGTATATCCAGCCAGCGGGAATTGTTAAAAGCATATATTGAAAATCATTCGGAGCTTAAGGATACGAAGGTACAGGAATACTGTGATGATGGATTTACCGGAACAAAATTTGAAAGACCAGGCTATATGAAGCTTATGGAGGATATCCGGGCTGAAAAAATATCATGCATTGTTGTAAAGGATTTATCCAGACTCGGAAGGGATTATATTGAAGTTGGAAGTCTTCTGGAGCAGATACTTCCACTTTATCAGGTGCGGGTTATTGCAGTTAATGACAATTATGACAGCGATAACTATGATGGTTCCACCGGTGGTATGAATATTGCGTTTAAGAATTTAATCTATATGCTTTATAGCAGGGACTTGTCCAATAAAATATGTTCTGCAAAGCACACAAGGATACTGAAGGGGGAGAACATTAGTGGTCAGTTAAGGTATGGATATGTCAAAGATCCAAATGATAAGCATAAGATTATTGTAGATCCGGAAGCAGCAGAAGTGGTTAAGCTGATATTTGAACTGACCGCACAGGGCAAAAGAAAAACGGAAGTGGCAAATTACTTAAATGCTCACGGTATTGATACACCATCCGCATATAAGAAGAGAAAAGGAAGCAAAAACTTTTTCCATGCAGTTGAAGTGAAAAGCTTGTGGAGTACTTCTTCTATCCACGATATATTAAACGATGAAGTTTATCTTGGAAAACTGATATGGAATAAAACAAAGAAGAGGGTAGGCAGCAATAACACTTCAACCTATGTGCCTAAAGACGAATGGATTGTGATAGAGAATTGTCATGAACCTATTATTACTCAGAAATTATTTGATACGGCACATGCTAATTCAAAAAAATATATTCGTCCAAAGCGTGGTAAGAGAAACTATAATCCGTTTTATTATTGTGGGGTATGTGGCAGAGCCTTGGTACCCAGCAAAAGGGTAAAAGGTGACATTCTTCTTTGTTCCTCGTCCAGAATTGAGGAAAATTCTCCATGCAAAAGCAACAGGGTGGAAATTGCCAAGGTCGAAGATACAATCATGAAAATTGTAAATATGTATGCAACAGCTTATCTGGATGAGAAAGGAATAAAGAAAGCTGGTAAATCGAAAGAAGTATCTCCGGAAGAAAAGATTGCAACACTTGAAAAGAAGGTGAAGAGCCTCAGCAGTAAAAAGATGATGTTGTATTCTGATTATAAGGATGACAAGCTCTCAAGAGAAGAGTATGTCAAGCGTTCAAAGGCGATGGTGGAGCAGATTGATGAATTGCATCAGGAAATCGAACAGCTTAAAACAGAAATACCGCCAGAAGATAATTCTTCTAGTAAGTTTGAGACACAGTTAGAAAGTATCATCAATATGGAATCTTTTGACAGAGAGAAAATCCAGAAGATAATCAAAAAAGTGATTATCAATGGAGAGGACAATATAGAGATTGTATGGAATACAGATGATCCATTTTTCAAGTAAGATGGATGGTTACAGAGTTTGGAGTGCCGAGAAAATGTGGCACTCCTTTCTTCTGCAAGCATAAATATTGCTTTCAATATACTGCAATAGCAGGTATAATGGGAAGTGATATTTGAGGGTACAAAAAAATCAATTTTTTTTTGGTCTGGGGTTGACACGAGCAGGGGAAAGTACGCCGGCACCCTATGTGATTAAACTGATAGCGGACAAGATACCGGCAAAAAATGAGCTTATGAAGAAAATAGAATATTCGAAAGGAACCTTTTATTTTGATGAATCAACGGGAACTATAGCGGATGTTAGAGGAACAAGGATAAAAATAAATGAAGATATAGAAGGTGTAAAAAAGGAAAATCTTGTGCTTTATGCGAAAGATTTATTTGAGGCTTATTACGAGGCTGTTGAAAAATTTGATCGTGATTGTAGATTAGACAAGCAAGAAGACATTATTTGGGAGTGATATATGGTGAAGAATATTTGAAGAGGAAGGTCAGAAATCTTGAAATCAAAGAGGGTGGAACAATATTCCAATAAAGAATGGTCCTATGAGGAGAAAACCTGGAAATAACTTACAATCCCCCCCCTCCCCCACGACAATTCTGCATCTTTCCTCATTTCTATTGAAAAAATCCCTCAGATATTATACAATTCAATTTAACGATCAGCCGTCTGGCAAGCACCAGGGGCAATACATATCTTACGAGGAGGATCTATATGAAAGTTAAAATGAAATTTTGCATACTGGCCATGTTTGTACTTACAGTGGCAGCGGTATGGTTTGAAACCGGAGAAGCAGGCGCTTTCACTATTTCGGATGATGGAGAATATGCACTGGTTTTGAATTTGAAGGTGTCAGATGCGGACGCGACTATCGATGGACAACAGTCAGGCAAGGTGATCAAGTTCAATTTTGATGAGGACGAGGAAGCGATAAGGGTATCTGATCTTACCCAGGGCATTTGTCCTTATAATGGCAAAAATGAATTTTCAGGCTGGGCCGGAGATTCAGCCAGTTCAGAAACCGTTGAAATGTTGTCGAAAGATGAATTTTCATCTACGGGAAGTATGAATGGTGTGTCCTATACAAAAGGCCACAGCATTTATGCCTTATTTCTGGGGGCAGAAATAGAACAACCACAGCAATATTATGTGCTATTTAATGCGGTTGATGGAGAAGTGTTGACAGACGGTGTTTCTACCGGGGAGGACAAAGTTGTCCTGTCCGGCACTATGGATCAGTTAACATCTCAGGATCTGTCCAAGTATACTGCCCAGAGAGAGGGATGTACATTTTGTGGATGGGGATTCAATAGCGAAATAAGTAATGGACAATTTTTTACAAGTACATCCTTGACTCCGTCTGAGTTAGAAAAATATTCGCCAATGACAATTTTTGCCCTTTACAAAAAGAACACATTCGAAGGAAATTACCTTGTGCTGGCTCTGGATGCCAACGGAGGTACCATCGACGGACAGGACGTGGAAAAGTGTGATTATCTTAGTGACTCGTCGAAAAGTTCAGCTATGCCGATTTTCCAGTATGTTCCTAAAAGAAGGGGATATAAATTTACAGGATGGCATGCTGATAAAGAGGGATCCTCCACAAAGTATACATTGATGACCAATCAATATTGGAGAAGGGATGAGGAGCCGGGGCTGGAAAAAGATACGCTGATGGATAATGGTACTTTTTATAAAACGGTTACCCTGTATGCAGGCTGGGAGAAAGATACGAGTATCACGAAGGAGCCGATGACGATAACCAGTACCGGCGACATTCAGGGCAGTGTGGAAGCGGAACTGTTAAATGATGGTGATTATTCACTGGATTTGGTTCAGATGCCAATCACAGACGCTTTGGCAGCGGAAAATGTGAAATACCTGTTGGACATTAACTTGCTGGATAAGCAGAAGATTGTTCAGATAAATGGAGTTACAGTCAAGGTAAAACTTGCCCTTCCGGAGGAATTGAAAGATTATGATTCTTATGAGGTTGTATATGTAAAAGATGGCAAGATTACTGAGCGGCTTGCGTGTACGGTGGAGGATGGTTATGTGGTGTTCAATACCAGCCATCTTAGTGAGTACGGCATTGTGGCGAAGAAAAATCAGTCGGTAACACCGGGGGATAACACCGGCGGCGGTGAGACAGATGATCCGAACAAAGGAAATCAGGGTGACGGTAACAACAATAATGGCAATACGAATACAGGTAACACCAATAACGGCAGCAGCGGCGCCACAGCAGGTAACCAGAATAAAGGCAATACCAATTCCGGCACAAACAATGGGGCAGATAACAAAAACAATAACACCTCAAATAACAGCAGTGCCACAAACAACAGCAGTAAACCAAAGACAAACAGCAAGAAAAAAATCAAGGTGGCAAGACCGTTGGTTATCAAAAAATCTCTGAGCAAAAGCAGGAAACGGGCAAAACTTACATGGAGGAAAGTGAAGGGGGCCAGTGGATACGAGGTTAAGTACTGTTCTTCCAAAAGTTTTTCGAAGAAGAAGACAAAACGATTTAGAACAAAGCGTACGACTTATACATGCACTCTCAAAGGAAAGAAATCTGCATATTATGCAAGAGTCCGTGCCTACAAGATTGTAAAAGGAAAGAAATATTACAGTGGATGGAGTTCCATCACACGGTTGAGAAAGGCGAAGAAATAAGACGCCAAAGTCAAAATGAAACTCTGAAATGGAAAAGAAGTTCCGTTGGCAGGAGCCTTAGTACAAATTGTGTAAAGTGTCTCCCGCTGATGGAACTTTTTTCCCTTTAAACCTCATTTAAGTTTCTCCTGCTATAGTATAGTCAAAACATAGCAAACACAAAATCGAAACGGAGGTTTTTATTATGACTAGATGGAAAAAGATTGTACCGGCAGTAGCGGAAGCGGCTATTGTAACCTGTATATCAGCAAGGACTCCAAATGGGTTGTAACAGGGGACAGCACATTGACAAAACTGGCAAGTGCTGGCACTATAGCAGATAAGAGTGGCAGTTACAGCACGACAGTGGATTTAAGCGGTGTCAAAGGATACCAGATTAAATATTTCACTTCCAAGAAATTTACGAAGAAAACAACCAAAACGGTGAAGGTGAAAAAGACGACCAAAACCGTGACGAAATTAAAGAAGAAAAAGACATATTACGCCAAGGTTCGCGCTTATAAAATGGTGAATGGAAAAACTTACTACAGTAAGTGGAGTACCGTAAAGAAGGTCAAGGTAAGAAAATAAAGAACCCAGGCGCAGAAGGGAGGAACCATGAGACTTTTACTGGCAGAAGATGAACGGGAACTGTCTGCGGCCCTGCAGGCAGTTCTGAAACGAAATCACTATGAGGTAGATGCCGTCTATGATGGGGGCGAGGCCTATGACTACCTTCAGACTGGAAATTACGATGGTTTCATATTGGATGTGATGATGCCGGTAATGGATGGTTTTACTTTGCTAAAGAAGATCCGGAACGAGAGAAACAATGTGCCGGTGCTGATGCTGACGGCCAGAGCAGAGGTGGATGACCGGGTTCAGGGGTTGGACCTGGGGGCCGATGATTATCTGACCAAGCCTTTTGCCATGAAAGAACTGCTGGCCCGTATCCGGTCCATTACCAGACGGGTGACAGAGGCGGAAAGTTCGTCTCTGCAGCTGGGGAATGTAGTGCTGGATCTGTCAGTATTTACCCTGGAAGTAGAAGAAAACAAAGAGCGCCTGCCCAATAAAGAATTTCAGATGCTGCAGATGCTCCTTGCCAATCCCTCCCAGAT
>OJKW01001603.1_pt1 | contig 12511 bp, 7 predicted proteins | sample 1596591 | NCBI WGS metagenome assembly OJKW01 (sample SAMEA4350166, study PRJEB24818) | metagenome | biome: human; feature: gut; material: faeces | place: Denmark | collected 2013-09
GTATAGCATACCCGCCCCCACAGCGGAAGCAAAATAGCACGAAACGCCCCGAAAACTGCGTAAAAAACAGAAAACACCACAAAAACGACCCCCGCATCTGCGCTGCTGCAGGTGCGGGGGTCTTGCTTATGCTTCAGGGGTCATGCGCGGGGGATGGGGCTCACTCCTTCGGGAACGCCTGGTTCCAAACCTGGATGACGCGCCACTTCGGGGTCCAGCCGTCCGGCTCGAACTTGCCGTCCTCGGCGGTCAGCAGGCCCTGCTCCACGCACCACTGGGCCGCCTTGGCCAGCTCGGTGTCGGACACATCGGTGAAGTCGGGCTCTGCAGCGGGTTCGGGCTTGCCCTTCTGGGTCCAGATGAGCATTGCCAGTTCACCGCGGTTGGTCGGGATGGCTGCGCCCTCGGGCAGCAGGTCGTTCAGGATGACGCGGGTGGTGATCTCGTAGCCGCCCCAGATGGCTGCACCTGCTGCGGCCACACCGATCACGGCACCGGATCCGTCTGCGGGTGCCTCGGGCTCAACGGGGAAGCCGGGGTCAAGAGGTTCCGCGGGGGTAACGGTGGTCGTGTCTTTCCAATGAGCGATCAGCTTCACTTCGCATTCCGGGACCTCAAAGGTGATGGTCTCGCTGTTGAGGCCGCTGGTCACGTTGAGGTTTTCCGGCGTAACGATCTCCCAGTAGTCGAAGGTCATGCCGGGGAAGGTGCCGATATCGTCCTCATCGGTGCTGTTGTCCAGCACAGCGGTGATGCTCGCGGTGTCGCCCACTTTCTCCCACACAATATCCTCGTGCAGGCCAACACCTTCGTCGAAGATGGCGGGGTCGTTGGAGTAGGTGATCTGTGCCTCATAGTGGGCGGTGAGCTCCACCGGCGCGTTCACCATCTCAAAGGTGGCCTTCTCGCCGCCTTCCACGTTCACCTCCTTGTCGGAGTTGACCTCCCAGTAAGCGAACCGCAGGCCGTCCTTGGAACGGTCTTCCGCCACGATGACGATGGTCTCGCCTGCCTTGGCGGTCTCGACGGGGGTGCCGTCCATATAGTAGGGCGCACCGCCGTTCACGGTGATGCCCTGCAGATGCTTGTACTTCGCGTCCACCACCACGGCCTCGTCCGGCATGGTGAAGGTAGTCTCGGGGTCGTTCTTGCCGGCCAGAGTGCCATTATCCGGGGTGATCACCCAGCGGTTGAACTCGTGGTCTTCACGGTCCTTTGCCTTGATGGTGATCACATCGTCCTGCACGGCACGGGTGATCTCCTCACCCTTTTCGTTGTAGGCAGTGCCCTTGTCGTCGGTCATGGTGATGGTGTGGTACTCATAGTACACAGCCTTCACGCTCACGTTGCCGCTGGGCATGGTGAAGTGGGCTTCGGATGCAGTCGCATTGTCCAGATGTGCATTATCGCCGACTTCCCAGCGGATGAACTTCCAGCCTTCGCGTTCGGGCGCAACGATCGTCACGTCCTCGCCGGACTTCACTTCCACCTTGCCAGACTCGCCGTTTGCCGTGGTATCGGCATCTGCCAGTTCAACGAAGTAGAGCTGCTTGGACTTTGCCTCAATGGTGATGTCGAAATCACGCATCTTGAAGGTCAGCTCCTGGGTCTTGCGCTGTTCTTCGTTCAGGTTGATGTCTCCACTATACCAGCAGTCGAACTCCTGGTCATCGGGCAGATTCGGGGCAAGGGTGATCTTCTCGCCCGCAACGGCCTTGATGGTGGTCTCGCCGTTTGCGGTGCCGTTGATGACGGTGACCGTGTGCAGGGTCTTGTACACAGCCGTCAGAGTCACATTGCCCTTGGGCACCTTGAGGGTGAAGCTCTCAGCACCCTTCTGCTCCTCGGTCAATGCCCAGCCATCGGGGCCCTCGGCCTCCCAGTGGTCAAAGACCTGCTCCTCCGGGTCGTACACGGCCTTGATTTTCACGTTCTGTTCACGCAGGGCGTCAGTAATCGTAGTTTCACCGTTCACGGTACCGCCGTTCACCGTAATGGTGCGGTACCTTCTGTAGTTTGCGGTAATGGTCACATCAGTGTCTTTGGGCATCGTGAAGGACTGGCGCTCTGCCTTGGTCAGGTTGAGCTGCTTTGCAACGTCCTCGTTGTCCACAGTCCAGCCGATGAACTCCCAGCCATCGCGGCCTGCAGCCTCAAGATAGAACGAATCGCCTGCAGCAACTTCCGTCTTCTCGCTGGGTTTCAGCTCGTTACCTTCGTCATTGACCGTAACGTAATAGCGCTGGCTGGTCGTAGCATTCAGCGTAACATTGTGGCCCGGCATGAGGAGCTTAAATTCCGCGTTATTCTCGTTGCCATGCAGTTCATTCGGCAGGGTATCGGGACTGGTCCAACCTTCAAACTTCCGATCCTCGGGGACATTGGCCTTGATCGGGACCCATTCGCCCTCAATGAAAGCACCCACGATCTCGTCGTCCACAGTGACGGTGTACAGCTCGTTATACTTTGCCGTCAGCGTAATATCGCCCTCGGGAACGGTGACGGTGATAGTCTTATCCGTCAGCTTTTTGGTACCGTCGGGGCCGGTCACTTCCCAGTAGGCGAACCGCTTGCCATCCACCTCGTCGGCAGTGACGGTGATGCTGTCGCCGTGCAGAGCCTTCTCATTCACGGTGGAGCTGTTGCCATTGTTGATGGTAACGGTGCGGTACTCCATCTGGACGGCTTCCAGCGTCACATTGCCCGAAGGCATCTGGAACTGGACGGTGGACTGGCTGGTGTCAAGGGTGAAGTTCTCCGGGCCGGTGAGCTTCCACTCAATGAACTTCCAGTCGTCACCCTTGTTTTCGGCCTTGATGGTGACCCAGTCGCCAGCCTTCACGCGGGCAGTGGTGCTCTCGCCGTTGACCGTGCCGCCAGTCACCGTGATGGTGAACAGGGTCTTGGGCACTGCGGTGAGCGTGACATTCTTGTCCACCATCTTGAAGGTGAGGGTCGGGCTCTGCCTCTTATCGGTGGTCAGGCGGATGTCATTGCTTTCCCAGCTGTCGAACTCATCCGCCGGGATACCGTAGTCTGCGGCGTTGACGGTGACCGTGTCACCCTCAATGTAGGTATCCGGCAGCACGGTACTTGTACCATCTGCACCGATCACGGTAACGGTGTGCAGGGTCTTGTATTCGGCCATCAGGGTCACATTGCCTTCCGGCATAAAGAAGGTGATGTGATCACTCTGCTGCTGGGCGGGCGTCAGGGTGATGCCCTCGGCCTTCCAGCCCATGAACTTCTTACCATCAGGCACATCGGCGTCCACGGTGATCTCTTTGCCTGTGAGGGCAGAGGTCACATCGGCATGGCCGCCATCCACCGTGATGGTGTACAGCTTATTGTAGCGCGCCTTCAGCTCCACATTCTCGTTCGGCATGATGAAGGTGGCTTCCTCGTTGTTCACACCGGTGATGGTCACATTATCGGGGACGACTTCCCACCGCACGAACTGATAGCCCGGGCGCTCGGCTGCCTTGATGGCGATCTTGTCGCCTTCCACAGCCTGCTTGTCGTCGGTACCATTGACGGTGTAGGTGCCCTTGTTCACCACGATGTTGTGCAGGGTCTTATACTGTGCCGTGAGCGCCACGCCGTTCTTCGGCATTTCGAACTCAATGGGCGAGGCGGCTTTCTGCTCGTCGGTCAGGCCATCGACACCCACGACATTCCAGCCAGCAAACTTCTCACCCTCAGGTGCGGGGTTTGCGGTGGCAACGATCTTGTCGCCCTTGACGGCTTCGGTGGTCGTTTCGCCGTTCACGGTATAGGTACCGTCGTTCACGGTGATGGACTGCAGCGCCTTATACTTTGCTTCCACCTGAACTTCGCCTGCCGGCATATTGAAGGTAGTGGTGTTGCTGTTCTTGTTGGCCAGGGTCACCTTGTCGTTCAGCACATCCCAGCGTTCGAACTTGCGGCCCGGGATGGTGTCGGCGGTAATGGTGATCGGGGTGCCTTCCTTTGCAAAGGACGGCGTTGCGGTACCCTTGAGCACGGTCACATCATAGAGCTGATTGTAGCTGTTCTCCAGCTTCACGTCGCCATCCGGCATGGTGAAGGTGGCCGTGAGCTTATCTGCATCGGTCAGGGTCACGCTATCGGGGCTGATGGTCCAGCCTGCAAACTCAAAGTGGTCGCCCTTGTCCGGTGCCGTCACGGTGACGGTCTGGCCTGCGTGGGCGTTGAGGAGGTCTGCGCCGTCCACCTTGAAAGTGCAGCCTTCCGGCACAGTGATGCTGTGCAGTTTGCTGGGCACGATGTTGAGGTAGCTTGCATTTGCGGCAGTGGAGATCGGCGTAATGCGCGGGTCGTTTTGCTCACCATCTGCGGTAGTGAAGTAAACGTAATCCTTGCCATTGTAGGTGACACTGTGTGCGGCACCCTTGGTTGCATCCTTATTCTGGATGGTCACTTCACCGGTATTGTTGAAAACAGCCGCACCGTTAACGGTACCGCCATTGTTGTTCTTGCCGATCAGCTCTACGCTGGAAGCATGATTCACGGTCAGGTTGCCGTCTACTGCCAAATTTTCACAGGTAATACGCAGCTTACCGGCGCAGGTGATATTTACATTTCCGAAAATCGCTTTGGGCGCAGTGCTGGTAAGGGTCACATCCGCTGCGTCTTCAATGACCAGCTTACCTTGGTGCGCCGAGTATTCGCCACCATTCAAATCAACGGTTGTATTCGGAGCGTAGATGGTCAAATTTCCGATATAGGATTCGGCATCCGTATTCAGGCTCAGGGTCTTGGTGTCCGGGTCGTAGCGCAGGGCACCATTGAGGATCTTATCCTTGTTCAGGCTGTTGAATTCCTCACCGTTCACAGTGATGCCGTACTTCACAACGCTCTTGTCGGTATCCTGAGTTCCATTTTCATCCAGATAGGTAAGCGTGCCACTAAAGGTGTCTGCAACAGGTATCTCAATACCTTGGCCGCCAATTCCAATATCATCGGCGCCTGCTTTTTTCAAGGTAATATCGCCGCCGGTGATCTGAATATTTTTACCGGTGCCTTTCACACGCCCGCCGCCGATTGCTGCGGTGCCGCCGCTTCCTCCGCCGGATTCTGCATGTACCGTACCGCCTTCAATGGAAATATCTGTGCCATTTCCCATGAAGCCGCCGCCAATGCCAGCCGCTTCTCCACCGGGAATCGCTTTTACATTGCCGCCGCGGATAGTGATATAGCTTCCGGCACCACTGTGACCGCCGCCAATACCTGCGCCCCAGTTGCCACCGTGAGCTTCGATCGTACCACTTTCAATCACAATCTTGCTTCCGGCGCCACTGTTGCCGCCTCCAATGCCTGCACCGCTTTCGCCGCCATAGGCGCTCAGCTTGCCGGAACCGATGATGGTCAGCGTGCCGTTATCGTTTGCTTTCTCCACACCGGCGTGATTCTTGCCGCTGTGCAGTTCGCTTTCGCCCTCCACGATCAGCACCACATCTCCGCTGACGGAGACGGCCGCGTCACTGCTTGTGATCTTCAAATTATTCAGGTACACATTCGCAGCTGCGCTGCTGTCACCCGTGATGACCAGCTTGCTTGTGGTACTCGTACCTGTAACAACAAATACGCCCGTGTAGGTCTGGCCTCCCTGCGTGGCGGTCTGCACGCCCTCGGCACTGACCGACACTTCAATATCGCCGTCTGCAATATTCAGCGTCTTGGCGTCTTCCGGGATACTGTTCTGCTCGTTCAGCCGTGCAATGCTGCTGCGGCTGTTGATGCTCAGCTGCATCAGCGCATTGGTGCTTTCGGCCAATGCCGGGGCCGACAGCGTGAACATCATGCACGCTGCCAAAGCAGCGGATGCTGCGCGCTGGGCCAGTTTCTTTTGTCTCATTTGTATTCCCCCTTTACGTTCACTGCGAGGACCGGGCTGTAGGGCCCCCGGTATTGCCTAAATTTTAGCATAATTTTCCTCGATTTTGGGGGAAATTGCGCGAAACGCCCCGAAAGCGGCGTGAATCGCAAAATCACGTCGAAAAAGTCATTTCCTTTTTGGTGAAAACAGAAAAAAGGGCCGCCGCACCGTTTGCCGTGCAGCAGCCCTTGGGTCCCTTATTGTGGGGTGTGGTTTACTTGGTGCCGTAGATGCGGTCGCCTGCATCGCCCAGACCGGGCACGATGTAGCCGTTCTCGTTCAGGTGGTCGTCCTGTGCGCCGAGGTAGATGTCCACATCGGGGTGTGCCTCGTGCAGGGCCTTGATGCCTTCCGGGGCAGCGATCAGGCCGATGAACTTGATGCGCTTTGCGCCATGCTTCTTGATCTGGGTGATGGCGTCGATGGCGCTGCCGCCGGTGGCCAGCATCGGGTCCAGAACCAGAACATCACGCTCTGCAATGTCCTGCGGCAGCTTGCAGAAGTACTCCACAGGCTGCAGGGTCTCCTCGTTGCGGTACAGGCCGATGAAGCCCACCTTTGCAGCGGGCAGCAGGGTCAGCATACCGTCCAGCATACCCATGCCTGCGCGCAGGATGGGCACCAGAGCCAGCTTGCGGCCAGCCAGCACCTTGGTCTTTGCCATGGTGATGGGTGTTTCGATCTCCACTTCCTCCAGCGGCAGGTCGCGGGTGGCTTCGTAGCACAGCAGAGTGGCGATCTCGCCAACGAGGTCACGGAACTCCTTGGTGCCGGTCTGCTTGTTGCGCAGAATGCTCAGCTTGTGCTGCAGCAGCGGATGCTCAACGATCATCGGGGTCATAAAAACACGCTCCTTATTTTAAATAGATAGCTCTATCGGGTACGGTTTAACGATTCTCCAGTGCAGTCAGCTTGTCGATGCGGCGCTGATGGCGGCCGCCCTCAAACTCGGTGTTCAGGAAGATATCCACCAGCTGGCAGGCAAGGCCGGGGCCGACCACGCGGCCGCCCATGCACAGGGCGTTGGCGTCGTTGTGGCGGCGGGTATACTCGCAGCTGAAGCTGTCCGAGCAGCAGCAGGCGCGGATGCCCTTGATCTTGTTGGCGGCCATGCTGATGCCCACGCCGGTGCCGCAGAACAGCAGAGCCTTGTCGCTCTCGCCTTTCACGACGGCTTCGCAGGCGGGCACGGCCATGTCGGGGTAGTCCACGCTGGCAGTGCTGTGGGTGCCGTAGTCCACATAGGCGAGGCCCAGCTCGTCCAGATGGGCCTTGACAGCTTCTTTCAATTCAAATCCGCCGTGGTCAGCGGCCAGTGCAATGGGTTTTGCCATGGATTGCATTCCTTTCTCTTGGGCGCAGGGCGTTCAGTCCTGCGGTTTGTTTGCGGCGGCTTCGGCGGCAAGGCGCTCGGCGCGCTCCCGCTCGGCCTGGCTCAGACGGTGATAGTCCGGCAGCAGCGCTTCCGGCAGCACAGCCTGCCCGGCCTGCGCCATCTGCTTTGCCACCAGCGCCACCGCACCGGCCCGGCCGCCCCGCAGCGCCGGGGGAGCTTCCAGCACGCCCGGCACATTGCCGTATTTATTATAGCACAGAGATGCGCCATCACCAACAAAAAACAGGGGCTTTTTGCAATTTTCTACAAATTCGGCCAGGTCGCTCACCGCCCGGGCGTCGTCGTCCAGCAGGCGGGCGTGGGTCGCCAGGTCAAAGGCCGCGCTGTACACCTGGGCGCGGCGGGCGTCCAGCGCGCAGAGCACGGTGCCTTCGCCGGTGTGGGCGGCGGCCAGCGCTTCCAGTGTGGACACCGGGGCGCACAGGGTCTCCCGGGGGAAAGCAAGCCCCTTCACCGCCGCAAGACCGATGCGCAGGCCGGTGAAGCTGCCGGGCCCTGCGTTGACGCCGTAGAGGTCGATGTCGGCGCAGGTCATGCCGCACATCTTCAGGCAGGTGTCGATCATGGGCATCAGGGTCTCGCTGTGGGTCATGCCCGCGTCCAGATATACCTCGTACAGCAGGCGGTCGTCCTGCAGCAGGGCCACACCGGCGGTCTTGCCCGCCGTATCCACGGCCAGAATGTTCATAGCGTTACCCCCTCGATGGTGATCCTGCGTGTGTTCTCGTCCACCCGGTCGATGTTGACCCGGATGGGGTGTTCCAGCGCCAGCAGGTCGGCAAAGTTCTCGCTCCACTCGGCAGCCACAATGGCACCCTCGTCCAGATAATCGTAGAATCCGGCGGCGCACAGGTCGTTTTCGGTGGAGATGCGGTACAGGTCAAAGTGGGCCAGCGGCTTCGGCCCGCGATAATAGTTCACGATGGCAAAGGTGGGGCTGGTGACCGGGTCGGTGCAGCCAAGGCCCTCGGCAAGGCCCTCGGTGAAGGCGGTCTTGCCCGCGCCCAGCCCGCCGGTGTAGGCCACGAGGGAGCCCGGTGCCAGCACGGCGGCCATGCGTTTGCCCAGCGCCACGGTCTCGGCGCGGGAATGGGTGATGTATTCTGCCATAAGAGTATACCTCTCTGATAACACAAAAGGGATGGCAGTGGGTTCTGCCATCCCTAAGTATAATATAATTGGTGCAAAAGTGCAATGCCCGCGTATCAGGCGGCCTGCTGTTCGGCCGGGGCCGCTGCGGGTGCACCGGGCAGCCGCACGGTGTGGTCGCCGCTCAGCATCAGGTAGCTGGCCGCTGCGTGGGGCCGCCGCCCGCCCTGGCCGCTGTACCAGATGATATCGTCGGTGCCGTAGGTCTCCTTTGCGTCTTCGGCGGCCTGTTCCAGCGTGTCGCCCGCGATCATCCGGTTCACCATGTCCCACAGCATACTGCGGGAATACACCGAGTAAACGTTGTTCACATACCCGGCCACGGCCTTTGCGCCGCCCGCCAGCAGGCCGTCCGCAATGGAGGTATCCACATGGCCGTTCTTGCCGTAGAACTCGCAGGTCTCGCTGAGCACGATGCCACTGCCCCGGTAGGCGCTGCGGAAAAACGCACCGGTGGCGGCGTACATGCCGTTGATTTTGACCACCCGGTGGCTGAGCAGGTCCAGCCCGTAGCGGAAGTCGCTCCAGAAGTTCGACTGCTCGGTGAGCAGGATGAGCGGTTCGGTGGCCGTCTTTTTCCACAGCCAGCCATATTCATAGGTATAATATGCGCCGTGGGTGCTCAGCACGCACACATCGTACCGGCCCATGCGCCGCAGGTCCGAGAGGGTGACACGGGTGTTCAGGGTGGTGTCCAGCCCCTGCGAGGTCCAGTAGGTCTGCATATAGGCGTAATAGGGGTAGCGGGTGGAGTTGACCGTGTTGTCAAAGGCGTAGTAGATGGCCGCACTGCCCAGTGTGCCGTTGCCGGAGGCATCGGCGGCCAGCCGGTCCAGTGCCTCGCCGGACGGGAAGGCCACGGTGTCGTTTTCCTCGTCCAGGTCGGTCAGGATGCCGCCCAGCGCGCCGCAGGTGTAGGCAAAGCTCACCATGCCGTTTTCTTCGTCGGCGTAGATCGAGCCTTTTGCCACAAGGCCCTCGTCCACCAGCTGTTCCAGCTGGTCCAGCGCGGCGTCGGTGCGCTGCGCCTGGGTCATCCCGGTGTAATCCTCGCTGCCGGTCAGCGCGGTGACGGCAGTGTCTGCCTGCTGCATGTCCTGCACCTGGGCAGCGGTCAGGGTCTGCGGCGCAGCGGCAGTATCCGGCTCTGCGGCAAAGGCCGCCGTGGGCAGCAGTGCGGCCAGCAGGGCCAGCGCGCACACCGCGCTCACCAGGCGGCACCCGAATCCATTCTTCATATTCCCATTCCTCCGGGGCCGGTGCAGTTTGTGCACGCCCCTTTTCCGGCAGCTTTGCTGCCCCGGCCGGCGTCCGGCCGTTTGCTTTGTTTCTTGCGCCCACGAGGCGTTTTGCGCGCCCCGCCGCGTGTACTCATTGTAGAATCTCCGCCCGGCTTTGTCAAGCTCCCACACGGATTTCACACTCCTGCGATTGCAAAAGCCCCGCCGCCTGTGTATAATAAGGATAAACTGGGTTTGTATGCCCTGTGTTCTTTTTGAAAGGTGGTGCTTTCTTGGAAGGCATTCGACAATATTGGAAACGGACCGATAAATTTTACCTGCTGCTGTGCATCTTCAGCAGCACCATGGCTGTGGTGGCGCTGGCGTCCTGGGCCACGAAGCAGGGCAATGGCTTTGCCGTGGACGAACTCACCGGTGCCATCACCGGCATCGGCGATTACCGCCGCGCCGTGGTGCAGGGCGGTGCGGCCGTGCTGGGCCTGTGCGTGGCGCTGCTGCTCTCCTGCATCGACTACCGCAGCCTCGTGAAGGTATGGCCGGTGCATGTGGCCGTCACCTGGGGGCTGGTGCTGCCCACCCTGTTCATCCGCAACGTGAGCATCGGCCCGCTGACCATCGGCTACAACGCGGGCGACACCGACAACTACTCCTGGTACAAGCTGGCAGGCTTCACCTTCCAGCCCACAGAGCTGGCGAAGATCAGCTTCATCCTCACCTTTGCCATGCACCTGAACAACGTGCGCAGCCGCATCAACGAGCCCAAGGAGCTGGCAAAGCTGCTGCTGCACCTGCTGGCCCCCATCGCCATCATCCATGTGCAGGGCGACGACGGCACCGCCATCATCTACGGCATCATCGGCTGCTGCATGATGTTTGCGGCAGGCCTGAGCTGGAAGTATATCATCGGTGCCATTGCAGCCGCCGGTGCGGCGGTGGCCGCCGCCTTCGCCTTCTTCAGCGATAAGATCGGCAAAGGCTACCAGTGGTACCGCATCCTGGCCGTCATCGACCCGGAGAACACCACCGGCTGGGCTCCCAACGAGGCCACCTGGAAGAACATCATCTACCAGCAGCAGCGCGGCGAGATTGCCATCGGCTCCGGCGGCATCTTTGGCAACGGGCTGTTCAGCGGCCGGTACTACAGCGTGCCCAACGCCCACAACGACTTCATCCTCAGCTGGATGGGCAACGCCATCGGCTTTGTGGGGCTGTGCATCGTGCTGGGGGTGCTGCTGGCGCTGGTCATCAAGACCTTCGACACAGGTGCCCGCAGCGAGGACCTGCTGGGCAGCTACATCTGTGCGGGCATCGGTGGTGCGCTGCTTGCCCAGATCGCAGTGAATGTGGGCATGAACCTGCGGGTGCTGCCGGTCATCGGCGTCACCCTGCCGTTCTACTCGGCGGGCGGCAGTTCGGTGCTGATGCTGTATATCTGCGTGGGATTAGTCCTGTCCGTCTATATGCACAACACAAAGAGCCTGTTCGGCTAAACCGCTTCTGATATGCAAAAACCCCTGCCGTGCATCTGCGCGGCAGGGGTTTTTGTTTTATCGGTACATAAGGTGTGCTGGCAGTTTCTTCGAAGACCGTCCGCTGGGGTGGGACCCTGTTGCCGTCAGGCAATAGGGCGGGCGATGGAATGGCCCGAATCGTGTCTGAGAAGAAAGCTGCCAGCGCACCGTGCAACCAATTACTTCAGCACAGCACCCAGGTTTGCGCTGGTGACCATGCGGGCATAGCGGCTCAGCCAGCCCGTCTTGATGTTGGGTTCGGGAGCGACATACTTTGCCTTGCGCTCAGCCAGCACCTCATCGCTGACTTCCAGCGTGATCTTGGCATTGGGGATATCAATGTTGATGATATCGCCCTCCTCGATCAGGCCGATGGGGCCGCCGGAAGCGGCTTCCGGGCTGACATGGCCGATGGCAGCGCCGCGGCTTGCGCCGGAGAAACGGCCATCGGTGATGAGGGCCACGGTCTTGTCCAGCTTCATACCGGCCAGTGCAGAGGTGGGGTTCAGCATCTCACGCATGCCGGGGCCGCCCTTGGGGCCTTCGTAGCGGATGACCACCACATCGCCCGGGACGATCTTGCCCGCATAGATGGCGGCAATGGCCTCGTCCTCGCTGTTGAACACGCGGGCCGGGCCGGAGTGCTGCTGCATCTCGGGAGCAACGGCGCTGCGCTTGACCACGCAGCCGTCCGGTGCGATGTTGCCCCACAGGATCTGCAGACCGCCGGTCTGGGAGTAGGGGTTGTCGATGGGACGGATGGCCTTATCGTTCAGGATGTGGGCACCCTTGATGTTCTCGCCCAGGGTCTTGCCGGTAACGGTGGGCACATCCAAATCCAGCAAGCCCTTCTTGGCCAGCTCTGCCTGCACCGCCGGGATGCCGCCCGCTGCGTACAGATCCGGCATATGGGTGGGGCCTGCCGGTGCCAGATGGCACAGGTTGGGGGTCTTGGCGCTGATCTCGTTGAACAGCTTCAGGTCGATGGGCACACCGGCCTCGTAGGCGATAGCCAGCAGGTGCAGCACCGTGTTGGTGGAGCAGCCCAGCGCCATATCACAGGTCAGCGCGTTGCGGATGGAGCGCTCGTTGATGATCTGACGGGCGGTGATGCCCTTCTTGACCATATCCATAATGGCCATACCGGCGTGCTTTGCCAGCTGCAGACGCTTGGAGTACACAGCCGGGATGGTGCCGTTGCCGGGCAGAGCGATGCCGATGGCCTCGCACAGGCAGTTCATGCTGTTGGCGGTGTACATGCCGGAGCAGCTGCCGCAGCTGGGGCAGCAGTTGCAGGTGCAGTCTTCCAGCTGATCCTCGGTGATCATACCGGCCT
>OJKW01001609.1_pt1 | contig 12482 bp, 9 predicted proteins | sample 1596591 | NCBI WGS metagenome assembly OJKW01 (sample SAMEA4350166, study PRJEB24818) | metagenome | biome: human; feature: gut; material: faeces | place: Denmark | collected 2013-09
TCGAATACGAGGACCGCAAATACGCCGTGTGGTTTCTGGAGGACGGCATCCACCTCGCCCAAGGCGACAGCGTCCGCACCGGGTACAGCAAGACCGTGGTCACATGGGAACAGGCGTCGGCGCGGATTCTGGAGCTGCTGGAGGCGGGGACTTATCTCTCCGCATCCGAGCTGGCGCAGGCCCCGGACAAGGTACTGCACGAAGCGATGGACGCGCTTCTGATGACAGCCCGTGACCTGACCAAGGAAGGCCGGGACATGGGGCTGCTCCCGCAGACTTTGGCCATCCACGACCAGCACAAGGGCTACCCGGAACTGGACGAGGATATGGTGGCCTTTGCAAAGGCCGAGGGTGGTCTGCAAACGCTGGCACAGGAATATCACACTTTCCTTGACGCTTATTATGATGATCCATCCATTCTGCGTTACCGTCTTTCAGCGTATAACACCCACCGCATCGGCATCATCCTCAACGACCTTCCATACGAGGAACGGCACTTTGATGCTCAGCCCAGCTTCCTGCGGCAATGCAAAATGTTCATCACGCAGGACGAGATTGACCAGCACTTTTTGAATGAAGGCACGGAAAGCCGCCTGACGATCTACTCCCATTTCTGCTATTCCCATACATCGGAGGAACACCAGAAATTCATCAAAGCCTGCTTTGGCGAGTACAGCGGCGGCGGTCGTGCCGGATACCAGCACACGAAAACATCAAAAGGGCTGGAGTATGAGCGCGACTATAATTTCAAGAAATATGATACCGTCCATCTGACCATCCCCAATGTGGTCAAGGAGTATGAGCGCCTGATCGCGCAGAAACGATTCCCCGGCGAGGACGCTATCGCCAAAATCCCGGAATATGAGCGGAGACAGGTGGCGCGGGCCATTTACTCCAGTCTGTACAATGCACCGGACAATGTGCCGCGTCCCTATTACATGGGCATGGATTATTATCAGGCGGTACCGCTGATTGAAGAAGAATTGCAGGATAGGTCCACTGCAATGTGGCTCATGGACGCATTGAATGCCCGGTTGGGTGAAATGCAAAAAGATGACCGCCACTATGAATTTGTCCATGAAACTCATTTTCAACTTTATGCCTATGTAAACGGTGAGTTCAGCCTGTTCAATCACCGGCACGATGGGCAACTGACACCGACCGTACTCGATGAGCCGACAGCGGCGTTGGTGCGGGAAACCGCGGCACCGCAGACGGACGAGCCGCCTGCGGCGCTTACCTCGCCGAAAAAGGAAAAGCAAAACGCGCTTGCCTATCCGCTGGACGCGGATGGCCGGAACTACCGCATCACCGATGACCACATCGGAGAGGGCGCGCCGCTGGAGCGCTTTCAGCGCAATCTGGACGCGATCCGTACCCTGAAAACCGTGGAGGCAGAGAACCGAGCCGCCACAGCGGAGGAACAGGCTGTGCTGGCGCAGTATGTAGGTTGGGGCGGTTTGGCGGACTTCTTTGATGAGAAAAATCCTCGTTACGCTGAACTGAAAGAACTGCTTACCGATGCCGAATACGCCGCCGCCCGTGAATCCACGCTTACGGCGTTCTACACGCCGCCTGTGGTCATCCGCGGCATCTATGCCGCCCTGGGGCAGATGGGCTTCACGCAGGGCAACATTCTGGAACCCGCCTGCGGCATCGGCAATTTTCTCGGTATGTTGCCGGAAAGCATGAGCGGCAGCAAGCTCTACGGTGTGGAGCTGGACGATCTCTCCGGGCGCATCGCCCGCCAGCTTTATCAGAAAAGCAGTATTGCGGTGCAGGGCTATGAGAAGACTTCCTTCCCAGATAACTTTTTCGATGTTGCCATTGGCAATGTCCCCTTCGGCCAGTTCCATGTACCGGACAAACGCTATGACCGGCTGAATTTCCCCATCCATGAGTATTTCGTGGCCAAAGCGCTGGATCAGGTCAGACCGGGCGGCGTTATCGCCGTTGCGACCTCCAGCTACACCATGGACAAGCGCACCGCCAGCGCGCGAAAATACATCGCGCAGCGAGCGGAACTGCTGGGGGCCGTCCGCCTGCCCAACAATGCGTTCAAGGCCGCGGCGGGCACGGAGGTGGTTTCAGACATCCTGTTCCTCCAAAAGCGGGAACGAATGGTGGATATAGAGCCGGAGTGGGTGCACCTTGCCACCAACGAGGACGGCATCCAGATGAACAGTTATTTCATCGACCACCCCGACATGGTGCTGGGCGAGATGAAGATGGTGTCCGGGCCGTTCGGCCCCACGCCCACCTGTGAGCCGTACCCGGAGCAGCCGTTGGAAGCACTGCTGGCGGAGGCCGTTCAAAATATCCACGGCGAGATCACCGCCTATGACCGGGAGGAGGAGCTGGAGGGCGAGGATCATTCCATCGAGGCCGACCCCGCTGTCCGCAATTTTTCCTATACACTGGTGGACGGCCAGATCTACTACCGTGAAAACAGCCGCATGAACCCCGTGGAGGTATCCAAGACGGCAGAGAGCAGAATCCGCGGCATGATCGAGCTGCGGGACTGTGTGCGGACGCTGTTGGAATATCAGACCGAGGACTATCCCGATGAAGAAATCAAGGCGCAGCAGGCCAAGCTAAATGTTCTCTATGACGCCTTCACCCGGAAATATGGACTCATCAATTCCCGCGGCAACGCCATCGCGTTTGACCAGGACAGTTCTTACTTCCTGCTGTGTTCACTGGAAATTCTGGACGAGGACCGGAACCTGAAAAGAAAGGCGGACCTGTTCACCAAGCGCACCATCCGCAGTCACAAACCTGCTGAAAAGGTAGACACGGCGGTGGAGGCGCTGGCATTGTCCATCGGGGAAAAGGCTCATGTGGACATGGAATACATGAGCAGGCTCACCGGCAAGGACGAGGAAACCCTGTTTTCTGACCTCAAGGGTGTCGTGTTCCTGAACCCCAATTATAAGGAGGGCGTGAACGAAAAGTATCTGCCCGCCGACGAATATCTTTCTGGCAATGTGCGTCAGAAATGGGCGATTGCCAAGGCAAAGGCGGAGCAGGACGCGCAGTATCAGATCAACGCTGAGGCATTGGCGCGGGTACAGCCCACCGACCTCACTGCCAGCGAGATCTCCGTCCGGCTGGGCGCTACATGGCTGGACACTGAATATGTCCGCCGATTTATTTTTGAAACGCTGGGAACACCCCGCAGCGCGCAATGGGGTATGAAGGTCCACTATTCCGGCATCACCGGCGAGTGGCGTATTGAGGGCAAGAGCAAGGATCGCGGCAATGTCAAGGCCATCAGCACCTACGGCACCAAGCGCGTCAACGCCTATGAGATCATCGAAACGACACTTAACCTGAAGGATGTCCGCATTTTTGATTACCAATACGATGAAGAAGGGCGCAGAATTGCCGTTCTGAATAAGAAAGAGACTGCTATCGCGCAGAGTAAGCAGGAACTCATTAAAGACGCTTTTGCTGAGTGGATCTGGAAAGATCCTGACCGGCGCGAGGCTATCTGTAAGACCTATAATATTCTGTTCAACAGCAACCGTCCCCGTGAGTATGATGGCAGTCACATCAGATTTTCAGGCATGAACCCGGAGATCACGCTCCGCAAGCACCAGGTCAACGCCATCGCCCACATTCTCTACGGTGGAAATACTTTGCTGGCTCATGTAGTGGGCGCCGGTAAGACATTTGAAATGGTCGCGGCGGCGATGGAGAGCAAGCGACTGGGTCTGTGCCAGAAGTCCCTCTTTGTGGTGCCCAACCACCTGACAGAGCAGTGGGCCACTGAGTTTTTGCAGCTCTATCCGGCGGCAAATATCCTCGTTGCCACCCGCAAGGATTTTGAAACCAAGAACCGCAAGAAATTCTGTGGACGGATTGCCACCGGCGACTACGATGCCGTTATCATCGGGCATTCGCAGTTCGAGAAGATCCCTATGAGCGTAGACCGCCAGCGGGCCATTCTTGAACAGCAGATCGACGAAATCATGATGGGCATTTCCGAAGCCAAGCGAGAAAAAGCGGAGAAGTTCACCATCAAACAGATGGAGAAAACCAAGAAGGGCCTGCAAGCCAAGATCGACAAGTTGAACGACCAGAGCCGCAAGGACGATGTGGTCACATTTGAGGAATTGGGCGTTGACCGCATCTTCATTGACGAGTCACACTATTTTAAGAACCTCTTTTTATACACGAAAATGCGGAATGTGGGCGGTATTGCCCAGACCGAGGCGCAGAAAAGCTCAGACCTCTTTATGAAGTGCCGCTACCTCGATGAGATCACCGGAGGGCGCGGCATTGTCTTTGCCACCGGCACCCCCATTTCCAATAGCATGGTGGAGCTTTACACCATCCAGCGTTACTTGCAGATGTCGGCGCTGGAGGAACAGGGCTTACAGCACTTCGATAGCTGGGCGGCGAACTACGGCGAGACCGTCACCGCCATCGAGCTGTCTCCCGAGGGTACCGGCTACCGGGCCAAGACGCGCTTTGCCAAGTTTTATAACCTGCCTGAGTTGATGTCCGTTTTCAAAAATGTGGCGGACATTCAGACGGCGGATATGCTCAAGCTGCCCGTGCCGGAGGCGCATTACCACAACATCGCCTTGAAGCCCTCCGAGTATCAGAAAGAGATCGTGGCGTCGCTGGCGGAGCGTGCTGAGAAAGTCCGCAACCGCGAGGTGGACAGCAGCGTGGACAATATGCTGCTCATCACCAACGATGGCCGCAAGCTGGCGCTGGATCAGCGGCTGGTCAACCCCATGCTTCCCAGCGATCCCAACAGCAAAGCCGCCAAGTGCGCGGAAAATGTGTTTGAGATCTGGCGGCGCACCGCAGACCAACGCTCCACCCAAATGATCTTTTGCGACCTCAGCACACCGAAGGATGTCGGCACCTTCAGCGTTTATGATGATATTCGCGCGAAATTGCTGGAATTGGGCGTTCCCGAAAACGAAATCGCCTTCATCCACAACGCCAAGAGCGAGGTGCAGAAGAAAGATCTGTTCGGCAAAGTGCGGAGCGGTCAGGTGCGTATCCTGCTGGGCAGCACCCAGCGCATGGGCGCCGGCACCAACTGCCAGCAAAAGCTCATCGCCCTGCACCATCTGGATTGCCCGTGGCGTCCGTCTGATCTCCAGCAGCGCGAAGGGCGCATCATTCGTCAGGGCAATGAAAATAAGGAAGTGGACATTTACAGCTACGTCACCGAAGGCACCTTTGACGCCTATCTTTATCAGCTTGTGGAGAGCAAACAGAAATTCATATCTCAAATCATGACCAGCAAATCGCCTGTCCGCTCTGCCGAAGATGTAGACGAGCAGGCGCTTTCTTATGCCGAGATCAAGGCGCTGGCCAGCGGCAACCCTATGATAAAGGAAAAGATGGATCTGGACATTGAGGTGTCCAAGCTGAAGCTGCTGAAATCCAACCATTTGAGCCAGCGGTACGCGCTCGAGGATGCAATCAGCAAGACTTTCCCTAAAAATATTGCCGAAGCACAGGAGCGCATTTCGGGCTATGAGGCCGATATAGCCGCGGTTAAGGAAAACACCCACCCAAACGCAGACGGTTTTTCTCCGCTTGTGCTGATGGGCGTCCCCCATACCGACAAGAAGGAGGCGGGCGCGGCGCTGCTGACCATGTGCCAGGCGATGCTCTCCCCGGAGGCGACACAGATCGGCAGCTATCGCGGCCTGACGCTGGAGCTGGCCTTTGATACCTTCGCGCGGGAATACCGCTTGACCATGATTGGGCAGCTCCGCCATACGGTCACGCTGGGAACCGATGTGTTTGGCAATTTGCAGCGCATGGACAATGCGCTGGAGGGACTGCCCATCAAGGAGCAGGCTTGCCGGGAGCAGCTTTCCAATCTGCAAACGCAGTTGGAAACCGCAAAGGCAGAGGTACAAAAGCCGTTTCCCCGCGAAGAGGAACTTACGACCAAAACGGCACGGCTGGAGGAATTGAACACGCTGCTGAATTTAGACCACAAGGAGCCGGAGATCGTAGACACCGAGCCGGACGAGGATCAAAGACCGCCGGAGCGCCGCAGACCGCAGCTGGAGCGGTAAAACCAATAGAAAACGGAGGAAATTATGGGTTATCAGGAAAGTTGGTTCTATATCGAGCCGCAGCATAAATTCAAGAAATTGATCCAGGCATACGAAAAGGCGGAGCAGTCCGGCTACTATGAGGTGGCCGGTGCGGAACCACATTCCGTTATTGTTTTGAAGCAGCCATTTGGCGATATTCCCGCAGGAAAGAAGCTGCTTTGGGTATGCGGTGACCGCGGCTTTCACTGTGCCGCTGGCGTATTTGGCGGCGAGCTGAAATGCTCTGGCAGGCTTCGCGTGATCCCGGTGGAGGCGGTGCTGAACGGCACCGACGATCCCCGCATGGAGGGGCTGGACTTTGACAGTCCGGCCCCCAGCGAAAACGCCTACATGAAGCGATACAGCGTCGCCAATTACGCCCACCGGATGCGGGCGGGGCTGGCGAGATGAAGGGAGGTTTACCATGACAAAGGAACAGTTGGAAAATAAACTCTATGAGCGTATGTCCGCGGAAAACGAGACGTTTCTGACCGATCTGAAAGCAAAGCCTGTGGATGAGATCATTTCTCATGCCTATGAAATTGCCTGCCGTGACAACCTGCTGATACTTTTTGAGGATGAAACAAGCCTCTCCGAGCGGCAGCTTACGGTGCTGAACGAGTTTGAGCATCCCCTGTCACAGCTTTATACAGACTGGCTCTCCCGCGATACGGATGAGATGGATGCCTTTCGAGACAGCATTGCGTGCTGTGCGGATGATATTCTGCGGAAAAGAGTCGAAGAAAAATATCGAGATCCCGCGCAGCCCATATACCCTAACACCCGTTCGGAAGCCATGGCTCGCGGAGAGGTCTTTGAGTGGATGGCCAGCCGGGATCGGACGCTGACCTGTGCGGGAACCTTTGAGAAGGGCGCAACCAACGCCTACAACGATGGAAAGCTGCCTGCTTTTTTGAAGGAGTGGACAAACACCTACGGCAAGGATCGCTGTATGTTCGTGCTGGCCTGCACCATGCGGCAGCGCACGGGAGATGAGCGATTCTACCCACCGGCGCGTCAGGCCGCAGGCCGCTTTGCGGCGCTCCAAAAGCAGATGGGCGGGCACACAGACATTTATGCTGTGGACAATCACTCGTGCGTGATCAATGCGGCAATGGAAGAACTGGCTAAGCCGGAGCGCAGCGTGGAGCAAAAGACAGTGAAAAAGAACACGCCGGAGCGGTAATCGCGCTTATGAATATTCCGTAGGACATATGGGAATGCTGTTGACTGGTACACTCAATGGGTGTATAATGTGGGTGGAAGGAGGATGAACATGAACATTCGTGAAATGAGAGCACAGCTTGGAGATACCCAAAGCGAATTTTCCGCGAGGTATCATATCCCCTTTCGCACTGTGCAAAATTGGGAGACAGGGATGCGTAAGCCGCCAGAATATGTCGCTGATCTGTTGGAGCAGCGTATCAAGGAGGACCTGACCAACCGTAAGACCTTGTCCCTGCCGAAGTATGACCCTCAAAAGAAGGATCTTCCGTCTCGGAGCAGCTATGTGGGCGCGCTCTCCTGGCTGCAAGCTGTCCGTGACTGCATTGGAGAACCCGTTGTCTTTGCGTTAGACAATGCGCTTATGTGTCAAGGAAACTTCGGAGGCCGCAGCGATGAATATATCGTGTGGGTCTATGGGGATGACTCCGTTATGAAGTTTAACGGCGTGGTCGTGCTTGGAAACCGTATCGGCGCACAAAATATCAAGAATCGGAACGGCTTGTTATATACGGATTTTAACAGAACGGTATATGATGCCCTTGCAAATGAAAATATTTTAGATATGCAGGGCATTACAGAAGCAGTCAGCAAATACTTCTATTCCAACGGAGACAGCTTTGACGGGCTCTTTGTCGCGCCGGAACATCAGGATCGGTTTGAGCGTTTGGCCAGCGATGCAATCGAATATTACGAAAACTGAGGTGCTTGCTTTGAATGTAACAGCGGAAGAAAGAATTATGTACTCAGTCATGAAAGCTGTGTACGATAGCGGCATTCCTATCAGCTTTAAGGGCTCCATGGTGTTGAAAGCCTGTTTGTTTGAGGCCGGGTTTTTAGATGAGACCCGTCATACAGTAGATATTGATGCAAATTGGAACACAGACACACCTCCCACCGCAGAGCAAATGGTGGAATCCTTACAGCGAGCAATCAATAGAGGCGGCATGGACTATGAAGTTCGCCTTTATCGAATGTATGGCGAAAAGCGATCCGCTGGCTTTGAATTAGTAGACCGCAACACCGATGAAATCCTGTTCACAATGGATGTGGATGTAAACAGACCGATTACACCGACGCAAATCTATGAGGTTGACGGGATCTGTTTTCGCGGCGTTTCACCGTTGCAGATGATAGCCGATAAGGTCGCGGTTGTATCAACAGATAAGGTGTTCCGAAGAATCAAGGATGTGGTGGATCTCTATTATATTTCAAAAGTATTTGAATTTGATGTTCAGAAGATATACAGCACCTTAAAATGTAGCGAAAGGATCATGGGAGATTTTCAAGGATTCCTGCAAAGGAAAGAAGATTTGCGGCATTCTTACGATAAGTTTCGTTTTGCAGGCGGCGTCAACAAGCCGCCATTCGATGCAGTCTATCGTGAGGTAAAGATCTACCTTAAGGATGTCCTTCCTAAAGAGGCGTCTAAGGAGGATGCGGATGGGAGCCAGCAATAAAGCCTGCCCGAATTGTGGCAGGAAAATGAAGCAGCAGTTTCCGGGCCTGCAACATTGCAGGTGTGGGATGAGCTGGAAAAAGGACATCGGTTATTTTGAACGGACGCCCGATATGGTTTTCGCGCTGGAGCGCCGAACCGTCGGCAAAAAAGTCAAGCAGTTTCCCGTCATTCGCACCGGCTCTGCTCCGAAGTAACTGAATAATTTCATGAAAAGCGCAGGCAGAAATGCTTGCGCTTTTCCCATATCTAAAGGAGGTGAGCATCACGCCCTACCTATCTAAGGAACAGATCGCTGCCGCCCGCGAGATGGACCTGCTGACCTACCTGCGCCGCTTTGAGCCGGAGGAGCTGGTGCATATCGGCGGAGATACCTATGCCACCCGCACCCACGACAGCCTGAAAATCTCCAATGGAAAATGGTGCTGGTGGTCACGGAATATCGGAGGCACAAATGCGCTGGACTATCTGACAACAGTGGAGGGTGTTTCCTTTTTGGACGCCGTGCAGCGCGTTCTTGGGGAACCGCCCCATGTGCCGCCCAAATCAGAGCCAACCGCACCGCTCCCGAAAACTGAATTTACCCTCCCACCCAAACACGCCGACAACCGGCGTGTTTTTGCATATCTGCGGAGCCGGGGTATTGACGCGGAAATTATCAACCACTGCATCAAGCACGGGCAGCTTTACGAGGATGCAGAGCATCATAACTGCGTATTTGTGGGTTATGAACATGGAAAGCCTGCCTACGGCGCACTGCGCGGGACCCTTTCGGACACCACCTTCGCCGGTGAAGTTCCCAGCAGCAATAAGCGGTTTTCCTTTGCCGTTCCCCTTTGCGCCGGTGGCAAAACCCTCTGTGTATTTGAAGCTGCCATTGACGCGCTTTCTTACCTGACGCTGCTGAAGCTGCACGGGCAGGATTGGCGCGCCGCCAATATGCTGTCCCTCTCCGGCATCTATCAGCCACGGAAGGATGGCTCCATCCGATCCCCCGTAGCGTTGGAGCAATACCTGAAGGACAACCCCGGCGTGGCGCGGATCGTGTTGTGCCTGGACAACGATACACCAGGGCGGGCGGCGTCGGCAGCCATACAAAAGAAACTTTCCGAGTATGAGGTCATCGACAACCCACCACGCCGCGGAAAGGACTACAACGACCAGCTCCAGCTTGTGAAAGGGATCAGCGGCAGAGTAAAGACCCGTGGCGGTGAGGCGCGCTGATTTTCTTTTTCGGCTGGGTTAGGACTGCAAGCGGCCTGCGGCTGCTTTGCAGTCGCAAGCATAGCATTTGACCGGTCAAATGCGCTTGTTAAGGGGCGCAGCCCCTTAATATCCCCACAACAAAAGAAGGTGAACTGTTGCGAAAACGATATAAACGAGTGGAAATCCACTTAACCGAAGAAGAACACCGCCATTTGAAAAAGCAGGTGTCTTATACAGGCTTGAGTACAGAATCATTTATCCGTAGCCTCATCATGGGCCTTACCCTGTATCCACGTCCGCCTGATGAGTATGCCGAGATACGCCGCCAACTCGCCGCCATCGGCAATAACATCAATCAGATCGCCCGCACAGTCAACGCCCGCGGCTTTGCCAGCGGTGAGGACATCGCCGCGATCACGGCGGCGCAGGAAACGATCTGGAACATCGCGGAGCGGCTGTGACATGGCATACACCAAGGTATTCGCCATCCGCGCAAGGCTGGACGACCGCGTGAAGTACGCCGTCAATGGGGAAAAGACCGAGCTGGACGAGCGGATCGTCTACACCGCTGACCCGGAGAAAACCGATACCGTGCGCTTTGTGACCACGCTGAACTGCCGGTCTGCCGAAACCGCCTTTGCTGCCATGCAGAAAACGAAAAAGAAATACAAAAAGACGGGCGGCGTTCTCGGCTACCACTTTATCCAGTCCTTTGCCCCCGGCGAAGTCACACCGGAGCAGGCACACGAGATCGGGTGCGAGTTTGCACGGCGATTATTCGGTGAGGATTTTGAAGCCGTCATCGGGACCCATTTAGACAAGGCCCATCCCCATAATCACATCGTGGTCAATTCTGTTTCCCGCACGGACGGCCACAAGTATCATTCCAGCCCGGAGAGCTATTACAACGATGTGCGCGGCACTTCGGACGCGCTGTGCCGGGAGAATGATCTATCCGTCATCACCCCGCAGGGCAAGGGCAAGCATTACGCCGAGTGGAAGGCGGAGCAGAGCGGCAAGCCCACCGTGCGCGGCGTGATCCGCGCCGACATCGACGCCATCATCCACCAAGCCTATACCTATGATTCCTTTCTCATGCTCCTGCGACGAAACGGCTATGAGGTGCGGCGCAGCCCCAACCGGAAATACACCACGGTCAAGCCCCCCGGCGCAAAGCGGGCGATCCGCCTGGACAGTCTGGGCGAGGGCTACACCGAAGCGGATATTCTGCTGCGGCTCTCCCGCCAGCGACATGGCGGCATGGCCCCGCTGATCATCGCCCATACCGTCAAGCGTTACCGCATGAAGGGCAAACTGGCGACCGTCCGAAAAAAGAAGATCACCGGCTTTCACGCACTCTATCTCCGCTATCTCTACCTGCTGCGGGGAAACAGGCGGAAAAAGCTGCCGCCCAAACTGCCCTTTTCCGTCAAGCGGGAGGTCATTCATTTGGAGCGGTATGAGCAGCAATTCAAATACCTTTTATCAAGCGGAATTACCACCGAAACGGAGCTGGAGCAGCGCATCCGTGTGCTGGAGTGGGACATCCTCTTGCTGGAGGAACAGAAAAAACCACTTTATCAGGAAAGGAGGAACACCAGCGATGAAGAAACACAAGCCAAGTACAGCGCGGAGATCCAACAGCAGACTGCCGCCTTGCGGGAGAAACGCCGGGAAGTGCGGCTGTGCCGCAGGATACAATCGGACATTCCGAGGGTATCCCAGCAGTGCCAACAGGCGCAGGCTGAACGGCAGGAAAATCTAAAGAAGAAGGAGGAACACGAGCATGAGTACCAACGGTGAAACCGCTGACCTGATGGTGCGTGAGGGCATCCAGATCACCGAGAGCGCCCTCAAGCTGGCAGGGCTGGGGGCGAAAAATCTTGCCGCCCTTCTGATTGCCCTTGCCAACGACAATCAGAAGCTCGCCGGTAAAACCAACCTCAAGCGCCTGATCCACGACGGCGAGGAGCTGACGATCTTTTCCGTCAAGCAGGAGGACTTGAAGGGCTTTCAGATGGAAGCCAAACGCTACGGCGTCCTGTTTTATCCCATCATCAATAAGGTAGAAAAGACCGGCACGGTGGAGATCATGGCGAAGGCAAGAGACGCCAAGCAGATCAACCGCATTTTTGAACGCATGGGCTATCCCGCCCCGGTGAAGGAGGATACTGCCGCAAAAAAAGAGAACGCCCGCGCTCCGTCCGAGAGCAGCTCGAAGGCGCGCGGGACTGGTGCGAGAGTGTCTACGGAACCGGCTGCGGAGAAAGTTGATGCCCGCCCCTCTGTCCGCAGCCGCCTGATGGCGCTGCAAGCCGCGGCAGAACGGGACGGCACAGCTCCCACCAAGGACACCGTGCGGGAAGCCATTCAAAAGGCTATGCCCACGCGGGAATAAATTGATTTTGAGAAGGAGAAACGAACATGGCAAAGTTAGACGATTTGATCCAGCAGAAGCAGCAGAGGGACGAGGACTGGAAGGCAAAGAAAACAGCGGAGCGCGAGGAATTGGG
>OJKW01001618.1_pt1 | contig 12406 bp, 9 predicted proteins | sample 1596591 | NCBI WGS metagenome assembly OJKW01 (sample SAMEA4350166, study PRJEB24818) | metagenome | biome: human; feature: gut; material: faeces | place: Denmark | collected 2013-09
CTGCTGTGCGCATCAATGACGGTGTGGACTACGTTGTGATGCCCCAGTGGAAGCTGTTCCTCGTTCAGCTGCTGAACATCGCCGGCCTTGGCCCCATTTTTGGTGCCATGCAGGGCGCATTGTGGGGCCCGGTGGTCTTTTTGTGGATCACCTTCGGCACCATCTTTGCGGGCGGCGTGCACGACTACTTCTCCGGCATGATGAGTGAGCGCAACGACGGTGCTTCCATCGCTGAGATCACCGGCAAATACTTAGGTCCTGTGATGCAGAACGTCATGCGCGTGTTCTCGGTGGTGCTGCTCATCATGGTGGGCACCGTGTTCGCGGTGGGCCCCGCCGGTCTGATCGTGGAGCTGTGCCATCAGAGCGGTGCTTCCGGCGTGCTCACCTCGCTGCTGTTCTGGCTCATCATCATTCTGGTGTACTACTTCATCGCGACCTTTATTTCCATTGACGCGGTCATCGGCAAAATTTACCCGGTGTTCGGCATCTGCCTCATCATCATGGCCATCGGCGTCATCTTCGGCATCTTCACCAACCCCGACTACACTATCCCTGAGATCTGGGAGCACTTCGGCAGCATGCATCCGTCGGGCACCCCCATCTGGAGCTTCATGTTCATCACGGTGGCCTGCGGTGCGATCTCCGGCTTCCACTCCACCCAGTCGCCCCTGATGGCCCGCTGCATGAAAAGCGAGAAGCAGGGCCACTTCGTGTTCTACGGTGCCATGGTGTGTGAGGGCGTCATCGCTCTGATCTGGGCCGCAGCGGGCTGCAGCCTGTACACCGTGACCAACGGCAAGATGACCGGCCTGGCCGAAGCGCTGGCCATGGGTCAGTCCAAAGCCATTTACGACGTCTGCTCCAAGACCATGGGCGGCGTGGGCATCGCGCTGGCCATGATCGGCGTGGTGGTTTGCCCCATCACCTCCGGCGATACCGCCTTCCGTTCCGCCCGCCTGACCCTGGCCGACTGGTTCAAGATCGACCAGGACAGCTACGCAAACCGCCTGAAGCTCTGCATCCCCGTTCTGGGCGTGGGCGCTTTCCTTGGCATCGGCAACGCGCTGGGCTTCATCAACTACACGGTCATCTGGCGCTACTTCAGCTGGACCAACCAGACCCTGGCCATGATCGTTCTGTGGGCGGCTTCCATGTATCTCTTTAAGGAAAAGAAGAACTACTGGATCACCGCTGTGCCCGCCACCTTCATGAGCGCAGTGTCCTGCACCTACTTCGTGCTGGCACCTGAGTGCCTGGGCGGCCTGCTGAACAGCAAGACCGCAGAGGGCGCCACCATTTACAACACCGCAGTGGCATACCCCGTTGGCATCATCTTTGCCATTGCAATGCTGGCCATCTTCATCCACGCCACGAAGAAGGCGGCACAGAAAGCCTAAGATATATACAAACATATATACAATAATCTCCTGAACAAGGCGCTCTCCGCAAAAACAGCTTGGCGGAGGGCGCCTTGCGTTTTGCGGCATTTCGGGCAGAGAATCCACGATTGCAGGAGAAATTCAAAAACCTTTGAACAAATTGCACAAAAACGGACCAAAAAGTTTGGCAACGGCAACTTTGACGGTTCCCGGAAAAGGTCCTTTGCCCGCCGACTAAAGAAATTTGCCGAAAGGACGCCAAAAAATATTTGCTGCCATTCCAAAACTGAATGAGGCTATATATTTTTTGATATGGGAACCATACCAGAAAAATATTAACACACTTATGAAAAAAGTGTTAACATGAAGCCAGAGATTGGTCAAAGCGGCGGCCAGGCACGCAAAATGCTGGCTGCGGCTGAAAATCAAAAAGGAGGTTTCTGGTATGATTAGTTTCTTACTCTGTCTGGCGCTCTTGATCATCGGCTACTTTGTCTATGGCAAGATCGTTGACAACACGTTCGGCCCGGACGACCGCGAAACTCCTGCTGTGCGCATCAACGACGGCGTTGACTACGTCGTGATGCCCCAGTGGAAGCTGTTCCTGGTCCAGCTGCTGAACATTGCAGGTCTGGGTCCCATCTTCGGTGCACTGCAGGGTGCTCTGTGGGGCCCCGTGGTGTTCCTGTGGATCACCTTCGGCACCATCTTTGCAGGTGGTGTGCATGACTACTTCTCCGGTATGATGAGCGAGCGCAACGATGGTGCTTCCATCGCTGAGGTCACCGGCAGATACCTCGGACCTGTCATGCAGAACATCATGCGTGTGTTCTCGGTGGTGCTGCTGATCATGGTCGGTACCGTGTTTGCAGTGGGCCCTGCCGGCCTGATCGTTACCCTGTGCAAGAACGGCGGTATGTCCGGTATGCTGACCACCACCCTGTTCTGGCTGATCATCATTCTGGTGTACTACTTCATCGCAACCTTTATCTCCATTGATGCCATCATCGGCAAGATCTACCCCGTGTTCGGCATCTGCCTGATCATCATGGCCGTGGGCGTTATCATTGGTATCTTCACCAACCCCGCTTACACCATCCCCGAACTGTGGTCGAACTTCCACAGCATGCATCCGTCGGGCACCCCGATCTGGAGCTTCATGTTCATCACCGTTGCCTGCGGTGCTATCTCCGGTTTCCACTCCACCCAGTCGCCTCTGATGGCTCGCTGCATGAAGAGTGAGAAGCAGGGCCACTTCGTGTTCTACGGTGCCATGGTCTGCGAGGGCGTCATCGCTCTGATCTGGGCTGCAGCAGGCTGCGCTCTGTACACCATCACCGACGGTAAGATGACTGGTCTGGCCGAGGCTCTGAGCGCCGGTCAGTCTGCCGCCATCTACGACGTCTGCCTCAAGACCATGGGCAATGTGGGCGTGGCTCTGGCCATGATCGGCGTGGTCATCTGCCCCATCACCTCTGGTGATACTGCTTTCCGTTCTGCCCGTCTGACCCTGGCCGACTGGCTGAAGATCGATCAGGACAGCTACGCAAACCGCCTGAAGCTGTGCATCCCCGTGCTGGGCGTTGGTTCTTTCCTGGGCATCGGCAACGCACTGGGCTTCATCAACTACACCGTGATCTGGCGCTACTTCAGCTGGACCAACCAGACCCTGGCAATGATCGTTCTGTGGGCTGCTTCCATGTACCTGTTCAAGGAGAAGAAGAACTACTGGATCACCGCAGTGCCTGCAACCTTCATGAGCGCTGTGTCCTGCACCTACTTCGTGCTGGCTCCCGAGTGCCTGGGCAAGATGATCAACACCTATGCAGACGGCAAGCTGGTGGCTTACAATACCGCCGTTGCTTACCCCATCGGCATCGTCTTTGCCATTGCAATGCTGGCCATCTTCATCTATGCCACCAAGAAGCACACCGCTTCTCAGAAGGCATAAGGCTTTGACCGCACTGCTCAACTGAACCATCTGCGCCCGCCGCTGCCCGACCAAACAGCGGCGGGCGCTGTTGTTTTTGCAGCGCAGAAAGTTTGGGAAAACGCACAAACCTTTTTGGCAAATCTTAGCGGCCAAAGGGGTTGCATTTGCACCGGTAAGGTGCGAAAATAGAAGCAAATCTAAGCAAAGAAGGGAACGACCCATGATTTTCAGACCCGCACAACTGGGCATGGCAAAACTGGACCGGCTGGAGCTGGAGGCAGACAAAAAAGCCTGCCGCAAGATCGGCCCCTGTGGTGTCGGCAAAAAAGCCCTGTACCTCAACAGCTTTTACATCGACCGCCGCTATTATCTGCCCTATGGCAGCATTTCCCGCGTGTTCAAGCGGGTGGCCATGAGCTCCGGCGGCTTCAGCGGCAAAGGCATGTTCGCCTCCATGGCCTACCTGGTGGTAGAGTACGACGGCGGCAAGCAGAAGCAGTGCAATTTCAAGGATGAACGGGACGTGGACAAGCTGCTGGAGGTGCTGGCCAAAGAGCAGCCGCAGATCCCGCTGCTGAGCGAAGCCGGTGCGCAGGCCCTGGAGAAAAAGGCAGCCGAAAAGGCGGCCCGCAAGCTGCCGGAAAGTGAGCTGACCGACGAAGCCCGCCACAGCATCACCCAGCTGCGCAAGGCGAAGGAGTATCTGGAGGCAAAGCCCGAACTTTCCGACGAGCTCAGCGCCGCCGAGCGCCGCAAGCGCGCCCAGCTGCAGAGCAAGCCGGTGTACCGCTATGTGGCACTGGCCATCTTCATCTTCGGTATTTTGTCGGCAGCCTATGGCCTGTATGCCATCACCAGCCACACCGGCAGTTATGGCATCTACTTTGCGCTGTTCGGCTTCGCGGCCATCTTCCTGTTCTCCAGCTACAACATGCTGCCCACGGCCCGCAACAACCACAGCGCCATCATGAAGCGGGCCGACAAGGCCGAAGCCGCCATGGCCGAGTATGTCAAGCACTACCCGGGCGGTGCCTTCCCGGTGGCAAGTTATTACGCCCACCCCATCGTGCTCAAGCAGATGACCGACGCCATTGAGGAGGGCCGTGCCGCTACCGTGCCGGAAGCCCTTGCCGCCGTGGAAAAGCGCCTGCAGTCCCTGAACGCCGATGTGCAGGTGGAGCAGGAGGAGTACGACGAAGTGGTGGTCATCAAGGCCATGTTCCTCAACCATGATTATCAGTAAATGATTTAGAATTGCCGATGCGTGCGCTTTGGCAATATCAGCGGAAAAATTATTTTTATTTTTACAACACCGGAAAATCTGCGGATTTTCCGGTGTTGTTTTTTCACGAGAAGGGCTCAAACCGGGAAATGATGTGCCGCCCGTCGCCGCTTGAAAAGCTCGCCCTTTGGGAGAGCAGGCGCAGCGAACGCTGCGACTGAGAGGGTTTGCGGCAGCTAATGCCTTGCGCGGCGAAAAGGTTCGTTTTATAATGAAAAAAGAGAGTATTTTGCACCCACGAGTGGAGGAAACAGCTATGGATATGGTCACCCTTGGCAGCACCGGCATCACGGTGAACAAAAACGGCTTCGGCGCGCTGCCCATCCAGCGCATCTCGCAGGAGAACGCCGTCTATCTGGCCCGCAAGGCCTACAAGGCAGGCATCCGCTTTTTCGACACCGCCCGCGCCTACACCGACAGCGAGGTGAAGCTGGGCGAAGCCTTTGACGGCATCCGCACGGAGGTGTACATCGCCACCAAGACGGCGGCGCAGAACGCTGAGGACTTCTGGAAAGACCTGCACACTTCGCTTGCCAACCTGCGCACCGACTACATCGACCTTTACCAGTTCCACAACCCGGCCTTCTGCCCGAAGCCCGGCGACGGCTCCGGCCTCTACGAGGCCGCACAGGAGGCCAAAGCCAAAGGCATGATCCGGCACATCGGCATCACGAACCACCGTCTGGCGGTGGCCCACGAGGCCATTGACAGCGGCCTGTACGAGACGCTGCAGTTCCCGTTCAGCTATATCTCCGGCGAGCAGGAGCTGGAACTGGTGAATAAGTGCAAGGCCGCCAACATGGGCTTTATCGCCATGAAGGGCTTATCCGGCGGACTCATCACCAACAGCGCCGCCGCCTACGCCTTTGAAGCCCAGTACGACGGCGTGCTGCCCATCTGGGGCGTGCAGCGCGAAAAAGAGCTGGACGAGTTCCTCTCCTATATCGAGAACCCGCCCCGCATGACCGATGCCATCCGCGCCGTCATCGACCACGACCGCGCCGAGCTGTGCGGCGAGTTCTGCCGGGGCTGCGGCTACTGCATGCCCTGCCCGGCGGGCATCGAGATCAACAACTGTGCCCGCATGAGCCTGCTGCTGCGGCGTTCGCCCTCGGCCGAGCACCTCAGCCCCGCAGGGCAGGCCAAGATGAAAAAGATCGAGGGCTGCCTGCACTGCAACCAGTGCAAAGCCAAGTGCCCCTATGGGCTGGATACGCCCGCCCTGCTGGCCCGCAACTACGAGGACTACAAGCGGGTGCTGGCGGGCGAAGTGAAAGTTTAAGGATAAAGCAAAAAGCTCCTGTCCGTTCGGACAGGAGCTTTTTGTTATCGCTGTTTGTAAAAATTTGTTTGTCGCAGCCCGCAGGCCGCGACAAACGTGAGATAAAAAATAAAATTTCCGCTAAGATAGCCAAAGCGCACGCGGCGACTATTTCAAATCATACGGCGGCCTTCGGTTTTTCAAAGATCTTCATGGACTCTTTGTAGCAGTGGGCGAAGTATGCAATTTCGGCCAGAGCCGTCAGTGCCCAGCTGCAGGGATACAGCGCATACAGCGAGGGGATGGTGTGGAAGTGGGCGAAGATAGTGTACACCCAGATCACCCGGAACACACAGGAACCCAGGATCACGATGATGGTGGGCACCACCGTTTTGCCCAGCCCGCGGGACGCCGCGATGGTGCAGTCCATGAAGGCCGAGATGCAGTAGGCAAAGCCCATGACGCCCACGCGCTTCATGCCTGCGTCGATGACGGCGCTCTCGGTGGTGAACAGGGCAAGGAAGGTGCGGCCAAAGAAGAACAGCCCGCCACCTAAGAGCAGCCCCACGCCGAAGGAATAGGCAAGGCTGATGAAGTAGCTTTTCTTCACACGGTCGGGCTTGCCCGCACCGTAGTTCTGGCTCATAAAGCTGGCGCAGGCCATATAGAAGGCCGCCATGCAGTCGTAGATCATGGCGTCGGCGTTGGCGGCGGCACTGTTGCCCTTGACCATGAGGGAGTCGAAGGAGTTGACGCCCGCCTGAATGAACAGATTCGCAATGGCGAAGATGGCGTTCTGGAACCCGGCGGGCACGCCCAGACCCAGAATGCTTTTGGTGGTGGCGGCATCAAGGTGCAGCTTTTTGCGGTCCAGCCGGTAGCAGTCCTGCACCTTCGTCAGCGCCCGCAGGATGAGCCCGGCCGAGACGCACTGGGAAATGGCGCTGGCCAGCGCCACGCCCATCACGCTCAGCTGGCACACGATGACGAAGAACAGGTTCAGCGCGATGTTCAGCGCACCCGCGATGGACAGATACAGCAGCGGCTTTTTGGTGTCGCCGATGGCGCTGAACACCGCGTTGCCGAAGTTGTAGAGCGCCAGCGCCGGCATACCCAGGAAGTACACCCGCAGGTAGAGGATGGCACCGGGCAGCAGGTCGTCTTTCGTGTTCAGCAGCCGCAGCATGAAGGGCGAACCCAGCAGGCCGATGGCCAGCAGCACCACGCCTGCGATCAGGCTGACGATGGCCGCCGAGTGCACCGTCTTTTCCACGTCGCGGGCGTGCCGTGCACCGTAAAAGCGGGCCACCAGCACGTTGATGCCGTTGCTCAACCCGATGAGAAAGCCGGTGAACAAGGTGACGAGGATGCTGGTGGAACCCACCGCACCCAGCGCCGTGGAACCTGCAAACCGACCCACCACGGCCACGTCCGACATGTTGAACAGCACCTGCAGCAGGTTGGAGAGGGCCAGCGGCAGGCTGACCAGAAAGATCTGCTTTGCCAGCGGGCCTTCGGTCAGTGTTTTGGTAGATGAACTCATATTCTCTTTCTTATCCTTTAGTCAAATCCAGACCGTGCCCGCGCACACCGGGGCACAGCTCTATTATAGAGGGCGGCAGAACTTTTGCAAGATGCAAAACGAAAAAAGCCGCCGCGCTTTCAAAACGCAGCAGCTCTTTTCACGGAATAGGGACTCAGCCCAGGTCTTCGCCGTTGGTGGCGATGACCTGCTTGTACCAGTTGAAGCTCTTTTTCTTATAGCGATTGCCGGTGCCGGAACCGTCGTCGTTACGGTCCACATAGATGAAGCCGTACCGCTTGCGCAGTTCGCCGGTGGTGAAGGACACCACGTCGATACAGCCCCAGGGGGTGTAACCCATCAGGTCCACGCCGTCCAGCTCCACGGCCTTCTTCATCTCCTCGATGTGGGCACGCAGGTAGTCGATGCGGTAGCTGTCGTCGCAGGTGTGGTCGGGCTTCAGCTCGTCGATGGCACCAAAGCCGTTCTCCACGATGAACAGCGGCTTCTCGTACCGCTCGTAGAGGGTGTTCAGCGAATAGCGCAGGCCCACCGGGTCGATCTGCCAGCCCCAGTCGCTGGCCTTGACGTAGGGGTTCGGCACGGTGTGGGTGTTGCCGCCGCTCACGCCGTCGCTCTCCACCTCCACGTCCGACCGCACCGCGTTGGACATGTAGTAGCTGAAGCCGACATAGTCCACCGTACCGGCCGCGAGAACGGCCTCATCGCCCGGCTCCATCTCCGGTGCGGTGCCCTCGCGGGCCCACTCCTTCTTCGCGTAGGCGGGGTAGTGGCCGCGGCAGTGCACGTCGCTGAAGTAGAACCGCTCGTGCATGGATTCCAGTGCCATCATCACGTCGTCCGGGTTGCAGGAGTAGGGATAGTAGGGCACGAAGGAGCACATGCAGCCGATCTTGAAATTAGGGTTGATCTTGTGGCCTTCCGTCACCACCATGGCCGAAGCCACCAGCTCGTGGTGTACCACCTGATACAGGGCCTTCTTCTTGTTCGCGAACTGGGAGAAGCGCACGCCGGAGTTGGTCCAGCCGAAGATATCGTTGGCGGTGTTGGACTGATTGTTGATCTCGTTGAAGGTCATCCAGTACTTGACCTTGTTTTTGTAGCGCTGCATCACCGTGGCGGCGTAGTGCACAAAGAAGTCGATCGTCTGCCGGTTCATCCAGCCGCCGTACTCTTTGGCGAGGGCGTAGGGCATCTCAAAGTGGCTCAGGGTGACCACCGGCTCGATGCCGTACTTCAGCAGCTCGTCGAACAGGTCATCGTAGAACTGCAGGCCTGCTTCGTTGGGTTCGCGCTCGTCGCCCCGGGGGAAGATGCGGCTCCAGGAAATGGAGGTGCGGAAGCACTTGAAGCCCAATTCCGCAAACAGCTTCACGTCCTCTTTGTAGGTGTGGTAGAAGTCGATGCCCTCGTGGTTGGGGTAATGTTCGCCGGGCAGCACGCCGTCGGTGATGCGGCGGGCCACACCGTGGGCACCGCCGGTCATCACGTCGCTGACGGACGGGCCGCGGCCATCGGCGTCCCAGCCGCCTTCCAGCTGATGGGCAGCCACTGCGCCGCCCCACAAAAAGTTTTCAGGAAGCATGTTGTTTCTCCTTTTGGTTCAGGGATCAGTTGTTTTTGGGTTCCTTTTCGTCGCAGCCCACGATCTGCACCAGAATGATGGTGACGATGATGGTCGCCAGCACACCGATCATCATGCCGGTGAAGGAGGACGGGTTTGCGTCGCTCATGGCATTGACGGTGGTCAGCAGGCCGGGCAGACCGGCGTAGACGTAGTACTTGGTGTTGAAGAAGCTGATGATGAGGGCACCGATGGCGCCGCCCACGCAGCCGCAGACAAAGGGTTTCTTCAGGCGCAGGGTCACGCCGTAGATGGCGGGCTCGGTGATGCCGAAGATGCCGGTCAGGCCAGCGGACAGGGAGACGTTCTTGATGTCAGACTTCTTAGTCTTGAGGAACACGCCGAAGCAGGCGGCGGCCTGTGCAATGACGGCGCAGGTCTGGAAGGCCTGGAAGGAATCGCAGCCGTAGTTTGCGAAGTTGGCCAGGCACATCGGGGTGACGCCCCAGTGCACGCCGAAGATGACGAACACCTGCCAGATGCCGCCCACCAGAATGGCAGCCAGTGCGGGGACGGTGTTGACGAGGAAGTTGTAGGCGTTGGCGATGCCGGTGGCCAGCATGTCAGAGACCGGTCCGATGACCAGAATGGTCAGGGGCACCATGATGACGGTGCAGATGAAGGGCACAGCCAGAGCCTTGATGATGTCGGGCAGGTGCTTGTTCAGCCAGCGCTCCAGATAGCTCAGCACCAGCACGAGGAACAGCGGGGGCAGAACGGTGGAGGTGTAGGTGGTCTGGCTCATGGGGAAGGCCAGGAACTTGACCGTCTCACCGGAAGCGATGCGGGCCGCGATGGCACCCCAGTCGGAGTTGACCAGTGCCAGACAGCACCACATGGCGATGAAGGTGTTGCACTTGAAGTGCTTGGAGGCGGTGACGGCGATCATCACCGGCAGGAAGGTGAAGGGCGTCCAGCTGATGAAGCTGAGCACCGAGTATGTACCGGTCTCGGCAAAGGCGGGCGCAAAGTGGGTGATGATGATCAGTGCGCCCTGCACCAGACCTGCCGCCGCCAGAATGTACACGAAGGGCGCAAACACGGCGGACATGGTGGCGATGATGCGGCTGCCGATGCCCTGTTTGGTCTGCGGGGCGTCCGCGGCGTTCTCGTCCAGGTCCAGCAGCTGGGCCAGGGCTTCGTAAACGTCCTTGGCGTGGGTGCCGATGACCACCTGATACTGGCCGCCGCTCTCCATCACCTTGATGACGGCGGGCATCTCAGAGATGCGCTGGGTCACTTCGGCGGAGGGGGTTTCCTTCAGCACCAGGCGCAGGCGGGTGGCACAGTGGGCCGCACTGATGATGTTGTCCTTGCCGACGGCGTCGCAAATGTCGGCGGCAAGCTTGGGGTAATCGCGGATCGTGGTTGCCATGATGTTCTCTCCTTTTCATCGTATACAGGGGGTTCCTTGTGGCTTCATTATACCGGAGAGGACCGCGCTTTGTCAGGGCTTTTCTGTCGCAAAAAACAAAGGATACGGAGAAAAAACAGCTTGTTTTTTGCAAGATGGATACAAACAACTGTACAATCTGCCAGCATCACTCCAGCAGACGGTTGTACACCCGGTGGGCCAGCGCTTCCAGCAGGTAGAGTGCGGGCATCTGGCTGGTCAGGTCGTATTTCTCGCTGCCCACCCGGCGGGCAGTGGTGTAATACGGCAGGGTCATGTCGGCCATTTTGGCCAGCGTGCTCTGGGGCGAGCTGGTGATGGCGATCAGGCTGCAGCCCCGGGCTTTGAACTGCTGGGCCAGATGCAAAATCTGCACCGTCTCGCCGGAGACGGACAGCAGCACGGCGGTCATGGTCACATTGGGCGTGACCGTCACCGGGTAGAAGGGGTCGGTGACGCTGAGGGCAAACTTGCCCAGATTGGACAGATACCGTGCGCCATACTCCGCCATGCTGCCGGAGTTGCCGATGCCCACCAGAAACACCCGCTCGGCCCGGGCGATGAGCCCGGCGGCTTCGTCCAGCGCGGCGTCGTACTCCGGCGTGCCCACCCGCCACAAAAAGTTCTGCAGCTCGTTCAGGGTGTCGGGCAGATGAGTCTCCTGGTTGGTGCCCGCCTGCTCTTTGAGCTTCCATTTGAACTGCGCATAGCCGTCGCAGCCCATCTTCTTGCAGAAGTGCAGCACCGTGGTGGTGGAAACGTGGGCCTCGGCAGCCAGCTCGCGGATGCGCATGAAAGGCACCGTGTTGGGGCGCTCGTTGATATAGCGGTAGACCAGCAGTTCCAGCTCGTTCAGGCTCTGGATCTGCTGTGCAGTGAACAGTTCCATGAAACGCTCCTCCTTTTGTCGGGAATACTCTGGTTTTATTATAACAAAAGGAACTGCAGAAAAACAGGGCGATGAATTGGGTTTGCATTTTTTCTGCGGCTGTGCTATACTACTTTACACTGATGGAATCAGAAGATGCGCGATCGTAGCTCAGCTGGATAGAGCGTTCGGCTCCGACCCGGAAGGCCAGAGGTTCGAATCCTCCCGGTCGCACCAAGAACCCCCGGCACACGAAAGTGTGCCGGGGGTTCTTTTATACTCCCAGGAGGGGAGTCATCCTTTTTTGTTTTTCAGCCAGATGCGGTATAGGCCGTCCGTGATCAGCGTCTCCCGGTAGCGGATGGGCGTGCGGCAGGCGTTCCGGATGGCCAGCGGCAGATTGCCGGTGGCATAGAAGGCTGTCTGCGGCCCCAGCTCGGCGCAAAAGCGCGCAGCCAGACCATCCAGCTGGCTGGCCGTGCCCAGCACAAAGCCATTCTGCAGGCAGGCCGAGGTGCTCTTGCCCAGGATGGACTCCGGTGCCTTGGCGGCCAGGTCGATCTGCGGCAGCTGGGCGGTGTTCTTCACCAGTGCATTCAGCGACAGCTGCGGCCCGGGCAGGATCACGCCGCCCACCAGTTCCTGTTTATCATTGACGGCCATCATCGAGATGGCCGTATCGGCCGAGATGACCACCAGCGGCCCGCTGCACTCGGCCAGCGCTGCCACGGCACCGCAGAGCAGCTCTGCGCCCAGCTGGGCGGGGTTGTCCAGCCGCAGCTTGATGCCGCTTTTCAGCCCGGGCCCGACGGTCAGGATGCGGGTGTTGCACAGGATGCGCAGCGCGGCCAGCACACGGCCGCTCATGGCCGGGACCACGCTGCCCAGAATGCCGCCTTCGATCTGTGCCGGGGATGCGCCGTGCAGGGAGAGCAGGTTCACCAGCCGGATGGCGTATTCGTCGATGGTGGCGGCAGGGTCGGTGTGGAGCCGTCCGCAGAACCGGAGAGTGTCCTGTTCATAGCCGCCCACTGTGATGTGTGTGTTGCCGATGTTGACGGTAAGGATCATAACCAAAGCTCCTCCTGACGGTGCATATAATGTATATATTATATAATAG
>OJKW01001626.1_pt1 | contig 12369 bp, 10 predicted proteins | sample 1596591 | NCBI WGS metagenome assembly OJKW01 (sample SAMEA4350166, study PRJEB24818) | metagenome | biome: human; feature: gut; material: faeces | place: Denmark | collected 2013-09
TCTTTAGCAAGCATTGCGGCGAGTTGCCTTGTTTCCTCTGCAAATCCAACTATAAAGATTATTCCTTAATCAACTGATTATAAACTTAATTTATTTTACCGTATTTTCACTAATTTGACAAGTATTTTTTATTTTTATGCAGCAAAAATGTAATCTGATTTTCTTTTCATCTTTTATTATGCAATTTTATAAATCATAATTATAAATCGAACTTATAAATATAATAATTAAAACCGCCAATCATAAAGATTGCCGGTTTTAGAAATACTATTAAAATTTAGCAACTTTTTTCAATTCGCGAATCACATGGTTACGGAATTCATTGTGTTCATAATCAGTACGAGCGATAACCGGGTATTCGACCAGTTCCTCATCATTAACACGGTCTTTTGTGACCTTACCGGTAATACCGTTGACATACATGATACGGGCTTTGATTTTAAATTTATAATAATCTTCAATCATACCCATCTGAGGCTCCAGGCTCAGTTCATCCAGGCTCATCATCAAGGCCATATCAGCGCCTGTTTTAGCCATGATACGTTTGAGCATAGCTTCATCAGGACCATTTTTACCAACTACAGCATAATTTTCTTCCTTCAAAACTTTGTCAAGCACAGCATCATCAACCATATCAAATTCGGGGAATTTGAAATAATCCATACATTCATTAAAGAAAACCTGACCGGAAAGCTCATCATCCGCTACATTATTTGCCAACGGCAGAACAGCTATTTTAGCAGCTTCAGCTTTACCAAAAACGGGAACAGTAAAACCAACCACAACTAAAGCCAGCAATAAATAACGCAGAATATTTTTCATTAAATATAACCTCCTTCAAATAACTATCAATTATAAGTTATTTTATCATAAAACAAACAAAAAAAACAGAGTCAAAGCAGATAATACGACAATTATTATAATAAATATAGAATAATACATTCAATGATTTTGATTCCAAGATATAAAAAAGGGCGATCATAAGATCGCCCTTGGAGAAGCAGATTCACTAAAATTAGAAAGTGAAGACAACTTCAGACCAGATAGTTTTGTCGCTAGGTTTGCTACCAGTGTAGTTGTCTTTAGCGTCGAAATCAGAATATTCAACAGCAGCTACAATGTTTTTAGCAAAAGTGTAATTAACACCAAGCATGTACCCTTTGAAACCATATTTACCGAAGTCATTAGCCAAATCGGTGTTCATACCATGATGGATGTAAGTGCCAGCGCCCTGATCATAGTATTTAGCATAAACGCCATAAGAACCAACTTTAGCAGCTTTAGCGCCTTTATAAGTCAACCCGATTACATAACCATCATCGTCAACTTTTACACTTTTAATCTTATCAACATCAGAGCTCAAATAGGTAGCGTCAACTGTGAAGTCACCGAATTTGTAGTCAGCGCCAACATACCAGATTTTATCATCTTGAGCCAATTTAACAACATCATCAGCTTTGACATAACCAGCATTCAAACCAAGGTTACCAATTTCTCCGCCCAAAGTAGCTGCCAAATATTTGTCAGCTTTTTTGCCGCCTTTATCATTAACATAGTCATAATGACCGCTGGAGATTTTACCATATTGGAAACCAACTTTTAAATCTTTACCAAAGCCCAGTTTTACAGCATCGGTACGGTTGCTGAGAATGTTACCTACTCCCAATCCCAAAGCAGTGTTATTACGACCAGCTTCTACTTTAACGCCACCGATACGACCGGTAACGAAAGCGCGTTGAAAATCAGTGCTTTCATCGCCTTCATCGTTAATAAGATCTTGTTCGTTTTGCAACATACCAACATATTTCCAGTCTTCGTTGATCTGGCCGTTGATCCAGATACGGGAACGCAATTTGCTGGTAGCATTAGTTTTCTTATTCCACTCGCCGCTATGACCTTTATCATAGGATTGATAATGAGCACGGATCTGAGCATTGATTTTTACGTTGTCGGATTTTTTCTCCAAAGCTGCAACACGAACACCAAGGCTGTCCAGTTCGTCAGCAAATTCAGCTGCCAAACGGTCTACGTTTGCGCCTTTTGCCATTGCTTTTGCTACGATTTGAGCCATTTCGTAACGGGTCATCAGGCGATCGCCACCAAAAGTGCCGTTGCCATAACCGTCAACGATACCAGCTGCTGCCAGTTTGTTTACGGAATCATATGCCCAATGACCTGCAGGTACATCGGAGAAGGGGTTTGCAGCATAGGCAGAAGCAGTTACGCCCAAAGCCATAGCCATTGCTAATACTAAAGATTTTTTCATTGTTATTTCCTCCTTCGGAAATGTTTTATTTTTATAAAACGTCCCGGAAAGGAATCTATGCGCATCAGTTTGCTTCATGCGAGTTACCTAGTTTCCTCTACTCGGCGCACTGCTTTGCTTCGATACTTTCCTCAACGCATTATAAACAGGTTAAAAAACAATTATTATCCTATATATAATTCATTGTTTGGACATATTTTACATTATTTTCAGAATTATTGCAAGTTATTTTGTTAAAAATATAACTAATGATTGTATTTTTCTTTATTTTCGGATAATTCGCTGTTTTTACCAAAGCGTTGCCGCGTCCTGTTTGCCAACGAAAAATTATTTTTACAGGCTATGCTTTTATAAATTACTTATTTGCAGCTGTACTGCCGTATCTGCAGGCTATTTTCAACATATTTAAAAAGTTTTTAAATCTAATTGCTACTGCTATTTTCCGCAGAAATAGGTTAAACTATAGATACAGAAACTTATCTGCACAGGGTGAATTTTTTAAACTTCTCCCGGGTAAATACCTGTACTAAAAAACCTTTTAATAAGGAGGGATATTGTATGAAAAAACAAGAATTATCGTGGAAGGCCGGCGGCCAGCAGGGCGAAGGCTTAGAGAGCCTGGGTGAGATTTTCGCCGCAGCTTTATGCTCTCTAGGCTATGACGTGTATGGTTACCGTCAGTTTTCGTCCCGGATCAAGGGCGGCCACACCAGCTATAAGCTGCGTATCGCCAACCATCCGGTAGCTACGATCGCCAGCAGCTGCAATCTGCTGATCGCGATGGACCCGGACACACTGGAGGTGGATGCGCCTGAACTGACGGCAGAAGGCATTTTAGTTACCGATGCTGCCTGGCTGGAAGGTAAAAAACCAAAGGTACGCACTGTTGCTCTATCCTGGAACGAACTGAGCAAAGCAGACGGTACAACACTGCCGAAAAACATTCTGGCTTTAGGCATCACCGCCGCTTTACTGGGCATCGATACTGCCAAACTGCTGCCGCTGCTGGAAAAACAATACGGCCGCAAAGGCGCCGAGGTCATGGAGACAAACCGCCTGGCGCTGGAAACAGGCTACGAATATATTAAAAATAATTATCATGATCTGCTGGCAGCCTTTACGATGCCGGAGCTGGAAAATCCACAGCCGAAGCTGTTTATGCTGGGCAATGAAGCAGTAGCTCTGGGGGCTTTGACCTCGGGCGCCAAATTCATGTCGGCCTATCCGATAACTCCCTCTTCAGAAATTATGGAATATATGGTAAAATACGCACCTGCCGAAGGCGGCGTGATGCTGCAGACGGAAGACGAGATCTCGGCCTGCACGATGGCGATCGGCGCAGCTTATGCCGGCGCCCGCGCTTTCACTGCGACAGCAGGCCCAGGCTTATCGCTGATGGCGGAAGCAATCGGCCTGGCGGAAATGACAGAGACCCCGCTGGTCGTGATCGATACACAGAGAGGCGGCCCCAGTACCGGCCTGCCGACCAAGCATGAGCAGTCGGACCTGATGGCAGCGATCTATAATACACACGGCGACACTGCCAAAATCGTTATTTCGCCTTCTTCTATAGAAGAATCTTTTTACGACACTTTTGAAGCCTTTAATCTGGCTGAAGAATATCAATGTCCGGTCATCGTGCTTTCTGACCTGCAGCTGTCTTTAGGCAAACAGTCCGTAACCAGCCTTGATTACGGCAAACTGCAGGTGCGGCGCGGCAAGCTGGTCAAGGACGGATTGCCGGAAATCAAATCGCCGGAGTATTTTAAACGCTATGATCTGGAAGCAGAAGGCAGCATTTCCATGCGAGTCCTGCCCGGCACGCCAAACGGCATCAGCCTCGGCACCGGCCTGGAGCATGATGAAGTCGGCCGGCCTTCCGAAAACAGGACCATGCGTACAGAACAGTCCGATAAACGCCTGCGCAAGGTCCGCAGCGTTGTTGATACATTTGAAAGCCCGCTTTATGAGGACGCTCCCTATCCGCAAAGCGATCTGCTGATCATTGGTATGGCAGGCACCCGTGCCGTCATCAGCGAAGTGGCTGATGAGCTGCGCGAAAAAGGCCTGCGCGTCAATCATGTCCAGATTCGGCTGTTATCGCCCTTCCCGGTCTGCGCTCTCAACCATTATCTGCAGGAAGCGAAAAAAATCGTCGTCGTCGAGCACAATGCCACGGCACAGCTGGCACGGCTGATAAAAATGAATGTACCGCCCTGTCCGGAGCTGCATTCTATCTTAAAATACAACGGTGATATTTTCTATAAAGAAGAATTGCTGGCCAAATGCAAGGAGGTGCTGTAAGATGTCGAATTTAGCTAGTTTTCAAAATCAGGTAAAACCCAACTGGTGTCCGGGCTGCGGTGATTACGCCGTTCAAATGGCTCTGCAGCAGGCAGCAGTAAAACTAAATCTTGAACCGCATCAGCTGGCACTGGTTTCCGGCATTGGCTGCAGCGGCCGTATCGGCGGTTATCTATACGCCTACGGCATGCATACAACTCATGGCCGCGCTCTGCCTTTTGCCCAGGGCGTTAAGCTGGCAAACCCTGAATTGACCGTTATCGCCTGCGGCGGCGACGGCGACGGCTTTGCCATTGGCACAGCGCATACTATCCATGCTATGCGCCGCAATGTCAATATCACTTATATCCTGATGGATAATCATGTCTATGGCCTTACCAAAGGTCAAACATCTCCCCGCAGTGATGTTGGCTTTAAAACCAAGACCACGCCCACAGGCAATATTGAGACCCCGATCGCTGCTTTGGAACTGGCTTTAGCTTCCGGAGCAACTTTTGTAGCGCAGGGCTTTTCAGCCCAGCTGCCGCAGCTGGTAGATCTGATCGTCGCAGCCGTACGTCACGAAGGTTTTTCCTTCGTGAATGTGTTCAGCCCCTGCGTAACTTTTAACCATACCAATACTTATGAATGGTTCCGCGAGCATCTGAGCGACGTCAAAGATATTGCCGGCTACGACCCGCATGATAAAGGTGCGGCCGCACGGCATATTATGGAAAAAGAAGGTATGCTGACCGGGCTGCTGTACGAAAGCGACCGCGCTTCTTACGAACAGGCCAGCGGCCTTGCCGGTTTCAACACTATTAAAAACGTTGAAAAAATGCCGCAGGCAAACTTTAACAAACTGCTGGAAGGTTTTAAGTAAAAACAAAATAAGCAAAATAAAAAATACCACCCAAAGGGTGGTATTTTTTTATTAACAGCACTTTAAAACATATTCAAAAACAGGGTAATAATAAAGGCATTGATAAAATCAATGAACAGACTGCCGACCAAAGGTACGATAAAATAAGCTTTAGGCGCCGGCCCGTAACGTGCAACGATAGCATTCATATTAGCCATGGCATTAGGTGTGGCACCCATACCGAAGCCACAGCCGGCAGCGGTAATAACAGCGGCCTCATAATCGCGCCCCATTAAATTGAAAATAACAAAGCGGGCAAACAAAGCCATCATCGCCGTCTGCGCCAGCAGCATTACGACCAGCGGCAATGCCAGTTCGCTGAGCTGCCACAATTTCAGGCCCATTAGTGCCATTGAAAGGAAGATCGACAGCGACACGCTGCCCATAACGTCGATTTCTTTGGAAAAAACTTCGTACCTTCCGGTCAGGTCGGACAGGTTGCGAATAACAGCAGCCGCCAGCATCGCACCAATGTACGACGGGAAGGTAACACCAAAAGATGTTATCAGGCCTGTGATCCATGACCCGATACCCATTGCCACCAAAAGCTGACCGATGCCGAAAAGGAAATATTCTTTATCGACAGCATAAGCTTCCTTCCCGACAACAGGAGTTTTATGCACCGGCTCCTGCACACATTCAAAACAGAAAAGATTGTCTTTATCGATCAGATAACGGGCGATCGGCCCGCCGATAACGCTGCCCATAACCAGACCGAAGGTTGCCGCAGCAATAGCCACAGTCGCCGCCCCCTGCGCGCCCATCTGTTCGAGCAGAGGACCGAAGGAACCAGCCGTACCATGCCCGCCGACCATAGGGATCGAACCCGTTGCCATACCGATCAGCGGCCCCAAATTAAAAACAGAGGCCAGTCCGATACCAACAAGGTTCTGCAGAACGATAAGCACGGCGCAGACAGCTACCAGCTTCAAAACGCTGAGTCCGCCTTCTTTCAGCATACGCAAGCTGGCCGTATAACCAATGCTGGTAAAAAACATCGTCATAAAAAATCCCTGCAGCGATGTATCCAGCGTCAAATGCCAAAAGCCTCCGGTCGTCATGACAAGATTCAGCAGAGAAAACAGAACGCCGCCGATAACCGGAGCCGGGATACAGTACTGGTCAAAAATATTGAACCTGCGTTTTAAACGCAGGCCAACATAGTATACAACTACTGCTACAGCAGTCATTTGGTACATATCCAAATCAATATTCATCAGGTATCACGATCCTTAAAAAGATTGTTCCACCCATTCGTCCATCATAAAAGGTCAATGTAATCGCAAGCCGCCAGGGCAGCTTCCGTACCATCAGCGGCAGCCGTCGTCAGCTGGCGCACCTTTTTAACGCGGCCGTCGCCGGCAGCATAAATGCCGGGACAGGAAGTCGCACAATTTTCATCAGTTTTAATGTAACCATAAGCGTCCAGCTCAACCAAAGACGCGAAAGCTTTATTATCCGGAACATGGCCGATAGCGATAAAAACGGCATCGACATCCAGCGTCTGTTCCTCGCCGCTGACCTTATTGCGGATGCCCAGCGACTCCAGCCGTTCAGAGCCATTGATGGCTGTTACTTCACTGTCAAGAATGAAAACAACGTTATCATGCTCCTGCAGCTTTTCCAGCAACCGTTTTTCGCCGCTGAAAGTATCGCTGCGATGGATGAGATAAACCTTTTTACTGGTAAAGCTCAATACCAGCGCATCATCGAGCGCTGTATTACCGCCGCCGACAACGGCCACGTTTTTATCTTTAAAAAAGGCTCCGTCACAGGTAGCGCAGTAGGAAACGCCGGAACCAATAAAACGGTCTTCATTTTCCAGGCCCAGCGGACGCACCCGCGCACCGGTCGCCAGAATCACTGCTTTTGCAAGCAGTTCGCCGCCATATTCAGTCTGTACGCCTTTATGGCTGCCGTAATCCTGCAGTCCGGTCACTTTATCGTAAACGATTTCCGCACCCATTTTGATAGCCTGATTATAAAGTGCTTCGGCAAATTCAAAGCCGGCAATGGATTCAAAGCCAGGGAAATTCTCTACATGCGAAGCATTGATGATCTGCCCGCCCTGCAAATACTGCTCGACCAGTTTAACAGATTTACCAGCACGAGCGGCATAGACTGCCGCCGTCAAGCCCGCAGTACCTGCGCCGACGATCAAAACATCAGTCATAATTTGTTTTTCAGTCATAGTTTCACCGCTTCCCAGCCGCAATTTATTTCAGCATTGCCAAAATAGCCGGCTTCGGCTGTACGCCGACAGAACGTTTCACTTCCTTGCCGCCTTCAAACACGACCAGGGTAGGAATCGTTTCAACTTTATACTTTGCTGCCAGATCCTGATTGGCATCAACATCGATCTTGCAGACTTTCACATCAGTCAGTTCGCTGCCCAGCTGATCAATAACCGGTCCCAGCATACGGCATGGCCCGCACCAGGATGCCCAAACATCTACCAGGACTTTCCCTTCAGCCTGCATAACTTCTTTTTCGAAAGTTTCATTAGTAATATGTACAACTGCCATAATAATCGCTCCTTTTATCAATATATTTTATTTATATCTTAATTTTAACCATTAATGATTATAATTGCAACAAATAATAATTACATTATCATTGTTAAAATATCAATAAATTTTTTCTGATACGCCGGAAAACTAAAAGCACTTTACCTTTATATACCCGGCAAAGTGCTTTTATGGTCATTTGTGATATATTTTATACTGTTTCTTGCCGTTTCTTTTGGCTTCGTACAAGGCCGAGTCACTCTGACGTATCAGCAGGTCGACATCCGTAAGCGCATTGCTGACGGCAATACCGATGCTGGCTGACAGCACGGCGAACTTAGCATTGTCGGCAATCGTCTGCTGCAGACTGCTCAAAAATCTTTCTGCCAAAATTGCCAGCTCCGCATCTGTCTTCGAGCCTAAAACTACCGCTAAAAACTCGTCGCCGCCGACACGGGCAATAAATTCAGCTCCGAAGGTCTGCTTCAGCAGCTTGGCTACCATTACCAAAACCGTATCGCCGGCCTGATGTCCATATTCATCGTTGATCTTTTTAAAATTATCAAGGTCGATATAAAAAAGGTTGACATGCTTAGACATGATTTTATTACGCGTCATATATTCATAAAAATAACGGCGGTTATAAAGATCTGTCAGCTGGTCGGTGTTGGCACTGTAAATAATTTTCTTTTCCAGCAGCCGTTCAACGGTTACGTCGCGGCACATACACAGCATACCTACAGCCGTACCGAAAACATCAAAAATAGGCTTTTCGTAAATCTCCAGATTTTTTTCACGCCGACCGACAAGCACTTTTGCATCGGCATAGCCTTTTGCATTGATCTCACTCATATCAGCTAAATTCTGCTGCTTCCACTGCTGATACTCCTGCCCGATCATAGCTTCTTTTCCTTCTGTAAAATACTGCGAGCAGATATCATTGGCATTGATGATCTTGCCGGCCTCGTTAGTCAGCAAAACCGCAAAAGGAAGATTACGTAGGATAACTTCCAGCTCCGCCCCCATATTTTCCAGATCAGTGACGTCGTGCGCGATGCCAACAGTACCGATCAACTGCTCATTATCATCAAAAATCGGCGACTTGTAAGTCTTAAACTGCCGCATTCCATGCTTAGTTTTGACCTTTTCGTCGAAAATACAGGTTTTCTTTTCCTGCAGGACGATCTCTTCCGATTCCAGACAAATATACTCACCCTGCTCGTATTCTTCCTTTTTCATATCCCAGATATAATAATGGCCGCGGCCCTCAACATCTGCCTTGGTCTTACCAACGGCACGGCAAAAACTGTCATTGACCTTTAAATGCGCGCCGCGGATATCTTTAAACCAGATCAGGCTGGGAATACTGTTGATCCCGGTATCAAGATAACGCTGCGCCAAATGACAGTCTTTTATGATCTTGATATGTTCAAAAAGTCTGTGCAGCCTAAAAGCCACAAAAGCTTCAGTACATGGCCTGATCCAAAGATCTGTCAGCGACTGATAAACAGCTGCATCCAGCTGCTCTGCAGTTTGCGGCTCAGCACAAAAAACTATTGCGGCATCCGGCTTTGAGTTTTTGACAAGCTCTTCCAAAACTGCTCCTGACAATTCACAGACAATAACATCAGCAGTTTTAACAGCTGCGTCTGCCGACTGCCTTAAAAGCAGCTCGTGCTCAAAACCAGCCAGCGGTTCAAGAGAACTGACAGCATCATATATACGATTATCCTGGCTTAAAATCAATACCTGTAATTTATAATGGTACACGTTTTCACACCCAACTTTTTAATTCCCCATAAATTATTACACAAGCATATTATTGAAATTCTTCTAACTATTTTATTTATATTACATCAAATTATATGCTATTAATTCTTTTTTGTCTACAGTTTCAGCAACATCAGCCTTCCTATGTTATACTATTTTCAAGAAACCGAAAACCGAGGTCTATCATGACAAATATCGCCACTCTTTTAGAAACTGCAATAGCACAAGCCCTGCCTGATAACTGGCAGCAGGAGCCGGAAACACATTTTCCCGCTCTGTCGCTGATCATCAGCAATATCCTGCTGCCCAACTGCTGCCAAATGTCGAATTTAAACAGCCTGGCAGCTTTGATAGAAGAATCTGCTGTTTTAAAACAGCTGCCTGCTGCTTACAAAAATAAGCTGGCGCATACAGTTTATGATACTTTGGCACGCTTCAACGGCCTGGGCTGAAAATAAAACCACCCGTAATAAACAGGGTGGTTTTATTTTTTTATGTTTATTCTGCTGTTTCAGAAAACAGACTCCAACTGCAGATCCAGTTTCGGTGCTTTTACCCTTACAGTGATATTATCATTCACCAACTGGCTGATCTGAATATCGCAGGCAGCACTCAGCAGTCTGTAGGCATCAGCAAAATCCAATTCTTTTTTCAGCATTAAAAATTCTACCATGTCATGCACTGCTGTTTGGATAGCTTCCTGAATATCAGCTCTGCTGGCCAGCGTATAAACAGCATCAGGAGTTTCAAGCATCGGGCGCGCCAGCTTCCGGTCTTTGATAACTTCCACCTGCAGGCATACTCTGCCGGCTGTCTCTATTCCTGTCCCGCTCAGCTCGCCGTCACCCATACAGGCATGCAGATCGCCCAACGCCAAATTGGCACCGCTGACAAATACCGGCAAATACACTTTGGAGCCGACCTTAATGAGCTTGGTATCCATATTAGAACCGTGATCACCTGGAACAGCGCAATGTACGCTGCCTTCCGCCGGAGCAACGCCAAGCACGCCGATCATCGGCGTTAACGGCAGTCTTATTTTTTCATTGAATTCAGCAAAGCCATTTTTGATAGGAATTATTTTAGTGTGCGCTTCTGTGATTTTTTCACCCAGCACTCCCAAACCGGGAGATGTAACCATCACCCCCTGCTCAGCCAGCTGAATAGCCAGTACCTCAACGCAGAGAACGTCACCCGGTTCAGCCCCGCTCACAGCGATAGGACCCACAGAACAGTCCATAATACTTATATCGATATCAGGTCTTAAAACCGTTTCTGTTTTTATCTGCCCGCTATAACAATCATCGGTTTCGACCCAAAACGTTTCTCCGGGTTCCACAAAATATACCGGCTGATTAGTTTTACTGAAGTTAAAAACGACTTTATCTTTTGCAAAAATTTTCATTTTCGTCATCTCCTTACCAGGCGGCAGGCAGCAGGCCAAACAACCCTAAAACAGCATACAAAGCAGCACCGCAGAATAAAACGATCATTGACCACTGCACCCAGGCAGACGCGATCCAGCCGCATTGCCATGAAGGTTCCATATCACCTGTTCTCCTTGCCGAACGCAGCATCAAAACAGGCAGCACGGACATAATGACACCGCCGAACGTACCAGCCAGATAAATAGCGTCGACAAAGCTTACCAAGCCGCTATACGCCAAAATAAACGGAGGAATAACCACACATGCCAAAACAAACAGCCTGGTCTTAACATCGTCCTCCGATTTAAAATTAAACTTATCCACGATGTTGGTAAGAAAACTGCCGGCAACCGCCCAATAGGAAGTCATCATCGCAGCAAGAGCAAACAGATTGGCCGTAAAAAAGGCCCATTCACCCAAAGCCTTGCCCCAGGCAATAGTTGCTACCTGCGTTACATTTTCCGGCCCCGTCAAAGAAAGTACTGCCAGCGGCACCAAAGCCAGTAAAACCATCGTCAATGACATTCCCGTAACAATAGCCGGCGCCAGCTTCTGCTGATCATGTGCCAAACCTCTTGCCAGTTCAGGAACGGCATACTGAGCGATATAACAAAAGATCGCAACATTGAAAACCGGTATCGCATAAGTCCAGTTTGTAAAAATCGCATTGGACAAATCAGAGTTCTCAGCTAAAAAAGATGCTGCTATGATCACCGCCAGCAACGCCATCATTCCAAAGCTGATAACTTTCTCAGCTACGCCGGTCGCTTTCAGGCCAAACCAGACTACAATGACAGCCGGAACAGAAAAAAGCAAACTGCCGATCTGTGTAGAAAGACCGAACATCTCGCTTAAAATCCTGCCGCTGCCATTAGTATAAGCAATCAGGCAGCCAATGGTATTTGCCGCCACTGAGATAAAGACAAGCCAGGCTCCCAGCTCGCCCACATATTTTTTAGCAAGTCCCGGCAGCTGCATGACCTTTCTGGTCCTTAACGTAGTTTCAGCCACATACAGCATTGACGCCGTCGTAAAAAATCCTGCTATGATCAGCCACAGCATCAATACCGGCCAGCCGGCTTTTCTGGCCGAATAGGCCAGTCCTAAAATGCCGGACCCGATGTTAGCGCCGACAATGATCATGGCAGCTTCCCAAAAGGTAAGTTTGTGGACCTTGAGCGCACCCTCAACAAT
>OJKW01001632.1_pt1 | contig 12339 bp, 3 predicted proteins | sample 1596591 | NCBI WGS metagenome assembly OJKW01 (sample SAMEA4350166, study PRJEB24818) | metagenome | biome: human; feature: gut; material: faeces | place: Denmark | collected 2013-09
CTGCGTAGATCGCTCGGATGGCTTTTCCGGAATCACCTCCTTGAAGCCATCGTCGTGGCGGCGCACCTTATGCCGCTATCACGCGGGTTTTGTGCCTGCATCATGGTCTATTCAGTTTTCAACGTTCAACGAAAGGCTTCGTGGAGAATGTCCCTTCACCTATCATCTTTTTTAGGGCATTTTTGCACCCTGTTTTTGAGCTTACGGGAAAAATTTTTTGATTTTCTTCATTGCGGAGCCGATGCTTTTGGAAATGTTCTGGTGTCTGATGCCCTCAATCCGCCCAATTTCATCAACGGTCATTCCGTCAACGTAGTACATCCAAAGTCTGCGGAACTGTGTTTCCGTCAGCTTGTCCCTGATCTGAGAAACCATCGCGGAAGCCATTCTGCGCCGCTCGGATTTCTCGTGCTGGCGCTCCATAACCACATCAATGGCAGGAATGGAAAGTGCGGCTTCGGACAGGTCATCAATGGACATATTGTGTTTCCCCTCTACCACATCCTGATTGTCCTCAGTGTGGCAGTTTCCATCCGACCAAGATTTCCATTTCAGGAATTCTTCCTCGCTGGCAAAGTCCTCGCGGGTCAGGCGGACGATGACTTCATTGGCGTCCATATAAACGATGGCATCGGGGTCTTTCTTATTCAGCGCATAGATGCTTTTTTTATTAAACATTTTGTTCCTCCGTTCATATCCGAGTGGGTAAAAAGGTCTGAACGAAGGGCGGCGGGGAGCGGCAGCCCACGGCGAAAAAGTGCCGGGAACGACAAAAAGCGCCCACACAGGCATAAAAGCCTGCATGGGCGCTTTGGTGCGGTTCAATATTGAAAATGTTGGAGGCTGCCGGGTGGCATGGGCATCCCAGCGCAGCCGGAGGGCGATCAACTATGCTTTCATTGTGGTATCCGACTGCATCAGCGGACCCTCCTGCATCTTCCCATCATACACATGGGCTCCTTTCCAATCAAATTGGGGAAGGGCGAAAACGGCGGTTGCCTCTAACAGAGCAGCCGCCGTTTTCCCTATACCATACGCTGCTTTTCAGTACCGCAAGGATGGGTGTCCTGTTATCGTCGTATTCTGATTTCTTTTAGGGCATTTCAGGACTATCCACAAGGGATACGCTGAACTCCTGTGCGGTTGCGCCCTCCGGCAGCAGCTTTGCCATGACCACAAGCCGCTGATTGCCGCTGTTGGTCTTGTCGTACTTCCGGCAGCAGGTGGAAAGGGTCAGGACGGAATCTTCCTCGGAGAAGGTCACACCGTCAAAATCCGGCCAGTTTTTCCGCGCAATCGTCTCAAAGAAGCTGGTCAGATCATCTCCCGTGGGATCAGGCGCAATATAGTCAAAGCCAATATCCGTGACGAATAGAGCGGTGATCTGGAAAATCATGCCCTCGCCATCCACAGAGAGATAGATATACGGATGCTCCTTTGCGAAGTCTGCGTCCATATAACGGTAGAGCTTGGTGAACCGCACACCGTCCGGGTCGCAGTTGCTGGCGGAGTGGCCGAAAATGGTGGTGTTTTTGTCCAGCTTATCCCTGCCGCCGATTTCATTTTCACAATGGGCATACCAGCAGCCCCACATGGCATACTCACCGTTTTCATCCAGCTTCAGGTAATAGCCGTTGTCCTCCGCCTGCATCACGGGATCGTCAATCTCCGCACCGGGAATATACAGCCATGCCACGGTGTCGGGATTCTTCGCTCTGGCTTCCGCCAACTCTGCCTGCCTGTCCACCGAGGGGATAACTTCGCCTGCGGGAGTCGCTGATGGCTGAGGCGCAGATGTGCCGGAAGGCGTTCTGCCGGGAATGTCGATAGGCTCCGCCTCTTTCTGATAGCAGCCCATGACCGCCGTGGTCATAGTAAAGAGAAGGACGGCCATGCAGATGATCGGGCGAATGATTCTTGCGATTCTTTTCATAATGCTGTCTCCTTGCCGCGCTGGGATAGCGGCGCAGCTCAAAATGTCATTGATTTGTTTCTTGTAGCGAAAAGAGAACAGCGCAGCTTCAGGGCGAGATGCCCGTCCGCTGCGCTGTCCGATGTTCACTTATGGGGTCATGCCAGCGGCTTTGATGTTTAGCCGTATGTCAGCCGTTCACTTCTTGCAGCGCCAGAGGAAGGTCACGATCTGCGCTCTGGTGCAATCCGCGTCGGGGCTGAATGTGGTGTTGGTGGTTCCCCTGGTGATGTTCTCCTTGACTGCCCACAGTACCGCGTCGGCATAGTAGGCGGTGGACTTCACATCAGCAAAGGGATTGGCCCTACCCGCTGCCGGAGACTTCTCAGAACGCCACAGGAAGGTGACGATCTGGGCGCGGGAGCAGGTCATGTTGGGGCTGAACGTGGTGTCGCTGGTACCCTTGGTGATGCCGTTCTCCACCGCCCACAGCACAGCGTCGTAGTAGTAGCTGCCTGCGGGAACATCGGTAAACGGCATGGTGCGGGTTTCGGGCTTGGGACTGCCAGCGGCACGCCACAGGAAGGCCACGGCCTGCGCACGGGTGCAGATGCCGTTCGGGTCGAAGCGATTTGCGCTGACACCGGTGGTGATGCCGTTCTCCACTGCCCAATCCACGGCGTCCTCATAATAGCTGCCGGTGGCTACATCCACAAACACGCCGGCCTGGGGGTTGCCGTTGGCCTTCATAAAGATGACCTCGATGGTATGGGTTCTGCGGACATTCTCAAAGGTGTAGGACTTCACCGCGCCGATGCTCTTGCCATCGATCTTAACATTGGCGACAGCATAGCCCTTATCCGGAGTGATTGTGAAGGTCTGATCTCTGCCCTCGCGGACGCTGACGCTGCCGGAGGGAGAAATCGAGCCGCCCGCCCCGGCAGTTGCCTTGATGGTGTAGTAGCTGTAGCCGCTGCTTCCACCGCCATTGTAGCGCCACTGAGCCGTGACGGTCAGGTTTTCGGCGGGCATGGTGGTGGGGATGACCGGGGTCCAGCCCGCGAAGGTGTAGTCGGTCTTGGTGGGATCGGCGGGGGCGGTGATGGCAGTGCCGTAGTCCTGGGTGATGGGCGCGATGGTACTTCCGCCGTTGGTGTCGAAGGTGAGGGTGTACTGGTTCACGGTCCACTTAGCCTTGATGGTCATATTCTCGGCGGGCATGGTGGTGGGGATGGCCGGGGTCCACCCTGCGAAGGTGTAGCCGGTCTTGGTGGGATCGGCGGGGGCGGTGACGGCAGTGCCGTAGTCCTGGGTGATGGGCGCGATGGCGCTGCCGCCGTTGGTGTCGAAGGTGAGGGTGTACTGGTTCACGGTCCACTTGGCCTTGATGGTCATATTCTCGGCGGGCATGGTGGCCGGGATGGCCGGGGTCCACCCTGCGAAGGTGTAGTCGGTCTTGGTGGGATCGGCGGGGGCGGTGATGGCAGTGCCGTAGTCCTGGGTGATAGGCGCGATGGCGCTACCGCCGTTGGTGTCGAAGGTGAGGGTGTACTGGTTCACGGTCCACTTAGCCTTGATGGTCATATTCTCGGCGGGCATGGTGGTGGGGATGGCCGGGGTCCAGCCCGCAAACGTGTAGCCAGTCTTGGTGGGATCGGCGGGGGCGGTGATGGCAGTGCCGTAGTCCTGGGTGATAGGCGCGATGGCGCTGCCGCCGTTGGTGTCGAAGGTCAGCGTGTAGCTGGTCGCTCCGCCGCCTGTGCCGCTATTGCGCAGAATCGTCAGCGTGTAGGTTTTAGCGCCGATCTCCACGACAATGTCGGTTGTGCCGCTGTTGGGGATGGCAACGGTTGCGCTGCCGCCGGTGGACAGAGCCTGTCCGTTGATGCTCACGGGCTCTCCGTTTCCAGACACCGCTGTGACTAGCGTAGATGTTGCTCCGCTATCATTTTGCAGCGTATAGGTATAGTTCGTTCCGTTGGCGGTAAAATCGCCGAGCCCCACTGCCAGACCTTCAAAGGTCAGAAGGTCATTACCGGGCACTGCGGCTCGCACCACTACGCGGGTGCCAAGCCGGGAGAAGGTGACGGTTTCCGTCTGGAAGGTTTCCCCGGAGATGGTACCGCCAATACTGGCCTTTTTCGTTTCCAGAACGGCCCCGGCAGCATCCAGCAGCGTGGCCACCAGCTCTGCGCTAGTCTGAGGCTGCAGGCAGTTGTTGCGCAGGGTAATGGCGGCAGTGCTGTGACCGTTGCCGTCGTTCCCCTGTGTCACATCCATCGTCAGCTGCTCTCCGGTGCGGGCCAGTGCGCCGGTCATATGGACGCTGGCCTCGCTGTCACTGCCGTCATACTCCGGGAGGCGCTGATTGCCTCCCGTTCCACCGATCTGGCCTTCCGCCCACGCCTCGGCGTACAGATAGGTACCCACATTGGGGATCTCGGTTTTGCCAATGGATGTCATATACCTGCCCAGATCATAGGTCAGGTCCAGTGTAAAGGTTCCCTGATCGATGCGGGCGAGGGTGCTGTCTCCGGAAACGGTGATTTCATTACCGCTAACCGATACGCCGTTTGTGGTGCAGGCTACCTCTGCAGGCTTGGTATGCAGATCATCCGCATAGAACGCAAGCTTCACCTCGCGGTTCTTTCCGCCGGCCAGCGTGGCGGCAGAGGAATTATAGAGGGTCATGCGCACCGTGCGCTTGCCGGCGCTCTCCGCAATCACTTCCATTTGCGAGATGCCAATGTCGGGATAATCCAGATACACTGTGCCGTTTTCGTTGATGCCGCCGGCGGCGGTGATGGTATAGCTCGGGTCGGTCACGCGGTCCTTCACATGGTGCCAGACGGTAAGGGTGGTGCTTTCATTGGGCAGCAGTTTTTCCGTAAGGGTGGCGGTTTCCCCGCTGCCAAGCTTGACCGTTAGGTTTGTCACATCGTTCAGCCCGGTGTTGCGGATGGTAAAGCGAATGGGTGTCAGGCTGTTCAGCGCCAGCGTTGCATAATCCACACCGATCTGTTCCACTGCCACCGCATCGGTGATAAAATTAGAGGTAGCGGTATAGAGGATCGTTTCCTCACCCGGAACAGTCACGCCGCCGATTACCTCCGGTTTTTCATCGTCATACCGGGTGGCCTGAATGGCAGCCTGCACCTGATTGCTGCCGCTGACATAGGCATCAAAGTGGTCAGCCAGCGTGCGATCCGGCAGCTCTGCCAGTTCCAATGGTGCGGAGAGCGTGTAGGCATTTGCGGCATAGCGCAGCTTGGCCGCCTTCAAAATGCCGTGATCTACCGCGCCGTTGGCGTCATTGACAGTCTCATTCCAGACGATGGTAAGATCATTGAGGCTGCGATGATCCCCACTGAGGGAAGCGAAGCGGAAGTCTCCGCCCACGACGGCGCTGCCGCTGCTGGTCAGGGCAGACAGAGAGCCGGGGAAGCTGTTGGACATGGTGCCTCCGCCGTCCACAGCCAACAGCTGGATATCGCTGCTGCCGTCTCGGACACTATGCCAACCGATGACAAATCGGTCGTCCCCGCCGCCGAAGTTGGCTGCAACGACCTGGGGGTTTTCGTCAAGATTGCTGTCACGGGTTGCCAGCATGGCTGTACCGGGAGTTCCGTTAGCAGCCACGGTACAATAGGCGATCTCGTAGTCGGAGGTATCTCCGGTTTCGCTGCGGTCCAGCGAGTAAACCGCCATAGCGGTTCCGTCGGGCAGCATGGCCGCCTGCAACGCCTTCACGCTGCCAGTAGCACCGTTATAAAGCATTTTGGCCTCGCTCCAGGTGCCGCTGTCATAGCAACGGTACATGATACAATCTCTGGTAGTGAAGTTCAGCAGGTTGTTGCTGCTCTGCGTACCGGGATCGGGGGTGTAGACGCTGCGCCAGAACACGATGGCCTTGTCGTTGCCGCCCACTGCCGTGGCTGGGGCCAGATCCGGCGTGCCGTCGTTGGTTAGACGGGTGGAAGTCCAGGTTGTGCCGTTATAGACGGACGCTACGATCTCCGTGCTGTTCATCAGCAGGTTTTGCTCTTCCAATGTCACGGGATCACCGGCATTTTTACCCGGCAGGTCGGTGCCCATGCGAACCCAAGCCGCCGCCGCGAAGCTGTCAGTGCCGGACAGAGAAACGCTCGTGTCGCCGTAGCCGGGGAACCCTGTGGGATCGGCAATTTGGCTGGAGACAGAATAGCCGCCGCCATTAAGGGTGGAGAAATGTGCCCGGCTGGCGTAAATATTGCCGATGTTGCCGTCGTTGATGTAGGCCAATACCTTCCCGTCATCGCTGAGCTGTGGATAGGATGTGGGGTTGGCATTGGACTGGATGTTTTGCAGCCCATTGGTGGAGTTCAGAGAGAACAGCATCATCCGCCGCTGGGGCTGGCCCCAAGTACGGGCATATTGCTCCAGATAGTCCCGGCTTTGGAGCGTCGCACTGGCAGAAGCCACCTGCATTCCGCTCTGGGCCGCCGCCATCCGCAGCGAGGCAAGGCTCAGCCCGCTGGTGGCGCTATTCCAGTAGTCGTCGATTGTTTTCCAGTTATTAAAAGTCTTGGTGGCTCCAAAGGTTCCGGAGGCGATCACCGCCTCGTAGGAGATAAACAGGAAGGTGGCCACAAATTTGATTCCCACTTCGCTTTGGATCCCCAGGGCCTGACCGTTGATCTGGCGCTTTGTCTCGTCGGCAAGATAGGTGCGGGAAAGGAACTTATTCTGACTGTCCACATCCAAATTGCCGAATAGGCCGATCTTCAGCGCCACGATCGAATAGTCAAAGCCAATGCCGCCAAACGCGTGGACATAGGCGTTGATACGCAGCGTGGTCAAAAAGTCATTCACTGCCGTGGCCGTGGGATCGCTCCAGACAAGCTCTGTGCCCTGTCCCTGCTGGCCGTAGCGCACTGCGGTACGGAAATCCAGCTGAATGGCACCGCCCAGCTCAAAGGTTGCTGTCAACGGCACGGGGCCAGCCATGGCGTTCACGCTGAAGGAGAAGCCCACGCCAACGCCGGAGGTAAAGCCGCCGCCTACGGTGAAAACCTCCCACTCCTTTTTTTCGGCGTTATAGCGGATCTCCGCCTCGTAAAAGCCCTCCAACTGCAAGTTGAGATCCGTGCTGGTGACATTGTCGGCCAAGGAGTTGGTTTTGTAGTCCCCCTTGGGATCATAGGTTCCCTGGGCCATCTGGCTCAGGTCCCCGGTACTGGGCACGCCCACCTCCAGGTTCTGCGTCAGCACATTCGCACCCAACGCCACGCCGTCCTCGGAATAGTCCATGTCCTCCATCTCCAGCGTGTTGTACCCGGCCCAAATCATGGCACGGAACACGGAGGGATCTTCGCTGGGGGTGATGATCATTTTGAACACGGAAGTGTCCACCGGACCGCTCAGATCATCCAGCCGTCCGGTCAGCACCTTGAGAATGTTACTGTCGCCCACTCCGCCAAAGTCGACTCCCTTCACTACACTGGAGGCTTCCATCGTCGCCAGAATACCGGTGACGCGGTCATCCTCTGTCACCTTGGGCACTCGGGTCAAATCAACGACCCGGAAGGGCATTATTTTCTCCTGCAGCAGGCTGCCGTTCAGGCTCAGCTGCGTTTTCATACCCACATCCTTGCCGTCGGCGATCCATCCAGAGGTGGTCATGGTGGCCTCGGTGAGGGTCAGATCGTTTTCCGCTACAGGGATGGATGAGAAGGGATACTGCTTGGTACTGCTGCTCTGGGCGGCAGGAAGAACGCCGTATTCGTCCGCCAGCTTGAGACTGTAATTCCGCGCGTCGGCAATCTTCTCGCCCCAGAGGAACATGGTGGTGTGCAGGGTTGCTGTTTTAAAGCTGCTGTTAGGGCCAATCTTCCCGGTCGAGCTGCGGACATCCACTTTCTGACCGTTGGCAAGACCGTAATCAACGCTTTGCGCCACAATGAAGGGCTTGTTTTCCTCCCCCGGCGGCACGCTTTCCAGAGAGACAACGCCCTCTGCGGTGCGCATTACATCGTCCACGCCCAGCTTGCCGTTGACGGTCAGCAGCAGTGGATAGTACTTGTCGCCGTCAATTGCGCTGATCTCCAGAATGTACTCCAGCTGATCCAGAGCGGAAAGCGCCGTGGTGCTGCTCTCGCCCTTTTCGGCCGACCAGAACTGGGTGGAATCCAGATAGACGGTTATATTTCCCGCCGCATCCGTGGTATAGGTGTCGCCGGTGATGCCGCTGACAAGTGCTCCTGCCCTGGAGCCCAGCAGAGCTGTCTGGCAGTAGCCTCCGTTTTTATAAACGCCGCCGCGAACGGTCACCGTCTTGTTCGCCAGCGGATCGCCGCCCGGCGTGATGAGCGTCACAGATGCCCGGGCGACTCGCCGAAGGCTGAAGGTATTCAAGGGATAAAGCTGCAGTTTTGTGGCATCCCGCTCGCCGGAACGCAGATTTTCTTTATAGATGGTGCCCAGATAAATATCCGCGCCGGAGCCGGACCGCAGAGACACCTCACTGGCGATCCCGTTGGGTTCGTAAAGCGCCAGCACGCCTTCACTGTTGGTCGTGACCGTTTTGGGCGTACCTTTGCCGTCGGTGTATTGCAGCGTAGTTTCCGCTGCAGGCGTCAGCTGGAAGAGGTAGAACTTATTTTGCAGCGTTTTCGCTGTTACCTGTACGGCGGCGCTCATGCCCGTGGCGGCATGGGTAGCCGTGACGGTTGCGGTGCCGTTGGCCAAGCCGGACAGCGCCATTTTGGTTTCGGGAAGGTAGGAATCAAAGGAGAAGTTTCTGATGTCCTCATACAGTCCGCCCTGCTTGTAGTTGACGGAAATGGCATTGTTGTTGCTGGAGAGCCACTGGATGCCGTCTTTAAAGGAGTTCCAACCGTACTCGTTATAGTTGATGCCTATGTACTCGATCAGCCCCAGCTCCTGGCGCAGCTGCAAAATTTTAGCTGTATCGGCGGGCAGGCTGCCGCTGACCTTGGAGGTATTGTCCATGGTCAGCGCAGAAATCGTGTTTCCTTTGTCGTCCTGCACCTTCAGTGCGTCGGCATCGTAGACATACAGGGGGAAGGAGTCGGTGCTGGGAGATTCCTCACCAGAGTTCTCCACGCTCAAAACCACCTGATAGGTGTCCTTTAGATTGCCGGCTTTCACACTCTGTAATGGCAGGGAGTAGCTTCCGGAGGTACCGGATAGGCGCTCACTGGCCACCTCATGGGTGTTGTTATCCTCTGTGACCCGGGTAATGGTCAGCGTGGGCTGTTGAGAGGCACCGGTAGTAGCGTTTTCCACCGACCAGCCGATATTGACGGTGCCGTCGGTATCCTTGAGGTAAGTGCTCTGGGGCGGTGTCAGCTTGGCCGTGGCAGGTGGTGCCTGCACGATGATCCAGGCAAGTGCCGACAGGCGGACGTCCTCACCCCCGGCGTTGGGGTGCGGCATGGAGACCAATACCGTGTAGGCAGGGATATTGCCGTTGGAGAGCTTGGAGAGCACATTCTCCTCGATCCGCACGCTGTTTTCATCCTTGCCGGCGGTATAAGTCGCAACGGGCTTGATGCCGCTCAGCGCCGCCTCATTTTCGTAGTTGCCCTCATACAGGTCGATCCTGTAATTGAACTCTTTGCCCGGTGTCATCAGCGCGGCGTTGGAGCTCCACAGCACGGTGGCGGGCTGATTTACCCGCGTCACGATGGACGAGCCGCCGGGAATCACCAGTGCCAGGGAATCGCCTGCCGTCACGGTATAGGGCTGTGACTGGCCCGTCACATCATCGGCAGGGTCCTCAGTCCCGTTGTCCGCCGTAAAGGTAAAGATGACGGTTCCCACCTTGGTTCCTGTGGTGGCAACAAGGCCGGTATCCTCGTCGATGGTGGCAATGTCCAGGTCATTGCTGCTCCATTTACCGGTGATGTAGCTGGCCTGCTCACCGTTTTTCCCCAAAACCTTGGCCTGAAGCGTGGGGCGGACGGAATCGGCGAGGGAAATCGTATAGTCGGCGTCATTCGTTTCCGGGACTATGGTCACCGTGTGCGCGGAAACTTTCTTTGCCACCGTGAACTGCCGGGTCAGGGGAAGAACATTCACCCAGTTAGGAGAGTCTTTCGTGCCCTCGTTGGCCTGCAGCGTCACCGTATAGGTGCGGGTGTAAGCCGCGGGTGCGATTGCATAGTCGCTAATGGTGAAGGCTTCCTTCTCTGTGTCCAGATAGACCTGCAGATGGATTGCTTCATCCGTGGAGTTGTCCCTCAGTTCGAGGCGGAAAGGGGCTTCCTTCGGCTCTGTGCCTTCCGGGGTGTGATAATCGCTGTATACGGTCTTGTAGGCCTGCGCCATGTTGGCGTTCATCGTGAACGATGCATTGCCGTTGTCGTAGTCGGCGGTCAGTGCGGTGGGGGCGTTGCGCATCAAGACGCTCTCCAGCGCAACGCCGGTAATCGGCTCGCTTAGATAGTGTGTGGTATCCAGCGTATGATCGAAAACATCCTTCACGCCGGTCATACCATTGACGGTGACCGTGGTGGCATCTGTATCCTGCACTGGGTACCAGAGCATTGCCGTGACACCGTAGTTGTTCATGGAAAGCTCAGCGGCGCTATACTCTTTGCCGTTGATGGTCACGCTGGCGTTTCTAAGATCCACGAACTCGCTAAAGGTAACTGTGATGGGCACGTGCTGTCCGCTGGCATAGGTTCCCTCCGTGGCCGTGACGCTTTGAATGATGGGCTTGTCCGTGTCCACCAGCTTGGCGGTGACGTTGCTGTTCTTGGTGGTGGCCCAGGAATTTTGGATTTCGCCCTGTACACTTTTCATATACAGTCGGAAGGGCAGCCAGTACTGCTGATCCCCTCTGTTTTGCGTGGTAGACTGCAGGGAGATGCTGACTGTTTCGCCCTTGTTGATCGTACAGTTCAGCGCTTTTGTTCTGTTGTTGCTGAGCCCCAGAGATTCTTCATTGAACTTGTACTCCGTCAGATAGAACGGGGCAAAGGGCTGGTTTTTATACCAGCCATACGGCGCATCGCCAGTATAGGCAGCTTTTTCGGTACTCCAGTTAAACTCGATGCTGGCGTCGATTTGGTATGGTTGATAAAATGGGTCGGAGCCGACGGGAAGCACCGAGTTGCGAGCGCCATCCAGAATTCTGATGGTATCGCTTAACGCAACGAAGTCCGGATTGTTGGCACCGAGGGCATTGTATTCATCTGCCAGCAAAGGAATATACATATCCCCCTGTATTGTGGTTGTGCTTTCGTATCTTTCCTCATAGTTCGGCGCGGTCATTGATGTTTGTATTGCGGGGGCGCCAACCGTCTTTATTAGCTTGAGCTGACAGTGGTCGGCATAAGCGGCGCCGTCATAGAACACCAGATTTTCCGCATCGTAAAATTCAATCATCCCCAGCAGGTCGCCATAGGAATAAGTATTATCGTGCCAGGCTGAGGTTCCTCCTTTGGTTTGAACCTTGACAGTGATTTTCTGACCACCTAAACTGTAGCCGTCTACCGCATAGGTCAGCTTGTAGGACCCGTCGCTTTGCTCGACCCCACTCACCCCGCCTATCGAGACCTCCACATTGGTGATATAATCGCTGAGCTGGCCTTTTTGAATGCGGTAGGAAAAGCCGGCCGGTTTTCCTCTGTATACAGTAAAAGGCCCGGAGTTCCAGGTGTTGTTTGCGAGATTCCCCAGCGTTTGGCTCATCATGCCGCTCATATCCACCGTCTCAACGCCCTCAGGCTTTGTGGCAGAGGCGGAATACCGCAAGCTGATGCCCTGCAGCTCCAGCTGCTCCATCAGGCTATTGAGATTTTCCAGTGCTTCCCCGGTAAACTCCCTGCCGGAGAAATAGGTGTCCTTGATCCGCTGCAGCTCCTGTTCGATTTGGATCATGGTCTTCAAATCGCCCAGCGCCACCGGAGTCCCATCCACGTCGGCTATGCGGGTGAGATCCGTGGCGGGATTTTCCAGCAGCTCCATGACAGCCGCCAGTGTCAACACCTGGCCGTCCAGCGTGATGGTTTGATCCACCTTGAAATTGCCGTCTTCATCCAGCAGCCCCAAAGCGTTCAGCATGGAAAGCACCTGGTCGCTGCTACCGCCGGTCAGGGCGGAGAGCTGCTCCAAAATCGCCTGATTTTCCTCGGGTGTGTTGCCCAGCGAGTCGCTCAACGCTGCAAACGCCGCTGTCGGCAGCATGGTCAGCACCATGCAGCAGACGAGCAGGATGCTAAGTATTCGTTTTTTCATTGGCTTTTCTCCTCCTGTTCGTGTCGGTTCGGTTTGTCCGCCCCGCCTTTTTTCAGGTTTTCTCTGTTTCTGAGCCGGAAGCACAGCGCGGTGAACGCTGCCGCCGCGGCAAAGGAGACAACGCCTACCAGCACATAGCCGCCCGCGTCCTCCCGCAGCAGCATCGCGCCGAACACGCCCCA
>OJKW01001634.1_pt1 | contig 12324 bp, 10 predicted proteins | sample 1596591 | NCBI WGS metagenome assembly OJKW01 (sample SAMEA4350166, study PRJEB24818) | metagenome | biome: human; feature: gut; material: faeces | place: Denmark | collected 2013-09
ATCTGCTGTTTCAAGGTCTTTTCCGCGAGCATTCAATGTTTCAAAAATGATAAAAGCTTCTTCCAGCTTGGTGGCCTCAATATACATGACTTTGAACCGCTCGAAGAAGGCCTCGAAGTATCGGTTAAGGCAATCCATTTTCTTGGAAGTATCGGAAGCGTCCTGGCAGTGCGAATCAAGATATTCATAAATAGTCTTGAATGCTTTTCGGATTCTTTCCCAGGACTTTTTCGTTTCTTTGGAATCAGACGGCTGTCTAGCAGTTATGGTTTGAATAAAGTAAGGATTATCCGCTTCACTAAGGATGAGATGAAGGCTTTTTTCCTCATCAGAGTATTCTCCTACATAATTGGACAATAGAACTTCCTTTTTTGATGCAGGATGATATTGAGTGGTAAAATATAGATTTTCGTACAAAAGCTGAAGAGAGTGCACAAAAATCATGGATGTAATTGTGCGCTGCTGCCCATCAATAATGAATTTTGTTTGGGAGTCCTCATCATTGTGAACTACGATCTGCCCGAAAAAGTGAATGGTGCTCGGATTGGCACAGGTATCCTCCAGATCATTCAGAAAATCCTGAATTTCATTTTCCTCCCAGGAATATTCCCGCTGATAATTTGGAATGGAATATTGACCATCCAAAAGGTTTTCATGGGTTCAATTGCATAGTTTTGCAGGGCCATGATATCGGAGCCTCCCTTTTGATGTAAATGCGAATTACTTGAAAATAGTATATCACATGGAACATGTTTCGTCAGCTGGATAATTGCGAAAAAACAAAAGATTACATAGTGTTACAGAATGATGCAAGGTTTATGATAGGTGGGCTGATATCAGATACAAGCTAAAAGGATTTTGATGGGGTTGATAACTGTGCAGAAAAAGCTCTTTGTCAGATTCTTGCTGCACCGCGGTCGAGGATCTTATCGAACCGGGCAAAGAAGGTGATGGTGGTGATGGTGGCGGCCAGAATGTCGCTGACCGGCTCGGCCAGAAACACGCCGAACACTGCATCCGGCAGAACATGCGGCAGAATGAAGATGAGGGGGATCAACAGAATGATCTTGCGCAGGCAGGCCAGCAGCAGGCTGACCTTAGCCTGCCCCAGCGCCATAAAGCTTTGCTGGCAGGCGATCTGGAAGCCCATGGCAAAAATGCCCGCCATGTAAATGCGCATGGCCCACGTGGTGTACTGGATCAGTGCGGTGTCCGAGGTGAAAATGCCCGCCACCGCGCCGGGAAACAGCATCATCAACAGCCAGAACAAGCAGGTGTAGGCCCCGCACAGCGTCAGCTGAAAACGGAAGGCTTCCTTGACGCGGGCCTTCTTGCCTGCGCCGAAGTTGAAGCTCATCACCGGCTGTCCGCCCTGACAGATGCCCTGAATGGGCAGCGTGCACAGCTGGGATGCGCTGGTGATGACGGTCATGGCACCCACAGCCACATCGCCGCCGTACCGCGCCAGACTGGAGCTGAAGCTGATGGAAAGCAGGCTTTCGGTGGAGAGCATCACAAACGAGGAGATGCCCAGCGCCAGCACCGGCAGAATGATCTGCTTTTCCGGGCGCAGGTAGTCTCTGCGCAGGCGCAGGATGGTCTTTTTGCCGGTGAGAAAGCGGATGATCCATGCAGCGCCCACGGCCTGACTGAGCACCGTGGCAATGGCTGCGCCCCGCACGCCCAGCCCGAACCCGAAGATCAGGATGGGGTCGAGGATAATGTTGATCACCGCGCCGATCACGGTGGTAAGCATACTGGTCTTGGCAAAGCCCTGCGTGGTGATAAAAGGGTTCATGCCCAGCACCACCAGCACGAACACCGAGCCTGCAATGTAGATGCGGCTGTAGCTCAGGGCGTACGGCAGGGTGGCATCGCTGGCACCGAACAGCCGCAGCAGCACCGGTGCCCCGGCATAGAAGCCAATGGTCAGCACCACGGCAAAGAACATCAGCATGGTAAAGCTGTTGGAGATGATCTTTTCGGCCTGCTGCCTGTCCCCCTGCCCCAGAGCAATGGCGGTGCGGGGCGCACCGCCTGCGCCCACCAGCATGGCAAAAGCGTTCAGCAGCATCAGAATGGGTGTGAACAGCCCCACGCCGGTCAGCGCTGCCGCGCCAATGCCCGCAATGTGGCCGATGTAAATGCGGTCCACGATGTTATACAGCAGGTTCACCACCTGCGCCACCACGGCGGGGATCATGAGCTGCAGCATCAGCTTTTTGATGCTGCCGGTGCCCATATCTTGTTTTGCCTGTGCCATTGGAATGCTCTCCTCTGTACTTCAAATTTGAAAAATATCGTTCCTATTATACTCGGCTCCCGCCCAAAAGAACAGCCTTTTTTGCAAAGAAACCGCGCTTTCTGCCCCAAAAACGCAAAACGGCACGGCTGCGTATGGCTTGCAGCCGTGCCGTGCCGTAACGGGAGAAAAGTGTTGACGGAAAACCGCTTTTTTGCTATACTGTAAAGGCTAATATATGGAGATGTATCGAAGCGGTCGTAACGAGAACGACTCGAAATCGTTTTGTCCTTAATCGGGCACGTGGGTTCGAATCCCACCATCTCCGCCAACAAAAGGCATCAGCTCAGGCTGGTGCCTTTTTTGCGGCTAGATGGTGAGGATGAGAACAGGGCGGCGGTCCGCAGACCGCAAGCAATCAGCCCTGCGGGCTGTTGCTTAGTCCGCGGGAGAATATCCACCATCTCCGCCAACAAAAGGCATCAGCTCAGGCTGGTGCCTTTTTTGCGGCTAGATGGTGAGGATGAGAACAGGGCGGCGGTCCGCAGACCGCAAGCAACCAGCCCTGCGGGCTGTTGCTTAGCCCGCGGGAGAATATCCACCATCTCCGCCAGAAGTCGCAGATTGCATTTTGAGACAGAGGGGAATATACTTATATTGGATAGATTCCAATACTATAGCAATTCAACTTTTTAATGCAACAGCGGTGAATTGCATATCGCAAAGATGCCGTTTGAATGTTGCACGAATTTCTTAACTTGCGATAAAATTTGCGATAAACGATTTTTGGAAGGAATATAATCATGTCGAAAGATGAATATTTGATCACAGATCCACCCCTTAAAGCGCTGACTGTTTTTGCGATGCCGATGATCCTTGGCAGCTTTTTTCAACAAGTATACAATATGGCCGATTCCATAATAGTTGGTCAATTTGTTGGCTCCTCGGCACTTGCGGCTGTTGGTGCTTGTGCTGCACTGACCAATGTTTTTATTTGTGTGGCGCTTGGTGCTGGTGTGGGCGCAGGTGTGCTTGTAAGCCGCTATTTTGGTGCAAAAAATTATGGTAAAATGAAAACCATTGTGTCAACGTCCCTGATCAGCTTTTTGATCTTAAGCGTTGTCCTTGGTGTCTTTGGCTTTTGCTTTTCCCATTTCATGATGAGCGGATTACAGACCCCTGCCGATATATTGGAAGAAGCAGTATTGTATCTGCGTGTCTACTTTGTGGGTTTCCCGTTTCTATTCATGTACAACATTCTTTCCACCATGTTCACTTCCATCGGTGAATCCAAAATTCCGTTGGGACTGCTGATATTCTCATCTATCCTGAATATTTTTATGGATCTCTGGATGGTGGCCGGTCTTGGTCTGGGGGTGTTTGGTGCAGCCCTTGCGACCTTGATCGCACAAGGAATTTCTGCCGTGTTTTCGTTTTTGATCTTTCTGTCTCGGATGCGGCAATACAAGAGCTCCTTTAGCAGGTTCGACCGGCAGGAGCTGTATTCCATGCTTCGCATTGCGGTACCATCGGTTTTGCAGCAGTCCACAGTGTCTATCGGTATGATGATCGTGCAGGCAGTGGTAAATCCCTTCGGCACACAGGCACTTGCCGGGTATGCGGCAACGATGCGGGTAGAAAATGTTTTTTCGCTGATCTTCGTATCCATCGGCAATGCAGTTTCGCCGTTTGTATCCCAGAATCTTGGCGCAAAGAAAATTGAGCGTATCAAAAAAGGGTATCATGCTGCACTGGTGTTGGATCTATGCTTTGCAGTTCTTGCTTTCGTGGTCATTGAAACACTGCACACACAGATTTCCTCGTTGTTCTTGGGAAAAGACGGAACCGCGTTGGCCTATCAGGTGTCCGGTGATTATATGAGATGGCTTGGTTACTTTTTCATCTTCATGGGCATCAAGATGGCAACGGATGGCGTTCTTCGCGGACTTGGAATCATGCGGCCGTTTCTTATTGCAAATATGGTAAACCTTGCAATCCGCTTGTCTGTTGCTTTGATTTGTGCACCGCGTTTTGGCATTGCTTTTGTTTGGCTTGCAGTCCCGGCAGGTTGGCTTGCAAACTTCCTTATTTCCTATGCGGCGCTCAGAAGATCGTGGCCAGAGGATAAAGCAGCGGTATCTCAATGATTTCATGCAGTGGAGAGGTGCTTTGTTCTGACGGGCTTCACTTACAGAGAATGTGACGCGAAAAAAATTCGCCGGTGTTCCGTTCAGAAAATCAGATGCTCGCTAAAATATTTGTCAGTGTGGCGACAAATGCTTCATCCTGCTCCTTCGTCCGCTTTGGGCTCCCCTTGGGGTGCTTTCCGGCACGGAGGAGCTTTTTGTTTTCATAACGCCGCAGCATGAGAGCTTCCATGTTGTCGGCGGTGTATTCCAAACCGTTCTGATTCAGCACCCGTGCGCGCTTGGCAAGGCACATACTCGCAAGGCCGTAGTCCTGTGTTACGACCACATCCCCCGGCTTTACCCGGTTGACGAGAGCAAAATCTACGCTGTCTGCCCCTTTATCGAACACCAGCGTCTGCGCACCTTCCCGCTCGATTTGGTGAGAGGTGTCGCACAGGATGATGACTGGAACACTGAATTGTTTTGCAATCTGCAAAGTCAAATCGACCACCGGACAGCCGTCTGCATCGATCAAAATATTCATCGGCTTTCCTCCATCGCCCACCGAAATGCCTTTGCCATGCGCAGGTCAGCGTCCTTAAAGTGCCCGCCGCTGTTCCACTCAAGGGTGCAGTCTGCGCCACGCTCTATAAGTCGGCTGTGCAGGGTGCGGATATTATCACCTACTGCAGCCATGACAGCGTTTTTCGTATGCTCTTCCTTGTCGCCAAGGCTCAGATAAACGCGCTGTGCCTGTATCGGGTGCCGCTGTTCAAACTCCATCCAGCCCGGAAACCACACCGAGGGAGATGCGGCGGCGATACCATAGAACAGATCAGTCTGGGTGGATGCCCACAATGCAAACAGTCCGGCCAGCGAGTAGCCGCCCAGAATGATTTTGACTTTTTCCGGGAGATCAAACTGTTGTTTCAGTGACGGAATGACCTGCTCTGTCAGAAAGCACAGGGTTTCCGTAGCCTTGCCACCAAATCCTTGCTTTCCCCACACAGCAGGGGCTTCCCACGGAGAAAGTGCATCGTTCCAGCTTTCCACCGGGATGGCCGCAAACAGAAAGTTCTGGCCGCTTTGTGCGATAGCAACCACTTCGTTGTCTATGCTCTGCAACTCATGTTCGCCTGTCATTTGGAGCAGTAGGTATTCTGCATGGGCTTCGCCGTAAATGCGGCAAGGTCTGTTCCCGATTTGCATTGTATGTGCGGTCATTGCAGCGTCCTCCCGAAAAAACTTTGATAAGCCCAGTATAGCAACTGAAAAATCATTTTGCAATTCAAAAGGCGTTCGCATCCTCTGCTTTGCAGAGAAGGAAGTGTTCGCCGTGAACACCGCCTACGACGGCCTGCTGCACGAGCTGCAGAAGCAGGGTGCCTACCTGCTGAACAAGGCCCAGACCGAACAGCTGGTGAACATCGTGCTGCAGCCCAAGAAGGGCGGCGGCCACGAGGTGAACAAAAAGTGGGTGGGCAAGGATGCCGCCCGCATTCTGGAGACCATCGGCGTGCATGTGCCGGATACTTGCCGCCTTGCCATCTGCGAGGTGCCTGCCGACCATCCGTTCGTTCTGGTGGAGCAGATGATGCCGGTGCTGCCCATCGTGCGCTGCCAGAGCTTTGAACAGGCGGTGGAAGATGCTGTGGTGGCCGAGCACGGCAACCGCCACACCGCTTCCATCTTCTCCAAGGATGTGGACCACATGACCCGCTTTGCCCGGGTCATTGAGACCACCATCTACGTAAAGAACAGCGCCACCAAGGCCGGTGTTGGCATTGGCGGCGAGGGCCACTGCACCATGACCATTGCCGGCCCCACCGGCGAGGGTATCACCTGCGCAAAGAGTTTCTGCCGCCGCCGCCGCTGCATGCTGGCCGAGGGCGGGCTGCGCATCATCTGAGTTTTTGAAGGACGAAACCATCACATACAATTTTTTCAGTGTTCTGACAGGAGGAACAACTTATGAAAGCTCTGGGTTTTATCGAGACGAAGGGTCTGGTTGGCAACATCGACGCTACCGATGCAATGCTGAAGGCTGCTGACGTTGAGTTCATTGGTTCCGACACCATCGGTGCCGGTCTGACCACCGTGATCGTTACCGGCGAGGTGGGCGCTGTCAAGGCTGCTACCGAGGCTGGCGAAGAGGCTGCTTCCCGCGTGGGTGAGCTGTTCTGCGTCAACGTCATTGCACGTCCTCACGCAGATCTGGCCCGCATCATGCCTGCCAAGGGCCCCGCTACCGGCAAGTCCGGCCTGCCCGCAGGCGAGCAGGTGCCGCTGGATGCCGCTCTGGGCATGATCGAGACCAACGGCCTGACCGCTTCCATCGAGGCAGCCGATGCCATGCTGAAGAGCGCAGATGTCTCTCTGGTGGGTCAGGAGAAGATCGGCGCAGGCCTTGTTACCGTGTTCGTGCAGGGCGACGTTGGCGCTGTGAAGGCTGCTGTTGAGGCAGGCCAGACCGCTGCTTCCCGCATTGGCGAAGTGGTCAGCGCACTGGTCATTCCCCGCCCGCACGCAAGCGTGTCCGAGTGCATGCCTGAGCTGCGCTGAGCCCTGCGCTGACGCTGCATAAGAAAGGAGCGCTGTGCCTTGGTTTACCATGACATCAGTCAGGAACAGCTGCTGCTCCTGATCACGCAGGCCGTGCAGGCAGAGCTGCAAAAGCGCAGCCGTCAGGTGCCGGTAGGCATCTCGGTGCGGCACATCCACCTTACCCGCGATGATGTGGACAAGCTGTTCGGCTATGGCTACCAGCTCACCCCCAAAAAGGCGCTGAGCCAGCCCGGCCAGTTTGCCTGCGAGGAATGTCTGGACATCATCGGCCCCAAGGGCGAACTGAAGCATGTCCGCATCCTTGGCCCGGAGCGCAGTGCCACTCAGATCGAGCTGGCGCAGACCGACTGCCGCAACATCGGCATCAAAGCGCCGGTGCGTTCCAGCGGGGATACAAAGGGCACGCCGGGCGTGACCCTGCGCGGCCCCAATGGCACCCTGACTGTGCCGGAGGGCGTGATGATCGCCGACCGCCACATCCACATGACTCCCGCACAGGCAGCGGCCTTCGGCCTTGCCGACGGCGACCGCGTGCAGGTAAAGATCGACGGCCCCAAGCCGGGCGTGATGGGCGGGGTGCTGATCCGCGCAAACGACAAATGTGCACTGGATTTTCACATCGACACGGACGATGGCAATGCCTTCCTGCTCAAGCAGGGGCAGCTGGTCACCGTGCTGGGCAAAGAGGAGTAAGCTATGATTTTAGGGATCGTCAAGGGGACCGTTGTCGCCACCCGCAAAATGCCGGAGCTTGTAGGCTATAAGTTCCTGCTGGTGGAGCCGGTGTTCGGCTCCAAAAAGGATACCATCGTGGCGGGCGACAACATCGGCGCGGGTGTAGGCGAGATGGTTCTGGTCACCACCGACGAGACCACCCAGCATGGTCTGGACCATCCGTCGCCCATTGATGCTTTCATCGTGGGCATCGTGGACAATCCTCCCACCCTGAGTAAGTAACACCCTGCAAGTTTTGCCGCAGAGAGGGGCTTCCTCCCGGCGGGATCGTGAGGCTTAAACAATGAAAATTATTATCATCGGCAGCATTGCCGCCGGGGTTTCGGCCGCCGCCAGACTTGCCGCCGCCCAGCGCGGAGCGCAGATCACCGTCTACGAAAAAGGCGGCTTCTACTCCTGCGGCACCGGCGGCCTGCCCCATTATCTGTGCGAGGATTTGGACAGCCTGAACAAGGCCATTCAGGCCAAGGAGACTGAGCTGAACGCGCAGGGCATCACCGCACATCTGCGCCATGAGGTGCGCGGCATCGACGCAGCCGCCCGCAAGGTGACGGTATGTGATCTTGCCACCGGACGCGTGTTTGAAGACCACTACGACAAGCTGGTGCTGGCCACCGGTTCTTCCAACCGTGTGCCGCAGGTGCCCGGCAGTGACCGCGTGGGCGTGCAGACCCTCAAGACCGTGGAAGATCTGATCTTCCTCAAGGAGTTCGTCCGCACCCCCTATGTGCGGGACATCGTGATCCTGGGCGGCAGCTGGGCCGGTTTGGAGATCGCAAAGTCCTTCCTCAAGCTGGGCCGCAATGTGCGTATCATTGAAAAAGAGCAGCAGCTTTTGCCCCAGTTTGACCCTGAGGTGAGCAAGCTGATCCAGAAGGAGCTGGAAGCGCAGGGCGTGCAGTTCAATCTGGGCGAGCAGGTGCGCTCCTTCCCGGGCCGTACCTTCGTGGAGCAGGTACAGACCAACCGCGGCACCTACCCCTGTGACCTTTGCGTGGTAGCCATCGGCGTTACCCCCAACACCGGCCTGCTGGCCGGTACCGGGGCGCAGCTGGCACCCAATGGCGCTGTGCTCATTGGTGCCGACCTTGCCACCAGTGTGCCCAATATCTATGCCGTGGGCGACTGCGCAGCCTGCCGCGACGGCTCTCTGCGCACCAGCAGCCTGAAGGTGGCGGATCTGGAGATCGCCCGCACCGGCCTGACCGAGACCGAGGCCCGCAAGGCCGGTCTGCGGGTCAAGAGTGCAATGGCCACCGGCACCGACCGTCCGGGCATCTGCCCGAACCCCCACCGCATCACCATCAAGCTGGTGTATGAGGCCAATACCCGTCAGGTGCTGGGTGCGCAGGCATGGGGAGAAAAGAATGTTTCGGCCCGCATCAACGCCATTGCCGTTGCCATCCGCGCTGGCATGACCGTGGAAGCACTGGGTCAGGTGGATTTCGTCTATTCCTCCTCGTCCTGTTCCATTTGGGACCCGGTGCAGATCGTCTGCGGTCAGGCACAGTAAGCGGAGGGTGAACACATGGCAGAACGCATCAACGCCGTCAAGACCAGCTTTTTTGGCAAGGGTGCCATCCGTCTTCTGGGACCGGAGCTTCAGAAGATGGGCATCCGCCGTGCTTTGCTGGTGACGGACCGCTTTCTCTATGATTCCGGTGCCGCTGCCCGGGTCGGTCAGGTACTGTCCGATGCCGGTGTGGAGTACGCCGTGTACTACAATGTGCAGCCCAACCCCACCGTACAGGTGGTGAACGACTGCATTGCCGCAGCCCGCACCCTGCAGGTGCAGCTGCTGGTGGCCCTGGGCGGCGGCAGCGCCATCGATACCGCTAAGGCAGCCAGCATCGTGGTGGCCTGCGGCGGTACCGTGGAACAGTACGAGGGCGAGAACAAGTCCTCCAAGCCCGGCCTACCCATCGTGGCGGTGAACACCACCGCCGGTACCGGCAGCGAGTGCACCTCCTTCTACATCGTCACCGACCCTGTCCGCCACAGCAAAATGGCCATGGTGGACCCCAACTGCATGGTCAGCATCGCGGTGAACGACACCGACTTCATGTCCTCCATGCCGCCCAAGCTCACCGCAGCCACCGGTATGGACGCGCTGACCCACGCCATCGAGGCGGCGCTTTCCAAAAACGCCAACCCGCTCACGGACAAGGATGCCTACTGGGCCATGCAGGCGATCGTGCAGAACCTGCCCCGGGCCGTTGCCAACGGTCAGGATGAAGCCGCCCGCACCATGATGGCCTACGCCGAAAATGTGGCAGGCATGGCTTTCTCCAACGCGGGCCTTGGCATGGTGCATGCGATGGCACACGCGCTGGGCGGACACTACAACCTGCCCCACGGTGTGTGCAATGCGGTGCTGCTGCCCTACGTGCTGGCCTTCAACAGCCGCAGCCCGGTGTGTCGGGAGCGGTTCATGACCATTGCCGCTGCCATGGGCCTGCAGGACACTTTTACCCCGGACACTGCCGCACCGGCAGTGATCCAGTTTGTCCGTCAGCTCAGTGCAGGCGTGGGCATCCCCGCAAACCTTGCGCAGCTGAACAAGGTGGACCCTGCAGATTTTGCCGCGCTGGCAGAGCTTGCGCTGCACGACACCTGCATGTCCACCAACCAGATCACCCCCACCCGCGACGAGGTGGTGGCGGTGTATACCGCCGCATTCCGCGGGTGAACTTTGAGACCTCCTCCATTTTCTCCATACCCAAACAAAGCCGCCGCTCTCCCTCTGCAAGGGAAAGCAGCGGCTTTGTGCTGTAAAAAAGGGTGGTGGGATTGTTTTTAAAGAGGACTCTGTTATAATAAAATAAAAATGCGGCGCAGAATTAAGAGGAGAAAGCGATGGAAACAAGAGAAAAACAGGCGTACCTGATAGAAGCACATAAATGTGATGAGATGCTTCTGACCCTGTTGCGGATGCTGGATGTACCGTGGAATGATATATTCATCCACATGGACAGCAAAAATACGGACTACCAGCCGGAAACGGTGGAGTGCCGCATGAAATATGCGAAAGTGTTTCACGCAAAACGGCACAGTGTTGTGTGGGGCGGTGTCAGTCAGGTAAAAGCGGAGCTTGTGCTATTGAAAACAGCAGTGGCCCATGGCCCGTATCAGCATTACCACCTGATCTCCGGTGTGGATCTGCCCATTCAAACACAAGAAGATATCCGCGCATTCTTTGAGGCAAACCCGGACGTGGAATTTGTCCATTTCGACCCGCACCCGTTCAGCCCATTCAACGATGAGCGCGTTTATTACCGGCACTTTTTCCAGAATATCGATCTGCGCCGCCATCCGGTGCTCGGCGTGATCAATGGAATCCTGCTGTCGGGCCAGAAGCTGCTGAAAATAAAGCGCAATCAGGACGTTCACTTCACAAAGGGCAGCAACTGGTTCAGCTGCACGGACGGCTTTGCACGGTATCTGTTGACAAAAGAAGAGTGGGTCCTGCAGGTGCTGGACAAGACCTTTTGCTCGGACGAGTTCTTTGTGCAGACACTGATCGTGCAGTCGCCGTATCAGGATAAGATCTATCAGGGGCCGGGTGATACCAGTGCCCGTGCCATCGATTGGGACAGAGGCAATCCGTGGGTCTGGAAATACGCTGATCTGGAACAGCTGAAAGCATCGCCTTGCATGTTTGCCAGAAAATTTGATATCGAAAAAGAACCGGAGCTTGTGCATGAAATAGAACGCCTGTATGCACCTCATATATAAAAACAGTGCCGGACAGTTTTCAGGCTGTCCGGCACTGTTTTTTACTGTTCATTCTTTTTCGCCAGATCCTTGGTGTACAGGGCACGGGTGGCGTTGAGCACAGCCAGCACCATCACGCCCACATCGGCAAAGATGGCGGTCCACATGCTGGCCATGCCGATCGCGCCCAGCACAAGGCAGGCAAACTTGATGGCCAGTGCAAACACGATGTTCTGGTACACGATGCGTAACGTGCGGCGGGCAATGCGCATGGCCAGTGCGATCTTGGCGGGGTCGTCGTCCATCAGCACCACGTCAGCGGCCTCAATGGCAGCGTCAGAGCCAAGAGCGCCCATTGCAATGCCCACATCGGCACGGGACAGCACCGGGGCATCGTTGATGCCGTCGCCCACAAAGGCAAGGTTCTCTTTGGGCCGCTTTGCGGCGAGCAGCGTTTCGATCTGGTCTACCTTGTCGCCCGGCAGCAGGCCCGCATGGTATTCATCCAGCCCAAGCTCTGCGGAAACGGCCTTTGCAACCGGCTCGGCATCGCCGGTCAGCATCACGGTCTTGCGCACACCGGCATCCTTCAGGCCCCGGATGGCCTGTGCGCTGTGGGGCTTCACCACATCGGCGATCAGCAGATAACCGGCGTACATGCCCTCGATGGCCACATGCACGATGGTGCCGGTCTCGCTGACGGCGGGAGCCTTCAGGCCCAGCTTTTCCATCAGGCGGGCGTTGCCGGCAGCAACGGTCCTGCCGTCCACCTTCGCGGTCACGCCGTGGCCGCCAAGCTCCTGCACATCGGTGACACGGTTCGGATCGATCTCCCTGCCGTAAGCGGCCTTGATGCTGAGGGAGATGGGGTGCTTGGACCAGCTCTCGGCCAGCGCGGCAGCTTCCACCAGCTGCTCCTCGCTGGTGCCCTCTGCGGGG
>OJKW01001638.1_pt1 | contig 12297 bp, 11 predicted proteins | sample 1596591 | NCBI WGS metagenome assembly OJKW01 (sample SAMEA4350166, study PRJEB24818) | metagenome | biome: human; feature: gut; material: faeces | place: Denmark | collected 2013-09
CTATACGACCGGTCTGGCGCCGTCTGTGATGCGGTACCTGACCGAGACGCTCGTTGCGAAGAAATACGGCGGCAGCACGCAGTCCGACGAGCTGGGGCTCCCCGTGCGCGATACGGGGCTGGCGCTGCCGTGCGGCGCGACCTGCCGCTGGACAAAGGAGAGACCATGACCACAGCGATCGAAGTCAGCCGCCTGCGCTACGCCTACGACGCGCAGGACGGCGGAGAAACACATATCGTCTTTGACGGGCTGGACCTGTCGGTCCGGCAGGGGAGCTTCGTGGCCATCCTCGGCCACAACGGCTGCGGCAAATCCACGCTGGCCAAGCACTTCAACGCCGTCCTGCTGCCCTCCGGCGGCAGCGTGCACGTCTACGGCATGGACACGAAGGACGAGGAACAGCTGCTCGCCATCCGGCAGCACGTCGGCATGGTCTTTCAGAACCCCGACAACCAGATCGTCTCGAACGTGGTCGAGGAGGATGTGGCCTTCGCGCCCGAAAACCTCGGCGTCCCGTCGGAGGAGATCCGCAGGCGCGTCGACGACGCGCTCCGCGCCGTCGGCATGTACGAATACCGGACCTATGCGCCGCAGCTGCTCTCCGGCGGACAGAAGCAGCGTGTGGCCATCGCAGGCGTGCTGGCCATGCAGCCGCAGTGCGTCGTGCTCGACGAGCCGACTGCCATGCTCGACCCGCAGGGCCGCCGCGAGGTGCTCGATACCATCGAGCGGCTCAACCGTGAAAAGGGCATCACCGTGATCCTGATCACGCACCATATGGACGAGGCGGTCCGCGCCGGGCGCGTGATCGCCATGTCGGAAGGGAAGATCATCGCCGACGGCACGCCGCAGCAGGTCTTCGCGCAGGAGAAGCTGCTCCGCAGCGTCGGGCTCGACGTCCCACAGACGGAGCAGCTGCTGCTGGCGCTCCGGGCGCGCGGCGTCGACATTCCCACGGACGCGCTCACGCCTGCGCAGTGCGCCTGCCTGCTCAGACAGTACATCCCGGCAGTCTGAACCAATACCCGGAGGAAGAAGCCTTGACGCCAATTTTAGAGATACAGAATCTTTCCCATATCTACAGCCCGGACACGCCGTTCGAGCATCCCGCGCTCACAAACGTCGATCTGACGATCGGCCGCGGGGAATTTGTCGGCCTGATCGGCCATACCGGCTCCGGCAAATCCACGCTCGTGCAGCATATGAACGGGCTTCTGAAGCCGACGTCCGGCCGTGTGCTCTTTGACGGACGCGATATCTGGGAGGATGCAAAGTTCACCCGCCAGATCCGTTTCCACGTGGGCCTTGTGATGCAGTACCCGGAGTATCAGCTCTTTGAAGAGACCGTCTATACCGACATCGCCTTCGGCCCGAAGAACATGGGCCTGTCCAAGGACGAGATCGACGCGCGCGTGCATCGCGCGGCCGGGTTTGTCGGGATCTCCGAGGCGGAGCTGCAGAAATCTCCGTTCGATCTTTCCGGCGGGCAGAAGCGCCGCGCAGCCATCGCGGGCGTCATCGCCATGGAGCCGGACGTGCTCATCCTCGACGAGCCGACCGCCGGGCTTGACCCCGCCGGCCGCGAGAGCATTCTGGAGAATATCCGCGCCTATCAGGCCGCGCAGCACGCGGCCGTCGTCATGGTCAGCCACTCGATGGAGGAGATCGCCTCCAATGTCGACCGCCTCATCGTCATGGAAAAGGGGACGGCCGTGATGAACGGCGCGCCCAGTGAGGTCTTCTCGCACGCGGCGGAGCTCGTCGCCATGGGTCTGAACGTGCCCTGCATGACGCAGGTGCTGCTGCAGCTGCAGCAGCTCGGCGTAGACGTCCCGGCCTCCGCCTATACGGTGGAGCAGGCGGCGGACCTGCTCGCGCCGCTTCTGAAAGGGGGCCGTCCGACATGCTGAAAGATGTGACCCTCGGTCAGTTTTTCCCCGGCAGCACCCCCATCCATAAACTCGACCCGCGCACGAAGCTCGTGCTCGTGATCGTCTATATCGTCGCGCTGTTCCTTGCCAAGTGGTTCGTCTCCTATGTGGTCGTGGCGGCGTTTCTGGCGATGGTCATCGCCATGAGCCGCATCCGGCTGAAGGTCGTGCTCAAAAACCTCAAGCCGCTGCTGTTCATCATCCTGCTGACGGCCGTTCTGAACCTCTTCTACGGCCAGGGCGAGCCCATTGCGCAGTTCTGGATCTTCAAGATCACGAAGTCCGGCCTCGAAAACGCCATTTTCATGGTCCTGCGCATCTCCCTGTTGGTGGCTGGGACATTTATGTTAACCTATACGACCTCGCCGATCTCCCTCACCGACGGCCTCGAGAGTCTGCTCTCGCCGCTCAAAAAGCTGCACGCGCCCGTCCATGAGCTTTCGATGATGATGTCCATCGCTCTGCGCTTCATCCCGACGCTCATCGAGGAGACGGACAAGATCATGTCCGCCCAGAAGGCCAGAGGCGCGGATTTTGAATCCGGGAATCTGCTCAGCCGGGCCAAGGCGATGGTGCCCATTCTTGTGCCGCTGTTCATCAGCGCCTTCCGCCGTGCCGACGAGCTCGCCACGGCCATGGAGTGCCGCTGCTATCACGGCGGCGAGGGCCGTACCAAGCTCTCCGAGCTGCACTATCAGACGCGCGACTGGGTCGCGTATCTCACCGGCGCGGCGCTGCTCGCCGTGATGATCGTGCTGCGGCACTTCGGACTGTAAAAAAGGAAGGAAGCTATGCGTAATATTGCCCTGACGCTCCAATATCTCGGCACGGCCTACCACGGCTGGCAGGTGCAGAAGACGGTCACGACCGTCGGCCAGACGCTCGAAGAGGCTGCCGCTGCCGTCGTCGGCCATCCGGTGCATATGACCGGCTGCGGCCGCACGGACGCCGGCGTCCACGCGCGGGTGTATGTCGCCAATTTCCGGACCACCGCGCGCATTCCCTGCGACCGGCTGCCGTACGCGCTCAATACGCACCTGCCCGAGGATATCGTCGTCACGAACGCCACGGAGGTCCATGACGACTTCAACGCCATCGGCTCCTGCGTCAGGAAGGAATATACCTATCTCATCTATAACTCCGGGATCCGGGACCCGTTTTATGTCAACCGCGCGTGGTTCTATCCCAAACACCTCGACGAGACCGTCATGCAGCGTGCGGCCGACTGCTTTGTCGGCACGCACGATTTTGCGGCCGTCCGCTCTGTCGGCACCGACGTCAAGTCCACGGTCCGCACGGTCTATTATTACAAGATCGAGCGCGAGGGCGACCTTATCTCGCTGCGCGTGTGCGCCAACGGCTTCCTCTACAATATGGCCCGCGCCATGGCGGGCACCTGCGTCTATGCCGCGGAAGGGAAGTTCCCGCCGGAGGACGTGGCGCAGATCTTACTGAACGGCGACCGCACGGCCGCCGGGCCGACCGTCCCGCCGGGCGGCCTGTACATGACAAAACTCTGGTATGATGACGGGAAGGCGGTTTTCCATGTCGGATAATGTTTCGCAGCTGCAGCCGCAGAAAAAGCCGGGCCTCGGAAAGCGCATCGCCGCCTTCGTGCTGCTCGCGGTGCTTGTGGCGGGCGGCGTCGCGGCGTATGTGTTCCGCGACCAGCTGAATCTCGACGCGCTGCAGCGCTACGTGCGCTATCTGAACGTCTCGGACGACAGCAAGAGCGGCCGCTTCCTCTATGACGAGAGCAACTCCAACCAGTATGCCGGCCTGTCCGGCGGTCTGGCCGTCGCCTCGGCGACGGGTCTGAGTCTCTACGATAAAGACGGCACGGAGACCGCGTCCATTCAAGCCGCCATGTCCGTGCCCGTTCTCAAGACCGGCAATACGGTCGCCCTGGCCTACGACGCCGGCGGGACCGTGCTGGAGGCTGCCAGCCAGAAGAAGGGCTCCGTCCTGCACGTCGCCTCGCAGCGCGCGATCCTCGACGCCGATATCGCCGCGGACGACAGCATCTGCTATCTCTCCTCGGAGCCCAGATATAAATCCGTCCTCTACGTCTATAACAGCCAGCAGTCACTCATCTACCGCTGGCTGTCCGCCAGCCAGTACTTCATGCGCTGTGCCGTGGCCAGCGGGTCAAAATACGCCGCTGCGGCGGTCCTCGGCCAGCAGGACGGCATGTTTGAATCCTCCGTCGTCCTCTTCCGGACCGACGCGGAGGAGATCGCCTGCACCATCCCCATCGGCAACGCCATGATCTACGACCTGCACTTCGTGTCCGACAGCAAGCTTTGCGTGCTGGCCGAGGATGCGCTCAGCTTCTACGATCTGGACGGGAATCTGCTCGGCAGCTTCTCCTACGGCGAGTCGTACCTCAAGGACTACACGACCGACGGCAGCGGCTGTCTGACGCTCGTGATGAACCTCTATCAGGCGGGCAACCGCTATACCGTCCTGACCGTCGGCTATGACGGCGCGGAGCTCGGCCGCCTGTCCTCCGGCGAGCAGATCCTCGATATCTCCGCCGCAGGCAAATATCTGGCGATCCTGACGAGCAGCTCGCTCTCCATCTATGACCAGACCCTGCAGGAATACGATGTTTCCGACAATACCGCGGGCGCGGCCAGCGTGGTCATGCGCGCCGACGGCTCTGCGATCCTGCTGGCCAACGGCCACGGGACCCTGTATGTCCCGTAAAACTTTTTCCAAAAATCGTTTACAATTCTGCAACGATACGACTGCCTGTCTGTGATATACTCTTTAGAAGCAAAAGCACGATAAGGAGACACCTCTATGAAACCGACCTTATGCTCAAGATGCAAAAAGAATCTTGCAGTGATCTTTATTACAAAAATTGACGGCGGGAAGACCGTCAACGAGGGCTTGTGCCTCAAGTGCGCGAAGGAAATGGGCATCAAGCCCGTCGACGATATGATCGAGCGGATGGGCCTGTCGGAGGATGATCTGGAAAACCTCAACGGCGAAATGACCGAAGCCATGAACGGGCTGGAGGGACTGCTCGGCCAGAACCAGAGCGATGACGATGAGGCCGACGAGAACGACAGCCAGACTGCGACCTTCCCGTTCCTCAACAAGCTCTTCGGCGCAGCCGGACAGGACAACGTTCCCGCTGCCCCGGAGCCGGAAAAGACCGAGAGCCGCCAGCGCGCGGCGGAAAAGCCGAACGGCTCCAAAAACAAAAAGCACAAATTCCTCGATACCTACTGCCAGAACCTCACGCAGAAGGCGCGCGACGGCAAGCTGGACCATATCATCGGCCGCGAGGAGGAGCTCGAGCGCGTCATCCAGATCCTCAACCGCCGCCAGAAGAACAATCCCTGCCTCATCGGCGAGCCGGGCGTCGGCAAGACGGCCATCGCCGAGGGCCTGGCCCAGAAGATCGCGGCAAAGGATGTCCCCTATAAGCTGCAGAACAAAGAGGTCTACCTGATGGATCTCACGGCCCTTGTTGCCGGTACGCAGTTCCGCGGCCAGTTCGAAAGCCGCATGAAGGGCCTCATCGAGGAGGTCAAAAAGCTCGGCAATATCATCCTTGTCATCGACGAGGTCCACAATCTCGTCGGCGCGGGTGATGCCGAAGGCTCTATGAACGCTGCCAACATCCTCAAGCCCGCCCTGTCCCGCGGCGAGATCCAGGTTATCGGCGCGACAACATTCAACGAGTACCGCAAGCACATCGAAAAGGATGCCGCGCTCGAGCGCCGCTTCCAGCCCGTCACCGTGGCCGAGCCGACCATCGAGCAGTCCATCGCCATCATCCGCGGCATCAGCCACTACTATGAGGCCTTCCACGGCGTCGTCATCACGCCCGAGATTGCCCGGCAGGCTGTGCTCCTTTCGGAGCGCTATATCACCGATCGGTTCCTGCCCGACAAGGCCATCGACCTCATCGACGAGGCCTGCTCGGACGTCAACCTCAAAAACAAGGATCTCGGCAAGCTTGAAGCGCTCCGCAAGGAGCACGCCGATTACGATCTCGAGCTCGGCATGCTGACCGAGAACACCGAGAAGACGCAGGACGACTACGCCCGCATGGCGGAGCTGCGCAGCCGCAATCTGCAGCTCGATTCTGAGATCGCAGAGCTCGAGAAGCTGCCGAAGCCTGTCCTCACCATCGACAATCTGGCCCGCATCATCGAGCTCTGGACCAAGATCCCGGCCAGCAAGATCCGCGCACAGGAATATGAGCAGCTGCTGAACCTCGACGCGGCGCTCAAAAAGCACATCGTCGGTCAGGACGAGGCCATCGCCTCCGTCGTTTCTGCCATCCGCCGCTCGCGCGTCGGCTTCGGCCGCAGCCTCACGGAGCAGTCGAAAGAGAAGGCCATGAAGGCCCTCGGCGAGTTCCTGCGTCCGGAGTTCATCAACCGAGTCGACGAGATCGTCTGCTTCAACCAGCTGAGCGAGGAGAACTTCCGTGGTATCGCGGATATCATGCTCTCGGAGCTCCGCCAGTCGCTCGAGAGCCGCGGCATCGACTTCACCTGGGACGAGAGCGTCAAGGACTACCTGGTCAAAAAGTCCTACTCGGTCGCCTACGGCGCGCGCAATCTCCGCCGCGCCATCCAGACCGACCTCGAAGACCCGATCGCCGAGCGCATCATCCAGAGCTACGTCGAGCCCTTCCGCTCAATCAAAGCCACCTGCGAAGACGGCAAGATCCGGCTCGAGACCCTGTAAAAAGCAAAAAATACGCCTGACAAAAGTCAGGCGTATTTTTTACGATCGGGTCTGTAAGCCGGGTTCTGTGATCGACAGTCATCTATCTAGGCGTACCGTTGCCGATACGCTCCAGCCACCTTCTCGGAAGCAGCCGGGCAGGCCTTGCTTCCTCTGCGGTGTTGCTCCGGATAGAGTTTACAGCAATGGACGCTTTCGCACGCCATTGGGTGCGCTCTTACCGCACCTTTCCACCCTTGCTGGAGACAGCTTACACTGCCTCCAGCGGTTTATTTCTGTTGCACTTTTCCTCAGATCGCTCTGGGCGGGCGTTACCCGTTATCCTTGCCCTGCGGAGCCCGGACTTTCCTCATGCGCGGCCTTTCGGCGCTGCGCCCGCGACTGTCCGACCCGGTCGCGCATGTATTGTACTTTATTTGCAGGAAAAAGTCAAACAGATTGCAATTTCTTTCCCATGCGGATATAATACAGGCAGGAATCTTTTCAGAGAGGCTTTGGATATGAACCATCTTGTCGATCAGTATTTTGATTCGCTTTCGGATAAAAAGGTCGCCGTTCTCGGCATTGGCGTGAGCAACCGGCCGCTCATCCGGATGCTGCTCGCGCGCGGCATCCATGTGCTGGCCTGCGACAAAACGCCGCGGGAGAAGCTCGACGCGGAGGTGCTGGAACTGGAACAGGCGGGCGCGGTGCTGCACGTCGGCGAGGGGTATCTCGACGATGTGCGGGCGGACGTCGTCTTCCGCACGCCCGGGATGCACCCGGAGATCCCTGCGCTTCGGCAGCTGCGTGCCGCCGGGGCGGAGATCACCAGCGAGATGGAGGCGTTTTTTGAGGTCTGTCCCTGCCGCATCATCGCCGTGACCGGCTCCGACGGCAAGACCACCACCACCACGCTCATCGCAAAGATCCTTGAGCATGCCGGGCATCGCGTCTGGATCGGCGGCAATATCGGCGCGCCGCTGCTGCCGCAGGCGGCGGAGATGACACCGACGGATCTGGCTGTCGTGGAGCTCAGCTCCTTCCAGCTCATGTCGATGGAACGCTCGGCGGATATCGCCGTCGTGACGAACGTCGCGCCCAACCACCTCGACGTGCATAAGGATATGGCCGAATACGTCCAGGCCAAGAAAAACGTCTTTGCACATCAGGACGCGTCCGGCAAGGTCGTCCTGAACTACGACAACGATATCACCCGCGCCTTCGCCGCGGACGCTCCCGGCGCCGTGGAGTTCTTCTCCCGGCAGGCAAGACCCGCGCACGGCGTTTATCTGGAGGACGGGACGATCTTCCGGGACGGCAGGCCGATCATGGACGCCGCCGATATCCGCATCCCCGGCGTCCACAACATCGAAAACTATATGGCCGCCGCCTGCGCGGTCGAGGGTCTGGCCACTGACGAGGATATCGACGCCGTGGCCCGCAGCTTCGCGGGCGTCGAGCACCGCATCGAGTTCGTCCGGGAAAAGGACGGCGTCAAATATTATAACGACTCCATCGCCTCCAGCCCGTCGCGGACCATCGCAGGTCTGCACTCGTTCCACCAGAAGCTCGTGCTGATCGCTGGCGGCTACGATAAGAAGATCCCGTTCGACGCCCTTGGGCCGGAGATCTGCGGGCATGTCCGCCTGCTCATCCTCTGCGGCGCGACGGCGGAGAAGATCGAAGCGGCCGTCTGCGCTGCCCCGGAATATCAGCCGGGCCAGCCGGAGATCCTGCACGCGGCCACGCTTGCCGAGGCCGTGCAGCTCGCGCAGGCGCACAGCGTGCCCGGCGATATCGTCACGCTTTCGCCCGCGTGCGCGGCCTTCGACCAGTTCAAAAATTTCATGGTGCGCGGCGAGACCTATAAGCGGCTCGTGCAGGCACTGTAACACAGGAGACAAGAGATATGAAGTTCAGCGAAGGGCTCCGCAAGGGCCTTGCGATCCGGGAAAAGCTGGGGCGGCCCTACTGCGCGGCCGTCATCGTTGCGGCGGGTTCGTCGTCGCGCATGGGCGGGACCAATAAGATCCTGACGGTGCTGGAAAAGCTGCCGGTGATCTGCCGGACCGTCGACGCGTTCGACCGCTGCAGCCTGATCGACGAGATCATCGTCGTCACGCAGAAGGACCTGATGGAAAAGGTCAGCCGCTACCTCGCGGCCTACAGCAAGATGCGCATGGTCGTCGCAGGCGGCGAAACGCGGACGGACTCCGTCATGGCGGGCCTTGCCGCCGTGTCGGACAAAGCGCAGCTCGTTGCCGTCCACGACGGCGCACGGCCCCTTGTGACCGACGAAGTCATCCGCGCCGCCGTCGTCAAGGCAAAGAAATTCGCCGCCGCAGCGCCCGCTGTGCGCGTCAAGGACACCATCAAGGTCTCGACCGACGGCGCGGTCGACGCCACGCCCGACCGCAGCACACTCTACGCCGTGCAGACCCCGCAGGTCTTTGACCGCGATCTGCTCGCCGCCGCGCTGCAGAATGCAAAGACGCAGGGCCTCGCCGTCACGGACGACTGCAGCGCCGTAGAAGCGCTCGGCATGCCCGTGCAGCTGACCGACGGCGACGAGGAAAACCTCAAGATCACCACGCCGCTCGACCTTGAGCTCGCCGCGCTCATCCTGCGCAGGAGGGCCGAAGCATGAGGATCGGCCACGGCTACGACGTCCACAGGCTCGTGGAGGGACGGTCTCTGATCCTCGGCGGCGTCCGCATCCCGTTTGAAAAGGGCCTCGACGGCCATTCGGACGCGGACGTGCTGACCCACGCCGTCATGGACGCGCTGCTCGGCGCGGCCGCGATGGGGGACATCGGCAAGCTCTTTCCGGACACCGACGACCGCTATCTCGGCGCGGACAGCATCGCCCTGCTGCGCGAGGTCGACTGGTGGCTCACAGAGGCCGGCTACCGCCTCGGCAATCTCGACGTGACCGTCATCGCCCAGCGGCCGAAGCTCGCGCCGTACATCAATCAGATGCGGCAGAATCTCGCCGCCGCCCTGCGGACGGAGCTGCAGAACGTCAGCGTCAAGGCGACGACGGAGGAGCATCTCGGCTTCACCGGCTCCGGCGAAGGCATCGCCGCCCACGCTGTCTGCCTGCTCGAGCCGCTGTAAAACAGGGGAGAAGCACCCCGGGATCTCATACAGAAAAACGCCCCCGCCGGGATACCCGGCGGGGGCTTCGCTGTCTGTCAGATCGTTTCGACCTTGATGAGGTTCGTGTTGCCGGAAGCGCCGTTGGTGTTGCCGGCAGTCATGACGATGTTGTCGCCCTTGTGCAGGTGCATGGCCTTCTTGGCCGCGTGCAGGGCGTTGTAGAACAGCACGTCGGTCGAGGTAAACGTCTCCTCGCACAAGATCGGCTGGACGCCCCAGGAGAGCGCGAGCCGGTACCACACGCGCTCGTTCGTCGCCATGCCGACGATGTCGACCGGCACGCGGAAGCGCGAGACCATCCGGACCGTCGCGCCGGAGAGCGAGCTGACCACGATCGTCTTTGCGCCAATGTCGCAGGCCATGCAGCACGTCGCGTGCGAGATGGCGTCGACCATGTTCTTGATCTGGAACTCCTCCTTGCGGAACAGCGTCTCGTAGTCGATGTGCTTTTCCGTCTCCTCCACGATCTCGGCCATGGTCTGCACGGTCTTGACCGGGTACTTGCCCGCGGCAGACTCGCCGGAGAGCATGACCGCGCTCGTGCCGTCATAGACGGCGTTGGCCACGTCGGAGATCTCCGCACGGGTCGGGCGCGGGTTGTGGATCATGGATTCGAGCATTTCCGTGGCCGTGATGACCCGCTTGCCGAGCAGGCGGCACTTGGTGATGAGGTATTTCTGGATGGCCGGAAGCTCCGCAAACGGCACCTCCACGCCCAAGTCTCCGCGGCCGATCATGATGCCGGAACAGACCTCGCAGATCTCCTCCACATTGTCGATGCCCGTCTGGTTCTCGATCTTGGCGATGATCTCGATGTCCTGCCCGCCGTGCGCGTCGAGGAATTTCCGCACGTCCAGCACGTCCTGCCGCCGCGAGACGAACGACGCTGCGACGAAATCGATCCCGTTCCGGATGCCGAACAGCAGATCGTCCTTGTCCTGCTCGCTGAGATAGACCTGCTCGAGCACCTTGTGCGGGAAGGACATGCTCTTGCGGTCAGACAGCTCGCCGCCGACTACGACACGACAGTGGATCTCCGTGCCCTCAATGCGCTCGACCGTGAAGATCACGAGTCCGTTGTTGACCAATACCGTATCGCCGACCGAAAGATCGTTCGCCAGCCCCGCATAGCTGACGCCGACAATCGTCTCGTCGCCCTCGACCTGCCGGGTCGTGAAGGTAAAGGCGTCGCCGTCCTGGAGCAGGATCTTTTTGTTTTTGAAGGTACAGATGCGGTATTCCGGCCCCTTGGTGTCGAGCATGATGGCGATGGGCAGGCCGAGCGCCTTGCGGACCTTATGGATCATGTCAAATTTCTGCTGATGCTCCTCGTGTGTGCCGTGCGAAAAATTGAGCCGCGCGACGTTGAGTCCTGCCTTACACATCTCTGCAAAGACTTCCTCCGAGCTGCTGGCCGGGCCGATGGTACAGACGATCTTCGTTTTTCTCATGATAAATGCCTTCTTTCCATGATTCAGAACAATAAAAAACGGCAGAACCACATGGTTCTGCCGAAAAGCTGCATGCGCTCCGATGCGAATAGGACGCTTTCCAGCGCCTATGACAGACTCCACCGCTCGCATCGCCGGCATTTTAGCACATCCCGGGCCGCCTGTCAATGCGGCGAAAGTCCTGATTTTCAGCCCCTGCCGCGCTTCTTCTGCCGGTCAATTTGCCGGTGCAGCAGGTTCAGGGCGTCGGAGAGCGAGCCGATCGCGTCCATCAGCCCTGAGGATACGGCCTCTTCGCCGTATAAGACCGTGCCGACGTCCGTCGCGATCTCGTCGGTCGCCATCATATAGCGCAGAAAATCTTCACGGGAAATATGCGAATTTTTTGTCACGAAATTCACGATCTGGTCCTGGATCTGGTTGAAATACTGGTACGTCTGCGGCGCACCGACGACCAGCCCCGTCATCCGCACCGGATGCACGGTCATGCTGGCCGTGGGCACGATCAAACTTTTGCGCGCCGATACGGCCAGCGGGATGCCGATGGAATGCCCGCCGCCGAGCACGAGCGAGACCGTCGGCTTCTTCATCCCCGCGATCAGCTCCGCAATGGCGAGTCCCGCCTCGATGTCCCCGCCGACCGTGTTCAGAAGCAGCAGCAGACCGTCGATGTCCTCGCTTTCCTCCACGGCCGCGAGCAGGGGAATGACGTGCTCATACTTGGTCGTCTTGATGTTTTCCGGCAGCGCCTGATGGCCCTCGATCTGGCCGATGATCGTCAGCGTGTAGATCGTCCCGCGGGAGGTCTTCGTGGTGGACGCGCCGAGATCGACCAGCTCCTGCCGCGCCTGTTCTTCTTTTTTCGCTTCGCCCATGTTCCGTGCTCCTGTCTGTAAGATGTAGATAGTTTGAGCGCTTTTTTTCAAATCATGCGTGTGGGTTTTGCTCCTTGCCAGAAGGCTGGAAATCAGGTATAATGGCGGGGAAAGAGGTGCTTCAAATGACAAAAACCAATGTGATGCGCCTGCTGGACGCAGCGAAGATCCCGTACCGGGCGGAAG
>OJKW01001642.1_pt1 | contig 12264 bp, 8 predicted proteins | sample 1596591 | NCBI WGS metagenome assembly OJKW01 (sample SAMEA4350166, study PRJEB24818) | metagenome | biome: human; feature: gut; material: faeces | place: Denmark | collected 2013-09
CCATCTATCTCTGGAGTAACAATACTTTGTGACATAAAGCCGCCATTCATCCCCATCTTGTCCCTCTCCCACTCCTCTACCAAGCGATTTACATTCAATGGAGAGAAAAGCGGTATATTCTGTTTCGCCAGATAATCTACAATAGGTTCACCCATACGTCCATGCGCCATATTGATAATAGCAGACGGACGGACAGAATCAATTCCATGGTTCTGAATAAAAGAACGCATGGAACGTATAGGATAAACCATATTGCCAGTTTCCTCCAATTTAGCAATAAGCCCGGAAGGTTCACCCATCGGACCGGTCACAATAATACGCGGAGCATTCTCTTTCCACAAGCCGTTATGTTGCAGAAAAGTATTGTATCCGGCTACCGTATTGAAACCCAACTCTTCGTCTTCGGGTTTCTTTGGGTCCATGTGATAAAGCACATCATCGGCACGTTTCATTACGGCTTCCGGTTCAGACACAGAGAATAGTTTTTTATCAATATGCACACGCACATAATTCAGCATACTGCGATAGTTACGACGTCCTCCATTAGACAGATAATGTTTCAATGTATCCGCTTGGATGGAATCCAATGAAATAATCTTGTTTGCAGGATTGGTAGCGGCAGTAGTCAATACCGGCAGACCACCATCGGCTGCCTTTTGTATTTGCGCACGTTGCTCTTCAGTAATCCTTAATCCCATGGCATTGATAAATACCATATCATAACCGGCCAATCGGTTCAGATCATCTGTGCTCAGTTCACTGATTTTAATAAATGAGTTGTCATTAGCTTTAGATATCTGCCCTAAACTGATTACCTGATAGTTGATGAAAGCCACTTTAGTTGCACTGAACCAAAGATTCCATACACCAAACAAAAGCAGCAAGATGACTGCTATCCCTCCTCCAATCAGTAATTGTTTCTTCTTCATATCTTTATTTAAATCACGTAGTTTATTTAGTATTAGCAGCCAAATTTCATTTGAACAATTGTTCTATATCCAATGACAAACCGGCTGAAAAAGTTGTTCCTTTAGTAGCAGGCGAATTATTATAATAACGGAAAGGGACATAATTAAACAGGTTGTCTACCGCCAAAGTCATATCAACACCTTTCCATACTTTCTGAGACAACGTAAGCTTCCACATTGTATACGCCGGATAGGTCACCTTCTCAGTTTCTTCATAAGAAGTGTTCGAAGTATATTCCTCCGTATTCACCTTGGACAGAAAGCGTCCGTTCAAAGCAACATTAAACGCATAGTTCTTCCAATGCTTGTCATACTCAAGACGGACAGTAGCCGTATGCGGGCGAGTACTTGAAATGACAGGTTGCCCTTTCTTTATATTCTCGTGTGTATAGGCGTAAGATAAACGTGCCGACAGTCCACAAGGATATTTGACGGAAGCATTTGCCTCGGCACCGGATATCCTGATATTTGATATATTGGTATATACCTGCCCTTTCAACGCCTCACTCCACGCCGTAGTGATACGATTATCAACTACATTATAGAAACCTGTCACCGTCAAATTATAACGACCTTTCATATATTCTGCCGAAAGAGAAAAATTATGGCTGGTTTCAGGCTTCAAGTCAGGATTACCATAAATCATAAAAATACTTGCCATATCAAAATTCATATACATTTCTTTCAAAGTAGGAGCTCGGAAACCACCGGCATAGGAACCTCTCAATGAACAGTTTCCTATTTTATACATCAGTCCTAATTTGGGAGAGAAATGATTAATATCGGAATCTGAATAATAATCAAAACGTAATCCTGTGATGACATTGAAATATTTCGTCGGGTTCCAGTCAAACTGTGCAAAGCCGTCCACTGTATACTGATGTTTACTTCCATTATTGGCAAACTGATAGGACATTAAATAATCACGCATATAATCACCACCCACGGTGAGAATATGCTTACCGACAAAAGTATGATTATAAAAAGTACGAACCGAATGTTGTACATTACTATAATCACGTACATCATTAGCATCTTGTGGCAAGTAATCGCTCTTATCATACTGGTCGAAAGAATAAGCTATTTCCAGATCTTTATCTTTATCAAATACATAATTTCCTTTCACCCCACCACTGAAGTCGCGATAACGGTCTTTACTAGTCTGTGACTTCTCACGTTCACGAAAAAAATATCCGGCACGTGCCGTCAGTTTCAGATGGTCATTAGCAGTATAGACCAAACGTTCTTTGAAATTCCAAGTTTTATCACCATACACCTTTTTAAATGCCCAATCCTCCGTTTCCTCATTTGTTTTTCCATCTGCCAAATCTTTTTCATCTACTTGGGTATGCTGTACATTAGTCACACTATTGAATTTTCCAACATTGAAACCTATTGTTCCTCCATAACGCTGCTCATTATAAGCCCCGTAACGTCCATTGAGATTCACAGTCCAAGGCTCCGCAGGCACTTTACTTATGATGTTTACCACTCCTCCTACCGCATTCGAACCATAGAGTGAAGAAGCCGCACCTTTTACAATTTCAATACGCTCCACATTGCTCATATTCAATCGGTTGTAGTCTATATTATCCAAAGTCTCACCTGCCAGACGCTCACCATCAACCAGAAAAAGTACAGCATTTCCACCAAATCCTTGCATATTGAGAGAAACTTGCTGGTCCATGGAATAAGAGAATTCAATTCCCGGCAGTTCTGCCTGAAGTAAATCTCCAATATGGGTAGCATCTACTTTTTTTATTTCATCGGCAGTAATGACACGAGTTACAATGGGAACATCTTTCAGGAGTTTCGGAGTACGGGTTCCCGTTACAACTACAGTTTCCATATTTACAGCATCTTCTTTCAGTATAAAATCAACTTTACCTGTTTTACTGACAGACACTTTATGAGTCTGCGAGATATACCCCATGTATGAAACCTGTAGAGTATATTCTCTATTATCGGGTAATTTCAACATGTATTTTCCCTGTGTATCCGTAGTGGTTCCCAAAGTTACTTTTTCTTTTACGGAAACTGTTGCTCCCGTCAGAGGTTCTTTATTTTCATCAAATACAGTTCCCGAAATAATTCGTTGTGCTGATACTGATACCGCCATCAGCCAACACAGTATCAAGCACACGTTTCTGAGTAGTCTATGCATATCGTATGTCGGTTTACAATTCAAACGGATAAATATAATCAATAGTCATGAAGCCTTTTACACCACTAGCATTCATATAATTTGTGAGACGAACAGCCGCATAAGTTCCATCTTTCAGCTTTACCATATAAACCTTGTTTGAAAGAGTATAGGTAGGTGGCATATTACTTTTATCAACATTCAACCATTTGGATAGTTCTTCATTATAATAGGATGCCATATAAACAATATTACCATCCATCATACCTGACATATCAATGGCTATCTTAGCGGTAGTCCAAACATCCTCCACATAGGCTCCTTCGGGCATCGCATCCGCATTCCGTAAAGCGGAAAAACCTGTGAAACCGGTTTCCAATACTGCTCCAGCATTGGTTTTAACATCATAACGATGGACAGCAATATCCCATTCCTCCGGTTCTTTCTGTTCAGAATCCGTCACATTTACAGAATCTACTTTTTGTGTATGGAAATCGATAAAAGTCCAACGTCTATAATCAGTAGCATCAATATAAATAGTACCCGAATGGGTAGAAGGGTCTGTTCTTATAAAACCCAATTCATTACTATCCGAAGCAGCAGGACTATCATATATTCCTTCCAAAATACCATCACATGCCGAGAATGGCAAAAGCATCATTCCCAGTATGGTTATAATAGAGAGATATCTTTTCATGCTATTTAGTGCCTACAAAAGTCGCAGTAATAGCCATAGGCATGGCTCCCGGCTTTAGTGTAAAGATCAGATCAGCCTTTTCATCCTTAATCGTTCCTTGTAAACTTCCTGTATATTTTACAGAACCAACAGTTACATCAACAGCACTTTCCGGCAAAATATAAGTGACATTATCGGAGGTATGCACTTTAATTCCAGGTATAGCAATATCCGGCAATGACATCATTCCTTCACCAGCACCGCCAACTAGAAGAACTTGAACAGTTCCCCCTTCTTCCGCAGTAATTTTCACCTGACTGTCAGACGTTCCTTGATCATTTCCTGATACTGAGAGTGATAATGTTCCATTGTAAATACCAGCAACCTCCTGAGCCGGAATCACGGTATCTTCCTTTTTATCATCATTGTCACTACATGCTACTGCACACAATGCAATAGCCATCATCGCTAAAAAGTTTTTCAATTTCATAATACTTTAGTTTTATTGATTAATAGTTATTATTTTATGTTTTCAAATTTGTTGCAAAGTTACCCTTGCCACCAAGAGTACACAATACCTAAAAATTGGGGTTTTATTACTGATAATCATATACATCATAAAATACACGAGTACTTATTTTTAGGTATAAAGCCGAAAATTATCACCATTAATAGGTATTATCAGTATGTATTTCTATAACCAATTTTGTAAAAAAAGCAAGCATGATTAAATTGACACATCATGAAATGCCTGTGAACAAGACACTTCATCATAGAACAATAGAGATTCTGACAGTACTTACCCTACTTATAGGTAGTCCGTCATTCCTTATTTACTTCTATTGTTCCCACGACACAAATAATCCATTATGCCAATGGTTGCTTTGTACTTTGAACCATACTCCCGAAGATGGGGAATACTTATATAATCGATACTTAGTAATCAGTATCACATGAGCGGCCTTATATTCGGATTTTTATTTGTAATTTCCTTATTGTTCATTGCAATAAGAAAAAGATCCTTAGATTTATCTCCATTCCAAATCACTTATTTACATTCACTCATAAAAAAATCAGTAAACATCTTCCACTTTATAAGCTACCATCCAAAGCATCCGGCCTTAAATACCTTATAATTTCATATGTTGATAAACTCTTTCTTAAACAGAAGATTCAATTTCATATTAGCAATGATTTAGTTGCATATTCCTCCTATAGCTTTAAAACATTTTAAATATCAAGTTATATTTGTCCGGGATAGATGTATCAAAACTTTTTTTATCTTAAAATGTTTATAATGTATGGAAATGCTATTTTTACTAAAGAATTTATACCGTGATCCTCTTGCGCTATCCAGATTCAGCCAATTCAGGTGTCTTCATATAAGTAAAGGAGAGATTATCCAAAACTTGAACGAAACCCATGAATTTCAAGTTTGTTTTGTTCTAAAAGGATCATTATGCCTATTCAGAGATCATATAGAATCCATGCCTCTGATGGCAATGCAGAATGAATTTTTCTTCATCAGCAGCCTGCATCAATGTAAAATCAAGGCAATGGATGAAGTACAACTTGTCATTCATGCATGTAATATTGTGGCTCCTTATCTACATAGCAGAACAATAGAGTATCTGCAAGATATATCCATCGAAGAAGTAAAACCGGTAGAAGTCCTTCCCATTTATCCGTTAATGCGTTCCTACTTAGATTTGCTGGTCGATTACATGAAAAATGGAACAGAAATTCCCGACTTACATCGAGCCAAAGAATATGAATTGTTCTCATTATTTAAAATTTGCTATAAGAAGAATGAAATTGCCTCCATTTTCCGTGATGCGCTATCTAACGACCTTCAATTCTTCGTATCCGTCATGACACATTACAAAGCTTGCAGAACAGCCAAAGAACTAGCTGTTTTATGTGGATATAATGATACTGTTTTCACACAGTTATTCAAAAAAAACTTCCATGGAGATACACCATATCAATGGTTACAAAAACAAACATCTTATGAAATTGAATTCAAATTAAAAAAAAGTACTTTACCCATCAAACAAATAATGCTGGACTATCATTTCAAGACTTTCTCCCATTTTACAACCTACTGTAAAAGAAATATCGGAGCTACTCCTAACGAAATACGTAAAAAAGGAGAAGAATCAAGAGATACACCTTCTCTTGAAACATATTCAGTTTCTGCAAACGATTAAACAAACATCCCGCATCCTGAAAATTATGAATATACTTATCTCCATCATACACACTAAAGCTAATAATAAGTTTGTTTCCTGATCTCGGTATATGGATCTATTTTAAGAGTTTCTATACATCTATAATAACAAATATCACAAAACCTAATCATAATCCACCATCAATATATGGAAAACTTATCACATATACCCCTCTGTAAAATCATATAAAGCATCTACCATTTAAAACTATCCCAAAACGAACATTTAGAAAAATAGGAAACCTTTTTATGCAGATATAAAAGAAAGAACTGATTATATGCAAACAAATCTTTTAAATACGCAACTTCTTTTTAGTACCAAATATAGAACTTTGCACCCAAATAAAATGTGAATATTATTATAATGTAAATCGCACACAGCAGAATAACCTAAAATATAAAATTGCATGCCCCCCAACGATACAATATTCAATAAAGCAGAACGGAGTTTATCCAATATGTAACAACAAAGAACAATTCATTTTTAATAATTTACAGTCATGTATACAAAGAAGAAATGCAAAATTTATGTATTATCAGTGCTACTTTGCACATTTTTTTTCTCGTGCAGCAGTATTGATTTTGAATTACCCCAAGGTCCTCAGGGAACCAATGGCAAATCCGCTTATGAGATATGGAAAGAAGAAGTTGAAACCGGTCATATAAACTGGCCTTCCACCCAAGTTGATTTAGCAGACTTTTTAGTTTATATAAAAGGAGAAAAAGGAGACAAAGGAAAAGATGGAATGTCTGCATACGATCAATGGAAAATCCTGATCACCCAAGGTAATGTCACCAACCCTCATGACCCTTCGCTCATTTGGCCTTCTTCAAAAAATACAGAAGCCGATTTTTGGGATTTTCTTAGCGGAAGAGACGGAGAATCACCTCATATTGGCGAAAATGGGAATTGGTATATCGGCAATAAAGATACAAAAATCAAAGCTATCGGCAAAGATGGAAAGGATGGAATTAATGGCAAAGACGGATTTTCCGCCTATGAATTATGGAAACAATCTGTTGCTGGCGGCAATATAAATTGGCCCAAAGACCAAACAACAATGGAACATTTCTTTTTATATTTAAAAGGGAAAGATGGTGAAAATGGTATTACTCCACATGTTGGTGAAAATGGTAATTGGTATATTGGCAATCGTGATACAAATTTTCCGGCTCAAGGTCAAAAAGGAGAAAATGGTAAAGACGGAACATCCCCTTATATTGGTCCTAATGGAAACTGGTGGATCAATACATCCGATACAAAAATAAAAGCTCAAGGAGAAAAAGGAAGCGATGGATTAACCCCTTTCATTAAAGACGGATACTGGTGGATAGGCACATCCAATACAGGGATTGCAGTGCAAGGTCCCAAAGGAGAACAAGGTGATAAAGGAACGGACGGACTTACCCCGGTTATAAAAAATGGGAACTGGTGGATAGGCACCACCGATACAGGAATAAAAGCTCAAGGAGAGAAAGGAGATGATGGCGTATCTCCCCATATAGGTAATAACGGAAATTGGTGGATAGGTACTACTGATACAAGAATAAAAGCTCAAGGAGAAAAAGGAGTTAACGGAGCATCTGCATACGAATTATGGGTAAATGACGTCAAAAATGATAAAATCAAAGACAAAAATAATTCAGCATGGTCCAAAGATAAAATTACAATGGCAGATTTTTACACTTACCTCAGTGGAACAAATGGTAACAATGGAAAATCCGCTTATGAACTATGGAAAGAAACTGTAGGAACAGGCAATATGAATGATCCTAAAAATCCAGGACAAAAATGGCCTTCTGACAAAGTTTCAGAATATGATTTTTTCAATTATTTAGCTGGTAAAGACGGAATAAACGGAAGCAATGGTTTATCAGCACATGAACTGTGGAAAAATGACTTAGCTAAATTTTGCGGTACAACAGATGCACTTATTGACCACAAAAATGGTGGAGTATGGGACTGTGAAAAAAATACGTTAAAGGATTTTTATGACTATCTACACGGGAAAGATGGCAAAGACGGAGAAGATGGCAAAGACGGCAAACCCGGAGAACCAGGAAAACCGGGAACAGAAGTTACCATCATTAAGGGTATACCTAATGTTATTGCACAATATTCTCAATCAGAATATGGTGAATATGTACGCACAACTGATGGAGGTGTACTCTATAAAGTATATGATGAAACTGGACAAATCGCACCAAAAGCTCAAGTAAAAGGCATGCCGGGTATCAATGCGGAAAAAACTTACATTACCAATGAAAACGGAGAGTTTATTGTACCTAAAGAAGATTTACCCGAAATACAAGACATAAACTTACGCTGGGGAACGGTAAAAGAAGTAACCCTAGCCGGAAAGTTGCCGCAAGAATCCGCTAAAAACACATATGTTCCTAATAGAGTACGCATGAGAATGATCCTCCGCGATAATTCAAATTCATTATACGATTATCAGTATCTATATTTCTATATACAACGAAAAGTTAATCCGGAAGACCAATGGCAAAATATCCCTTCTTATTTACCTAATAGTGGTTCAAGGAATTTAGACGCATATAGAGTCTCTGACAAAAATAATCCCAACAGTATTTTGCCAGACAAAAAACTATATTCAAACCAAAGTTATAGTTCAAATAATGGAGGATATTATTACTATATTTATACCTATCGGTTCATTCAAGAAAATCCCGGAAAATTCAAAAACAATCAATCTGAATATTGGGATGGAAGTGACGTTTATTACACTGTAAAAGCTAGAGAGCCTTATTATGGAGAAACTTTCCAATGGAATGGTATTTGTTTATTAGCTCCTTATCAAATGGGACCTACGCTAAAAACATTAAAATTAAAAATAATATCCAATGGAGAAGCACCCAGTTTCTCATCTGCAGAAGGTGAATTGGATTTTTCAAAAATAGACTTTACAAGAATTTACAAATCATCGACCACACGTGTCGTTAAAGAAAATGGAATGGACTATGTAGAACCGATAGCTTATACTGAAGAAGAAGCCAACAAACTTAAAATGGCATATATCACATTCAGATATACCTCAACAGCTGGTTCACAAGAAGCATCAAGTTCTAATAACAGATCTTCTGCAGAAGTTCCAACGTTCAAAGTATTCGCACCATTTTTAAATTCATCCATATACATTGACAGTGGCAACAGTTCATATTTCTATAGATATTATCAAGGTTATCTCCGAAAAGGAAAGGATGAAAAAACATTTATTATTGAAAACTATAGCAGCTCTTATGAGTTGCCCGAAGTACAAGTTATCTATGAAGAATAAAAATATGAAGAAAATATATATACATAAAATCCATCTCATACTATGCTTTACCTCAGTATTATGTTTCGGTTTACCTATAAATGCACAACAAAATGCAAAGAATGGAGCAGCCGATAATAATAAAAAAGCATGGGAAATAGGTATAGGCGCAACCGGACTTCAAATGACACGTTTTAATGTCATTAATTTCCATACTAATAATAAAGGCGGTTACACTGTAGGTACTAATAAAAAAGATTTTATTTTTGGAGGAAATCTATATTTTGCTCGTGAACTTAACTCTCATTTTTATCTAGATTTACAAGGAACATTAGACTACAGTTCCGATCCTGTCCGTAACGGTAAAGAATCAAGATGGCTAGGTATGGCAGGAATCGGTTTACAGTGGCGTCTAGGTGAATATCTCCATTCAAATTATATTGATCCTTTCCTACGGATGGGAGCCAACTATATGTACAAGAATTTTAAGATCAACTATAAGGGGATGGAAGAATTCAACAGTGAGGAGATGGGATGGAATCTGTCAAATGATTATACTAAAGAAGGGAAAGATAAACAAAATCTTATCCCTATTTCATTGGGAATAGGCGTGAATATGTGGCTTAATGACAACATTGGCATAGGACTCCAAGGAGACTACCTCATCATGCCATACAAACATATAGCCAATTCATGGCAAGGAAGCATTCGATTGATGTGGCGCATTGGTGGTAAATCCCTAAAAGTCAAACCGGAAATTCAATATGTGGAAAAAATCATAGAAAAAGTTATAGAAAAACCTATAATCATGAAACAAATTGTAGAAACTCCAAGCCAGCCCAATGTTTTATGTGATTTATTCAACAATATCTATTTTGAGTTTGATAAAACAGAAATAACTCCTAAAGCAGCTACTATCATTGATGAAATAGCTCAAATTATGCTGACAGACACAAGCAAAAAATATCTCATCACAGGATGTACTGATGCAAAAGGATCATCACAATACAATATGGATCTATCCCAAAAACGTGCAGACGCTGTAGTCAATGCACTTATAAAGAAAGGAGTTCCCAATAAAATGTTAAAAGCAAAAGGAGTGGGCGCAAAAATATCGTATGCATCTCAGAATGCTCCCAACGAAATACGAGAAGGAGATCGTAAAATTATAGTTCAAATCATTACAAATATGGATTATTGGAATTATATACCATAAAAAATTTCCCCTCTATCAAAACGGCATATATTCCTATATCGTGGAATATAGCCGTTTTGCATATTCCAAAGAAAAGTTCGAGCCATGTATACCCTCATGCCCTCACTGCATATATAACAGGTTTATTATTAACGGTTTATGTAGTAAGGATAAAAAAAATTGCTCTCATTCATGCTCTCATACTCTCACAATGTTTTGAAGTATATTTCCACATAAATTACTTGTTTTCAGCCACATACCATTTTCTTATAGATCGTTTCGACTTGATATAAAGTAGGGTGTTTTAGGCTTTTTCCCCGCAAAAAGTACGCATGAAAGGTCTGTACCTCCACAGAATGACGGTTTACGATGCATTGGTAACAATAAAAAAGACCAAGACGTTTTTAAAAAAGTTCCTGTTCTTTTTTAAAAACGTCGTCGTCTTTTTTGAAAAGTTCTTGATCTTTTTTGAGAGCATGAGGATATCACATATGTAAGCATAAGACCAGGTACACCGAATAGTACACCGAAAGAATGCTTTGATATGCTTATTTTTGCCATGCACCAAAAACAAAAAATCCCCGTAAAGTATTAATTTACAGGGATTTTCTTTGTTTTGCAATTCTTTCCAGCGGAGAGACAGGTTCTATCACCTATCATTTCAAACAATATCATAAACTCGTAATATCTTGTTAATTACCAAGTTATTACAAAGTAAACAGAAAATAAAATATCTCTTAATATCTTTGCATATCTCACTTTTTGGGTGTATTTTGGGGTGTCAATTTTCAAACACACCCAATTATGAATATCAAAAGAAACATCATTTTCGCACTGGAAAGCCGGAAGAAAAACGGTGTGCCAATCACAGAGAATGTGCCTATCCGTATGCGTGTGATATTCGCAAGCCAGCGTATAGAGTTTACAACGGGCTACCGCATTGACGCTACCAAATGGGATACGGACAAACAAAGGGTAAAGAACGGATGCACAAACAAACTGAAGCAAAGCGCATCCGAAATCAATGCAGACCTGCTAAGACAGTACACGGAGATACAGAACATCTTCAAAGAGTTTGAAGTACAGAACGTACTACCCACACCCGCACAGATAAAGGACAGCTTCAATGCAAGGATGAAGGATGCACCAGTCACAGAGCAGGAAACAGCCGAAGGACCTAAAATCAGCTTTTGGGAGGCGTTCGAGGAGTTTATAAGGGAATGCGGGAAACAGAACAACTGGACAGACGCAACCTACGAAAAATTCGCTGCGGTAAAGAACCACCTGAAAGAGTTCAGGGATGAACTTTCCTTTGATACGTTCACCGAGAACGGTCTGAATGACTATGTGGACTTCCTGCGTAACAAGAAAGATATGCGTAATAGCACCATAGGCAAGCAGATAGCCTTCCTGAAATGGTTCCTGCGGTGGAGTTTCAAGAAAGGGCACAATCAGAACATGGCTTATGACAGCTTCAAGCCCAAGCTGAAAAACACACCCAAAAAAGTAATATTCCTCACATGGGAGGAACTGAACAGACTGAAAGACTACAAGATACCCCAAACCAAGCAGTATCTCGAACGGGTAAGGGACGTTTTTCTGTTCTGCTGTTTCAGCGGGCTGCGCTATTCGGACGTGTACAACCTCAAACGGAGCGACATCAAGCCCGACCATATAGAAGTGACCACCGTCAAGACAGCGGACAGCCTTATCATAGAGTTAAACAACCACAGCAAGGCGATACTGGAAAAATACAAAAGCGTACACTTTGAAG
>OJKW01001647.1_pt1 | contig 12224 bp, 6 predicted proteins | sample 1596591 | NCBI WGS metagenome assembly OJKW01 (sample SAMEA4350166, study PRJEB24818) | metagenome | biome: human; feature: gut; material: faeces | place: Denmark | collected 2013-09
AGGTGAAACACCGTGATGTTAAATGAACTAATGGATAATAAAAAAATAACGCAATATCGTTTGGCAAAAGACAGCGGCATTGCCTATACAACCATCAACGATATATGCAGCGGCAGGGCTCAGCTTGAAAAATGCTCCGCCGAAACGATCTGCCGAATTTCTAAGGTGCTCGGTGTTTCAATGGAGAGTCTCATAGAACCCTGCTTTGATAAACGCACCGACTTTGAGTTGTTCAAGAGCAATACCTGTCATAGATTGAAGGAACTCGGCGATATCGAGTTTGTAATTGAACTGCTTGAAGAAGATCAAATCCGTAAATATTATAAGAAAAAATGGTATCCTGAAAGTTTATACCTTCTTGCTATGCTCGACTATCTCAGCAGAGAGAATGATATTCCGATCTGCACGCAGTATGATGATATGCGCCATTTAAAATTAAAAAATGTTCTTTTCCCTGCAAGTGTATCGGTTGTAGCCAAAGTGTCTAAAAGCGATGAATTGATGAAACAATCCGTTAAAGAAGCAATTCCCGAATTTATGCGGTTTAATATTGTAGAAAGCGAGGTGCGCAATGTCGTCTGACAGTTTTACAAAGGAAAATCTTGACATATATCTTAAAGAGCTTGCCAAAGAATTCAGAAAGCGGGGCGGTAAAGCAATGCCGGCGGAAATCGTCTTAGTCGGCGGTGCTGCTATTTTAACAAATTACGGCTTCCGTGATATGACCACAGATATAGATGCGGTGATTCACGCCGCTTCTTCGATGAAAGATGCAATAAATTATGTCGGCGATAAGTTTGATTTGCCGAACGGCTGGCTGAATTCCGACTTTATGCACACGGGTTCGTACTCTCCGAAGCTGGATGAATTTTCGCTTTATTATAAATCTTTTTACGGCGTTCTTTCTGTTCGTACAATATCAGCTGAATATCTGATTGCTATGAAACTGCGCTCCGGAAGAAAATATAAAAACGACCTTTCTGATGTAATCGGAATATTGGCCGAACACGAAAAGCGAGGTACGCCTATTACGCTCGAAAAGATTGATACGGCGGTAGTAAATCTTTACGGTGGCTGGAATGACTTTCCCGAAGACTCAAAACCGTTTATTGAAGATGCGCTGAAAAACGGTAATTTGGAAAATATATATGCATCGGTAAAGAACGGTGAAATTGAGTCCAAGGATATTTTGATCGGCTTTGAGAAGGATTATCCGAAGGTCGCAAAAGAATCCAATATAAATGATATACTAAAATCATTATACGAACGGAAACACCGTGGACGCAGTCGGCGTCTGCATTGACGATGCAATAGCGGCGCTTTTTGAGCTGACCGGCAAGCGGGTGACAAATGAGGTCACCGACGCGGTCTGTTGATTTACAGTGTCAGTATTTTGATCAATGGGATACAGAAAGCCAATATGATAATACCAAATTGGCTTGTTTTTTATTTCCTTTTTGCCATCACTCTATAGCGTTTCAAATGCAGATTTCTTTTTTAAGAAGCAAAAACAGGCTGTACCCCGAAAAATACCGTTCCGGTTTTTTTGGATACTTTTCGGTTTAAAGAGTATTGACTTTTAAAAGGCGGGTGTAAAATTTGCCTTCAAAGATAAACATTTGAATCAGAAACGCTCTGCCGGTGTATGTAACGGACGCCGACAGGGCGTTTTCCTTTTTATTCTTCGGCGCAGAACTTTCGCCTCGGAAAAGGGGTGAAGAAATGTAAAATATTCATAAGTATTTTCCGGTTGAAATGTAAATATTGGAATGTCTGTCAAACACTTTCTTTCCATTTCAGAATAAAGCGCAATTAAGCGGTGAAAAAGACGGGAAACCGAATTTTCGGTATATAGAGATATTAGTTTTTTAAAATATAACTTCTTTTTCGCACATTTACACTTCTATTTCGTATTTCGGATTTGTGAATAAGGTGTTATAATAAAGTTGCAAATAAATTAAAACAATGTCATATTTTATATCAAAAATGGCAAATAAATGATTTTGGAAAGGAACGTTTTATATGACACGTAAGTTATCCCTACGCTCAGCGGCTTTGTTTTCGGCAGTATGTATGCTGCTGACCGGCGCAGTTGCCGGCTGCAAAAGCAACAAGCAAAAAGACACTGACTCAGATTCTTCCGGAATAATAAGCAGCGATTTCTCCTCAGATGCTTCCGCCGGAAATGAACCGACTGTGAGCGATAATCAATCCTCGCAGTCTTCCGGCGGACAGAATACCGCGTCCGGAACCGCGTCCGGAACGGGGAGTACAGATAAAACAGTTAAGGGAACCGTGACTGTTTTGGTTGCAGCCGACGCTGAAAAAGAAACTGCGGCTATGATTGACATATTCAAGAAAAAATATCCGAATGTTACGGTAAAGATTACGGTAGACGGCGCAACGAATATGGTCGGTCAGGATCTGAGCAAGCTTTCCGCGGCAAAGAAGCTGCCGGACGTTGTGATTTACGGCACAGAAAATTTTTCTTACATATTAAATCAGGGGCTTGCGTACCCGTTGGATAAGTTTTATAATGCGGATCCTGACAATAAGTACGCATTTCAAGCGGGCATCGAGAACTATACCTATGCGGAGCATTTGTTTGCACTGCCGTTCCGGCTGCAGTTCAATACGATCGGTGTAAATAAGGACTTATTCAAAACGCTTAATCTGACAGATCCCGGGTATAACTGGACGATTGATGAATTTGTCAATTTAGCGAAGAAGGCTACCACCAACGAATATTCCGGAATCAACTATATCTTTGACAGCGGCGACCCGACGCACGGTATGAACGTTGGTATTATGAACAGCCTGCTGCCGGACGGCTACGGCTTGTTCGGTTATAATCTGAAGGATCACACCTTCAACTTTACAAACGGCGCATGGGTCAAGGCAAAGGAAATCACCAAGGATTTAACCAATACACCGGGACTTGTGGCAGATGACCTGCGTAAGACTACCAGCGGCGGAAAAACCGCTTACGAGCAGAAGTTCGGCAGCGGTGCAGACGCGATGAAGAACGGAAAAATATTATTCACCAATACCCATTCATGGCAGGCAAGCTGGTACGATGAAGTAAAATATAGCTGGGACTTTTACCCCTATCCCCGCAAAGACGCCAGCACCAATCAGCGGATACAGACGCATGTTGACTTTGTTTGTATGACAACTGCGGTAACGCAGGAAAACCGCGACGCCGCTTATGCGCTGATTAAAACAATGAGCTACGATAAAGACGCTGCGATTGAATACATCAAGTACTGCGAAAACAAAACCACCGGTACGACGACTCTGCTGATGCCCTCCTGTGCACATCCGGACGTGATTACATATTTCCAGAATTCCAAAACATATCACGATGGTCTGAAATATATGTATAAGCAGGTTATGGCAAGCAAAAACAATGTGTTTGTCGCCGATGTGAATAAAATTGTGCCGAACTTCTGGAACAATGTGACCCAGTATCAGCAGCAGGTTGATGAGCAGATTGCTGCGGGAACAGCGCCGGCATCGCTTGCAAAAACGCTGGAGACCAAGGTGAATGCCTCGTCTTCAAAAACATGGGCAGTCTTTGAAACGAAGCTCACCAAGTTTATCAACAAGTTCTATCAGAGCCACCCCTATGAGAAGTAAAAAGCTCCCAATGATATAAAAAGGAGAACACATATGATGAAATGCAAAAAAATAATTTCATTGATTCTTTGTGCAGCAATGGTTATGTCGTTTGCCGCCTGTAAGGAGGAAACGGCGTCAAAAAAGAAAACGGCCTCTAAGCCGTCCGATTCGTCCGAGGTTACCCCGTCCGGCGATTCTTTAGACGATCCCCAGCTTAAGGTTGATTCCGAAGCTTCTTCGGAGCAGCCGTCGGTGATACCGACCGATTCGGATTCGGATTCGACCGACACTCAAACAGAAAATACGGTGAAATATAAATTGAAATTAAGCAATGATGCGAGAGTTTATTTATCAAACAGTAAAACCACATTTTTAAGACAGGAAAATGCCTTTAAGCTTTACAGCAAAAAGGATTTGGACACCTCAAGCGGTCTTATCGTTGAGTTTGACGGAAACGACACGGCACAGGAAATTGAAGGCTTCGGCGGCGCAATGACCGATACCTCGGCGGTTGTTTTATCCGGTCTGCCGGAGGAAACCAGAAATATGCTGATGACCAAGCTGTTTGACAATAACAAGGGTATCGGTCTCTCGATGATTCGCGGCTGTATCGGCGCCAGCGACTTCACGCCCGCCTATTATACATATGACGATATGCCCGAGGGCGAAGAGGACTGGGATTTGGAGCATTTTGACATATCGCACGATCAGAAACAGATTATCCCACTGATGAAGCAGGCTATGTCTATCAACAATAACATCAAGGTTATGCTTTCACCGTGGACGCCGCCTCTTTGGATGAAAACGACATATAACTGGCTGGGCTCATCGGGTGCGATGCTCCGGTTAGACTGCTATGACGTATATGCAAAGTATCTTGTAAAAACCGTTCAGGCTTATGAATCGTCAGGTATTCCGATTTATGCGATGACCATACAGAACGAGCCGCAGGGACGTGTCGGCTGGCCCGGTTGTATTTGGGACGGAGATCAGATGGCAGACTTTATCTCCCTGTATTTAAGACCCGAAATGGACACAAATAATATCAAGAGCAAGCTTTGGATATGGGATCACAACTATGCCGATTACATCTTCCCGCTGACGATTCTGGCGCAGTGCAAGGATGATATTGACGGTATTGCGTGGCACTGGTACGACGGCACTCCCGAACAGATGAGGGAGGTCAGCGATTATTACGATGACATTCCGATGTATATTACTGAAAACGGAACCGCTGTGCAGAGCTTTGCCAGACAACTGCTTGAAATGGCAAGCGGCTGTGTTCGGGCACTGCGCACGGGAGCCAGGAATTACATTACATGGAACTTTGCGCTTAATATGAGCGGCGGTCCGACCTATAATAACGTCAATAACGGCTGCTCGGGAATTATCCGTGTGAATGAAACGGGTGAGGATATTCAGTACACCGCCGAATTCTACGGCTTTGCACATTTCAGCAAATTTATCCATGTCGGCGCGAAGGTGGTAAATTCCACTGATACGGGATACGACACAAATTATCAGCAGTGCAACCTTATTACGCGCAATCCCAACGGCTCTATGACGGCTGTTCTGGTAAACAACGAAAAGACCGAAAAGGTATTTAAGCTTGTTATGGGCGACCAGGTTATGGAGGTTCCGATTTCGGGACGCAGCGTTATTACCGTTACCTGGGACGCGAACGCGTAATCCGTCTGCTGAAAAGGAAGGGAGTATTGAATCGTGAGAAAGAGTAAAATATTGGCGGCTATGTTAGCACTTGCCGTCACGACCACCTCCGTTTTGTCCGTTCCGTCGCTGCTGTCTGCGGCAACAGACAACTCGATTCGTATGGAGGCAGAAACCGACGGCGACTTTAACAATTACGCAGATCTGGAGGGCAACGTTGTGGGCGGCAGCTCCAACAGCCCATATACAATGGCGGATATAAAAGAGAACGGTCTTGACAAGAGCGTTACCTCCTATGTGGAATACACAGTAGAAGCGCCGGAAAGCGGTGAGTATGACGTTACCGTGGGCGGTATCATGGGCGCGGGCGCAGATATCAGTAATTACCATACCGTTATTGTTGTAAACAACGGCAAGGGCGACGATGTCTATGAGGCGGTTTATCATTACGATGTGCCGACCGGCAGGACGCAGGGTACGGTTGCCGTTACGCTTAAGCTGAACGAGGGCGTCAATACAATTGCCTGCACCGGCATTGTAAACGATACGCTTGTAACGCAGGACTGCGGCTGGGGTGCATATCTCAATCAGGATTATCTGGATATTGACAGCCGCCTTACTCCGGTTTCTGCAAACCGTATGTGGGCGTATCAGGACGCCGTTCCGCATTATTATGTAGTATCGGGCACAAAGCTTGAAAACGGCAATGATCCCACGCAGACCTTTGCGGAGATAGAGCAGAACGGTCTGAGCGCGGGCACCTCCTATGCGGAGTATACGGTGGAAGCGCCGGAGGGCGGCGAATATACGGTTTCATTAGGTGCAGTTATTGGTGCAGGAAGTAAGATTTCGGCTTATCAGACCGCAGTAATCGTGAATGAAGGCGGCGCTGGCAATACCTATCAGGCAGTTTACAGCTTTGATACACCGCTCGACTATACGAAGGCCGAATGCAGGCTGAATATAAGGCTCAAGGCAGGAAAAAACACCGTTAAATGCACCACAGTAACGAAGGATACCTTAAACGATAATCCCGGTGCGGGGTGGGCATACTGCAATCAGAATTATCTGGCGGTTTACAGCCTGAAGGCGGTTAAACCGGGCTGCGTTACAGTGAACGCCAATAATCCCGACTTTATTATAAACAAATACAACCGCGAGGCATCACAGCTTGGCGGCGGTGATTACAGCGCTATTCACGAGGTTTCCGTCGAAAATCTGACGGAGGGCGACAATCTTGCCAACACACCGTATGTTCAGATAATGGTAAAGGCTCCGGCGGACGGTACCTACAATGTTCGTATGAGATACCAGACGCCTCCTACCAATCGGAATTTACAGGTCTTTGCCTGTGTGAAAAGTGACGGAACCGTTACCACGTCCGTGCGCAGCAAGGACAAATGGGTAGGCTATACGGATTTTGTAATTGATTTGACTGAGGGAAACAACACTCTTATCTTTACGATGCCGCTTCCGAAGGATGCGGAAAGTCTTGCAGGCTTTAACTGGGGCGACGCATGGGCGAATCTGTTTGACTTTGATTTCTACGGCTTAACGGTTCCCGCTATTCAGAAGGACATCACCTTTAACAGAATAGAGGCAGAGGACGCGGAGTATGCTTACCTGAATGCTTACAGCAGTACGCCCGAGGAGGGCGGCACAGGCTTTACGGTCGGCGGAAGTGCTGATATTAGGGCTGTACAGAGCTTCAATGAGATCGCGGCGAACGGGCTTAGCGATGAAACCTCTTATGTGGAGTATATGGTCGAAGTGCCCGAGGACGGAGATTATTATCTGACAGTCGGAGTCAGACTGGGCGCGTATACCGCTTTCAGAACCTATCAGGGCGCCGTTGCGGTAAACGGCGGCGGTCCGGGTAACACATACAGGGCTAATTACACCTTTGATTCGGCGCTTGCCTTTGCAAATGAGGCGACCGCAACCGTTTGCGTTAGTCTGAAGCAGGGCGTTAACAGGATCGCCTGCACCGGCGCGCTGAAGGATATGGTAGACGCCGGCGCAGCATGGGCGTATATGAATCAGGATTATCTTGATGTTGAGAATACTTTAACACCGATACCCTATAAAAAAATGAAACGTATGGAGGCAGAGAACGACGCATATCTGAACCTCTACGGCAAGCTTGAGGAGGGCGGCACCGGCTTTGTAGTCGGCGGAAGCGTCGATATTAAAAATACGCAGACTCTTGATGATATTGTTACGAACGGTTTGAATCCGATTCTGACCTCTTACGCGGAATATACGGTGGAAGCGCCGGCAGACGGCGAATATACCGTTAATGTGGGCGTAAGGCTCGGCGCCAGCACGGCGATGAGCCGGTATATTGCCGCTTTGGTTGTAAATGACGGCAAGGGCGACGATGTTTATCCCTGTACTTACAGCTTCAGCACACCCAGCATCTTTACCAATATAAAGGCTTACAGCGTTACGGTTCGCCTGAAAAAGGGCACAAATACAATTGCCTGCACCTCTGTCTTAAAGGATATGCTGCAGGAAGGGGCAGAGTGGGCTTATATCAATCAGGATTATCTTGATTTAGACGTAAGGCTTACCCCGGTGGCTTATGAAAAGCCTGCCCGCTATGAAAGCGAGCTGTACGCTCTGCCGAACCAGATAGTTGCTTATACCAACAGAACCGGCTATTCGGGCAACGGCTACTTAGGCGATGCAAATACGGGAAGCGTTCAGTCTTTGGCTGATATTCGGGCAAACGGTATAAAAGCTATGAACACGCCGTTTGCGGATTATCAGATCACCGCAGAAGCAGACGGTACATACAGCGTATATATTGCTGCAAGATATGCCGCGTGGCTTTCGGGCGTTGATGAGGTTCCGGTTGACAAGGCGTTTATGGTTGTTGAATGCGGCGATTACCGCACCGTTCTGGAGACGCCGGTATTCGGCACAAGCGTGCAGAATCGTGTCTTTTTGGTGAAAGTTCCGTTTAAAGAGGGCGGCAACCTGCTGCGTGTTTCGGGATTTACTGCCGATTCCAAGTTTGACGGCGGCGAAATCTGGTGTGATTTCGATTACATTGAGCTGCCCAAAGAGCTGACCGTGGAACCGCTCGGCGGCGTTTTGGAGGCGGAAACCGCAGAAAAATTAAACTTTTTCCTCAAGTATTCCGACAATATGTCGGGCGGAAAATATCTCGGCAGTGCCGATTACACTTCGCTGGGCGAAAGCGGCGTTACCTTTGATACTCTTTCCGAGGCAAGCCTCGATGATATACCGTGGGTCCGCTTTACAATGGAGGCAAAGACCGCAGGTGCTTACAGTGTGGCTTTAAGGTTCCAGGCAGGCACCAGTGATGAGGTACTGCCGGAGGAGGCATGGCTTGCCGTAGTGACCAACGATAATTTTGCCGGCAGGAAGAAGCTCTCGTTCGTTCCCAGCGAATTTGCGATCTACTGCTTAGCGTTTACCGTTGATTTGGTTGAAGGCGAAAACACCATTTTGATTACCAACCCGCTGTGCGAGTTCCGTCCGATTGCCGACGGCAGAATTGACTTATGGGCAGATATGGATTGCCTGTATTTAGGCGGCGGCTTGTCTCTTGGAAACAGTGATGTAGTTGTAGGAGGCGGAGACAATGTTGACGACGAACAGCTTAAGGTTGGACCGATGTCGATTATGGAGCCGGAGAGCTCAGGCGGCAAACTGAACGGTCTGCCCGGCACCGGTACGGATTTCGGCGGGGAGTTTCCGGTTATGGTTTCTCTTTGCGTGGTATCTGCTATGGCAGTATTAACGTTTAAGCTGCGTTCTCGCAGAAAAAATAAGTAATTGACTGCGGCATAGCGGGCGTGCAGTAATATGCACGCCCGTTATGCTGCAAATTTAAAAATCAGCAAACATTTCCAAGGAGCTTTTGCGTTATGGTAAATAACAGTCAGTGCAATCCGATCATCAGCGGACATTATGCAGATCCAGAGGCACGCTTTTATGAAGGAAAATACTGGATATATGCAACCTGTTCTCAGCCGTTTGAATTGCAGAAAAACCTTACTGCATTTTCCTCCAATGATAAAGTACATTGGACGGCACATGAAAATATTGTTGATATGAAAGATTTTCCGTGGGTGAAATCAGATGTATGGGCGCCGACGGTTTTGTTTCATAACAACAAGTATTATTTGATTTTCGCTTCAAATGATATTCACAGCAATGAAGAACCGGGCGGTTTGGAAATTGCTGTTTCAGCTTCACCCGCCGGACCGTTTCACGGGTATTTGGGTCATTCACTGGTCGGGGCGATTTATAACGGCGCGCAGCCGATCGACGCGCATCTTTTCAAAGATGACGACGGTATGATTTATCTCTATTACGGCGGCTGGGGACACTGCAATATGGCTGTTCTAAACGATGAAATGAACGGTTTTCTGCCGTTTGAGAATGGCGAATATTTTTATGAGATCACACCGGAGCGCTATGTGGAAGGTCCCTGTATGATTAAAAGGGATGGTCTGTATTATTTCCTTTGGTCCACCGGAAGCTGGTCGGGGAATAATTATGCCGTGCTTTACGGAACCTCCGAGTCACCGATGGGACCGTTCCCTTTAAGGGGAACAGTGCTGGAGGGCGACGGAAGCATTGCAGTGGCGCCCGGACATAATGGGTATATCTATGAGCCTGAAAATGACGGCTACGATATTGTATATCATCGGCGGGAGCTTCCCGATGCGGATATCCATGCCCGCTGTCTCTGCATTGATAAAATGTTTTTGAAGGACGGGGAAATTTTACCCGTAACAATGACACGCTGAACCGAAACAGCGGGTTATCTGAGTATAAAAAGGAGTATGTTCTATGAACCGACAGTCTTCCGTTCTCCGCCGGCATTTCCGTTGCCGCGGCATATTGTCCGTTATGCTGGTGCTGCTGCTGCTCTCACCGGAGTGGCCTTCCGTTTCGGCACTCACGGTCGAACGGCCTGAACGAGCAGCGGCAGATGTATCGTATCACAGCTGGCTTACCGTTCCGGAGGAGGATACCGTTGCACAGGCCGCAATCCCCGAACAGGGAATTGCGCTGAAGGAGGATCAGCCGGTATCGTTTAAACTGAATATACCCCAGTCCGGCAGTTATGCGCTTGCAGTTGTCTATCATACCGATACCGATGTTATTTTGGACAGTACACTTACGGTTTCGTGGGCGGACAGCGGAATTTCTGCGGTTAAAACCGCTGTTTACAGCCTGTGGCAGGACGAAAGCAAGGATTACGCCTTAGACCGTTACGGCAATGAAGTGACCTCACAGCAGGTTACGCTGGAAAATCCCGTAGAAGATTATGTGCGGGACAGCACGCAGACAGATGCCGCGCCGGTTGTGTATGAGCTTCAGCCGGGCAGACACACAATACAGCTTTGCAGTGACGATGTTGATCTGCACCTTTACAGATTAAGGGTTGTAAAGACCCCTGATGTCCCCACGGCGGAGGAATACAACGCACAGCATCAGGGTTCGGAATATACCGGTGAGCCGGTTATTATTGAGGGCGAAAGCTACGCCGTGAAATCGGATTCCTTTATCCGCAGCAAGGCGGAGTCAAATTCCGGTGTTTATCCGTATAATCCTTATTATAAATGGATGGCTACGGTTGACGGAAATTCGTGGAACGCTGCGGGGCAGAGGGTGCTGTGGAACGTGGAGGTTCCGCAGGACGGCTGGTATCAGCTCAGCTTTCATTATTCGCAGTCTTATCAGGAGGGACAGGAGGTATACCGGACCCTTGAAATAGACGGACAGGTTCCGGCAGATGTATTCCGGGAAATTTCCTTTGCCTATACGGGCACACCCTATGCGTACCGTATTGCGGACAACGCCGTTTGGCTTACAAAGGGGCATCACACACTGGCACTGCTGGCAGAATCCTCGCAGACTGCGGTTCTGGTAACCGAGGTTCAGGCTTTAATGGATGAGCTTTCTGATATTGGTCTGAGCTTACAGCAGGTTGCGGGCAGCAATGCCGATAATACCCGCTCATGGGAGATTGAAACCTATATTCCGGATGTAATAGAGCGAATGCGGACCATTCAGTCAAAGCTGAATGAAATATATGACCGGCTGGAGGAGCAGTACAACGAGGTGCCTGCCAACCGCCTGAATTTGCAGCTTTCGGCAGATATGATCGAGCAAATTCTGCGAAAGCCTGAAAAAATGCCTGCCAGAATAGAGGAAATCAGCGTGGGCTCAGGTTCTATTACCAGCCTGCTGGCGGAATCTATCAATAGCTGGAATAATCAGGGCTTGTCCATTGACTGCATTTATCTGACGGAAAAGGACGCAGAGCTTCCCGCAGCCAACGGTAAATTCTTTGATAAGGTTACCAACAGCATCAAGCGTTTCTTCTTTGCCCTGACCTCACAGGGCGCAAACTATAACGCTTCACAAGTAAAGGACCCGCAGACTCTGAGCGTTTGGGTGAACCGTTCGGTCCCTTATGTGGAAACAATGCAGATGCTCGCCGATTCACGCTATAAGGGTACGGACAGCAACGGCAACCTGATTACGGTGCAGTTCTGCATTATGCCGGACGAAAGCAAGCTTTTGCTGGCGAACGCTTCGGGAACCTGTCCTGATGTTGCGCTCAGCGTAACGGGAGACAGGGCGTACCAGTTCGGCTTGCGGAACGCCATTGAGCCGCTCTCGAATTTCTCGGATTTCAAGGAATATATCAGCGATAAATTCCTTGACAGTGCCTTTGAGTCGTATATTTATGACGGCAAGGTATACGGTATGCCGGAAACGCAGGAGTTTTACGTGCTTTTGTACCGCAAGGATATTTTTGAAAAGCTGCAGCTTACCGTTCCCAAAACGTGGGACGATTTGGCGGAGCTTATGCCGACGCTGCGGCGCAGCGGAATGAATTTTTATATGCCGCTTTCCTCGCAGACTGGCACCAAGTCGTTAGC
>OJKW01001654.1_pt1 | contig 12199 bp, 10 predicted proteins | sample 1596591 | NCBI WGS metagenome assembly OJKW01 (sample SAMEA4350166, study PRJEB24818) | metagenome | biome: human; feature: gut; material: faeces | place: Denmark | collected 2013-09
AATCGTCTCTTAACTGATCAATAAGTTCCTGCACAGGTATGTCCTGTGGTGCCTCCCATATAAGCTTCATAATTAATGCTTCACATGGACTTAATTCGTTAAAATGATTTCTGCTCATAAAACCCTCCTTAGGCTTTCCATAGATATACATATTATTCATTATACTGCCTTCGTAAATGTTTTTCAACTCATTAATTGACAGTATGCTATAAATTTCACAATTGTATTGCTGATAATCTGAACTTACCTATTTTTTTTTCTACAATAATGAAATTCTGGGGAATTCCACCTATATATGCTTTAATTTTCCCCTGCTCTAATATATAAACTATTTTATCTAAAACTTCAAGTACACCAAAACCTGTTGCCTTGCCATATGCCTCTTTCAGAGTCCATATTCTGAAGAATCTTTCATCACTTTCGGCTTCTTCTATCCAATCATACTCAGCCCTGTCAAAAAAGCGCCGTGCCAGATTCTGTCTACCTTTGCGGCCTCCTTCTATGTCAATTCCGACTGGTTTATCGCCTATAGCGCATACTACATAGTTAGACGAGTGAGAAATATTGAAAAAAATTTCACGAAATGACAAAAAATAAGGTTTTCCTTGCGAATTATAAGCTATTTCATAATCAAAACACTGATTATTTGCTTCTATCACAGAAAAAATGTCCACATTTTCATAGTAAACACTATCACATTCTTCGTTAACTCTGTTTCTCCATTTTCCTACTGCATAATTAAGAAGCAGGCCTGCCGTCACTGTTTGCAGCTTATTTTCACGCATTTTCATCTTATCCACCTTAACTTTCCTGTATTCCGGAATAAGTGAATATGCCTTTTCATATAGTTTTTCATCTGCTAATGCATCTGTCGTTGTCACAAATATCATCATAATCATTCACCATCTATACGCTTATTGTCTGTGCATCCGCCATATAACGCTTAGAAAATACGAATATTATATCACCCGATTTAATAAGCGTCTCACCATTTCTTAACACTGCGGCAGGAATCAGTCCCCTTGTCCTCCTACTTAAGCATATACCACGGAAGCAGCAATGCTCTTATATATTTTGCAAATGGCACATATGCCGTTATGTTAATGAATACCGGACATAATATGAGACACGCTATAAGAAGCACCGGTATTATTGAAATCATTGCACTGGCACTCCTTACAGGTATTGCCACAAGCCATGCAAATAAAGTAACTGCTATTACATACACAGCTATATGCAGTATATCTGCTGCCCCCTTAAGCTGTCCTGCCACCGCAAGTGTTAACATTGCTGATACTGCAAAAAGTACACACGATATGAATGCATACAGCGGCTTTCCTGCAACACGGTACATACGAGGCAGTGTTATAAATGTTCCTGAATTCTTATCAAGATAATATTCCACGATTCCAAAAAGTCCGCCTATATATACAAGAATTATAAGCAATGCCCTTAACGGAAACTCTCCTGTCTTATCTTCAAGCTGTGTCCCATTATCCTGTACACCATCTAACACTTTAAAATCAATTCTGAATGTGTCATCTCCGGATATGTATTCCTCGTACCCTTTTCTTATCTCTTCCTCTGCCTTTTCTGAATGCTTTTTAAATATGTCTACAGAATTAACATAATTAACTGCAACCTCAGGCGAATATGCCTTAAACATAGCAGAAAAGAATATCTCATCAGTCATTGAGCTGACAAAATCTGACCTGCATATGATAAGCTCTATAATGTCTCTGTAGCTGCCACTGTCAAGCTTATCCTTAAGCCCAGTACCAACTACATAGCCGCACTCTGTATATTTATTCATTATATCCTGTTGAAGCTTTTCCTGCGATTCTGCTTCGTAGAATTGAACTGAATAATTGCCATTCACAAGATAATCTCTTGTCATTATGGCAATCTTATCGTCATCTTCAAGCACTATTCCAACCCTTACAGGCCCTGTTTCCTTAAGAGACGCGGTATGCGTAATTATTAACGCTGCAACCGGCATTGCAATAAGCGCCACGACAATCACAGGATTCTTTAACTGCCTTTTAACAAGCAGATACAGCCAGTATAACAATCTTTTCATTATCTGTCTCTCCTTATCTTAACCGCCAATGCCCCTGCTGCCTGAAATATAATTATCCACAAAACATTTGTCATAATGGTACTGATATCCACAGTTCCCTTAATTATCTGACCTGCAAGTGTGAATAAGCCGTTAGTCGGAAGATACATGCCAACAACCCGCACCCCCGGCGCAAGAAATGCTGATGAAACAATACATCCGGATGCATACATGCACGCCATTCCAAGGATACACACCGTAATAACTGAATACACCGTGTCGTCGACTACGGAGAATATACAGTTAATAAATGAAACTGCCGCATACACAAGCACCACAATCCCCAGTATGGAAGCAATGAATTCTCCAACTGTCGAAACTGCCATAACTCCTGATATTGCAGGTATCCCCAGCCTCATTATATTAATTATAATAAAAAGCACTTCAAATATCACTATATACACAATGCCAACTCCGGTAGTTCTTGCAATTCCGGTATCAAATGCTGATATTCCCGCACCTTTAAGGCTCTTTGCAAGCGACCTGTTCTCGCCCTTCATATTGCCGGCGCATGTTATTCCGCTAAGTAAAAGCAGCATCACAATTGCTGTGCATACATAGAACTGTACTGTACTCAGGCCTTCTTTAACCGATATATCCCTTGTCTTAAAGTAAATGCTTCTGTTAAGTGCATACGAAAGATATATGTCATTAAGCTTATTCTCATGTGTACCCCGCAAGCCCCTGTAATTCTTAAGCACACCATTGAACAAATCGTCAAATGTATATATCCCCGCCTCTGCAGTTGCAAGGTCAGAACCTCCTGCCCTCACCATCTCACGGAATATCATCGAAGTATTATTAACACCCTCTGACTGACACACAACCTCAACAGGTGTATTCTCGCCCGACATAATATCACTTATCATATTCTCTGGCACAATAATAGCCATAACATAATAATTATTCCTTAAACCATCTATAGCCTGCTGTCTGTCAGTATATTCAAATGTACAGACATTCTTAATTGTGTCTATCTCACTGACATAATTGAATGCCATCTTAATATATCGAAACTCCTTATTATCATCTGCCGAATCAGAGTTTTCTGTCTCATCATAATCATGATACACAACAGCAACCTTCATTCTCAGATCACTGTCCTGTGCCGTTGCAATGCCTACGCATGTACTTATTACAATCACAAGTACTGCCGTCACTACCGTACCCAGAATTATCTTCGGTATAGATAAAAATGCGGATTTAATCTGCAATTTTAATAATTCCAGTTTCCTTCTCATCTAATCCCCCAATTAAATCTATCTGTGAATAATCTCTAAAAGCTCATTGCCGGTAACCGGATGGTCAAGTTCATTAAGCTTACCATTCTTTAAAAGATACATTCGGTCAGCAAGCTTTAATTCACCTTCTTCGTGGCTTGTTATAATGACTGTACCTCCGCTTTTCGTATATGCAGACAGATAATTCATAATATCCTGTTTACACACAATGTCTAATGAAGCTCCCGGCTCATCTAATATAAGTACAGGTGGATTCTTAGCCAGTGCGCAGCATATGCTTAAACGCTTCTTCATGCCTCCTGACAGCTTATCAACACGTTTGTCAAGATATCCTGACACTCCTAACACTGCAGGAACACCGTTTAATAAGTCTGTTTCCATATTTCTTCCCGTATCACAATACCAGAATTTAAGATTATCCCTTGCCGACAGCTTCTCCATAAGTGGATTCTCCTGCGGCACAAAACCAATATATTTCTGAAACATCTTCGCATCTGCAAATGCATCTCTGCCATCTATCTTAAGACTTCCGCCATCTGCCTTAAGACTTCCTGCCAGTATCTCCAGAAGAGTAGATTTGCCACAGCCGTTGGCACCGACTATGGCAATATACTCTCCGCTGGCAGCATGAAATGAAGTGCTGTTAAGCACTGTCGTTTTCCTGCCATATGATTTTCTAATATTCTCCGCCTCTATAAACATACATATATCTCCATATTAATTCTGGGCTGCTGTATCAAACTGGCTGTAATACAGCTTGTGATAGAATCCATTCTTAGCCAGTAATTCTTCATGATTACCCTGCTCTATAATATGTCCGTCTTTCATAACAAGAATAACATCCGCAGACTGGATAGTTGAAAGTCTGTGGGCTACAATAAAGCTTGTTCTTCCCTCCATCAGCTTTGCAAATGCATTCTGTATCTTTATCTCTGTTCTTGTATCAATAGAAGATGTAGCCTCATCAAGAATAAGCATTGGCGGCTTTGCAAGCATAATTCTTGTTATACATAAAAGCTGCTTCTGTCCCTGTGAAAGGCTTCCACCATCCTCGCCTATAACTGTGTCGAATCCGTTAGACATTCTCTTGATGAATCCATATGAATGTGCTGCCTTGGCTGCTGCAATAATCTCTTCTTCTGTGGCATCCGGTTTGCCCATAACAATATTTTCTCTTATAGTTCCTGACTTTAGCCATGTCTCCTGAAGAACCATACCAAAGCCCTGTCTTAAAGACTTTCTCGTCATCTCTCTGATATCAGTTCCTGACACATCAATGCTTCCGCTGTTAACATCGTAAAATCTCATAAGAAGATTAATAACTGTTGTTTTACCACAGCCTGTAGGTCCTACAATCGCAATTCTTTGTCCTTTCTTAACATGAAGATTGAAGTTCTCAATAAGCTTCTTATCTGGCACATAAGAGAAGCACACATCATTAAGGTCAACTGTTCCATCAACCTCATCAACAACCTTTGCGTCTTTTGCATCAGGAATCTCAGGGTCTTCTTCAATAAGTTCAAATATTCTGGCTGCACATGCAAGAGCATTCTGAAGCTCAGTAACAACACCTGATATCTCGTTAAATGGCTTAGTATACTGATTGGCATAGCTTAAGAAGCTCGATAACTGGCCAACTGTAATCCCGCCATTGATAGCTGAAAATGCACCAACAATAGCAACACTCGCATATACAAGACTGTTTACGAATCTTGTTGAAGGGTTAGTGATAGATGAGAAGAAGATTGCCTTTAAGGAATACTTCTGAAGTCTTTCATTAATCTCATCAAATTTTCTTACCGCCTCATCTTCATAGCCGTAAGCCTTAACAACCTTCTGTCCACCAATCATTTCATCAATAAGTGCTGTCTGCTCACCTCTTGTCTCAGACTGGAGCTTGAACATGCTGAAGGTCTTCTTGGCAATAAAGCTTGCAACTAAAAATGAAAGTGGTGTGATAACAACAACAGCAAGTGTAATCTTAGCACTGATTGTAATCATGAATATAAGTGTTCCAAGTATAGTCATTACACCTGTAAAGAACTGTGTGAATCCCATAAGCAGACCATCTGCAAACTGGTCAACATCAGCTATTACACGGCTCACAATCTCACCATATGAATGTCCGTCAATGTACTTGAGTGGAAGCACCTGAATTTTTTCTATAGCCTCATTTCTTATATCTCTTGTTACTTCATATGTGATTCTGTTGTTACATATATTCATAAGCCACTGTGAAAGTGCTGTAATTCCAACAAATATGCTGATTTGTATAAGTATTTTCACAATCTTTGCAAAATCTACATTATCCACACCGATAATGCAGTCAATTCCACGACCTACAAGAATTGGCACATAAAGTGTAGTTGCAACAGTTACTGCTGCCATAATAAGCGATAATATTATAAAAAAGCTGTGCTTCTTAATTCTTTTAAGGAGTTTTACAAATGTTGATTTATTCTTCTTCATTATGCTACACCCCCTTCTGAATCTGCTTTCTTAAACTGTGATTCATATATTTCTTTATATACCTCACAATTTGCAAGAAGCTCGTCATGTGTTCCCATTCCTGCAACCTGTCCGTCATCTAATACGATGATAAGATCAGCATACATAAGGGATGCCGCTCTCTGTGAAACTATGAATACTGTAGGAGAATTGTTCATTCCCCTTATAGCTTTTCTAAGGGCTGCATCAGTTGCAAAATCAAGGGCTGATGCACTGTCATCAAGAATAAGCACATCCGGCTTTCTTACGATTGCTCTTGCAATAGTAAGTCTCTGTCTCTGACCACCTGAAAGGTTCTTACCGCCCTGCTCTATAACATAATCCAGACGTCCCTGCTTAGAATCTACAAATTCCTTAGACTGTGAAATTTCAAGTGCTTCATCTATCTGCTCATCAGTAGCACCCTTCTTTCCCATCCACATATTCTCTCTTATCGTACCTTTAAAAAGTACTGCTTTCTGCATGACGATACCGACCTTATTTCTTAAAGTTTCAATATCGTAATCTTTAACATTTACACCATCAACAAGTACTTCGCCCTGTGTAGCGTCATACAGTCTCGGGATAAGATTAACAAGACTGGATTTACCTGAACCTGTGCCACCTATAACACCGATTGTCTGACCTTTCATAGCCTTGAAATTAATTCCTTCAACTGAAGGTGCACCTGAACCACTGTATGTAAGTGAAACATTCTTAAATTCAACACCTGGCTGTTCTTCCTTAGCTACAGCTTCCTTAACGCTGCCATCTGCCATTCCAGATGTTACATCGAATACAGACTCAATTCTTCCTGCACATGCAAGTGCCTTAGTTATTGTAATGATAAGATTGGCAAGCTTGATAAGTTCAACTAATATCTGTGACATATAATTGTAAAGTGCAACGACCTGTCCCTGTGTAAGCGCACCTGCGTTAACTCTTACTCCACCAATCCATATAAGTGCAATTATTGATACATTTACAACAACATAAGTAAGCGGATTCATAAGTCCTGATATCTTACCAACATATTTCTGTAATCTGTTAAGGCTTTCGTTATCGTTTTTGAAACGCTTAATCTCATCCTGTTCCTTATTGAATGCTCTGATAACTCTCACACCGGTAAGGTTCTCTCTTGTTATTCCAAGAATCTTATCAAGTCCTGACTGTACATTTTTGTACATAGGTCTTGTTGCAAGCATGATACCGAATACGATAAGTGCAAGTACCGGAATTGCCGCAACGAATACAAGTGCTGCCTTCACATCAATAGTGAATGCCATAATCATCGCACCAAATACAATAAATGGTGAACGAAGGAACAGTCGCAGTACCATGTTGATACCATTCTGTACCTGATTAATATCACTTGTCATTCTTGTTACAAGTGTCGATGTACCAAGTGTATCCATCTCTGTGAATGAAAATGTCTGGATATGTGCAAATAAACTGTGTCTCATTCCTGTTGCTGCACCAACTGCAGCCTTGGCACTGAAATACTGTGCTGTGATGGCACATACAAGTCCTATGATTGCAAGAAGTATAAGCATAAGACACATCTGCATAATGTATCCCTTGTCTGCATTAACAATACCCTTATCGATAACTGATGATACTACCAGCGGCACAAACAGCTCGAATATCGCCTCTAGCATCTTAAAAAGCGGTGCCAGAACACATTCCTTTTTATAATCCTTAAGGAATCTCATAATCATTTTCATAAGAAAACTTCCTCCGTTAATTCAGTGACACTAAAACGTCCATAAGAAACTCATATGAATAACATCTCTTCATGCCAAAGTACTCTCTATAAACTTCATAATTGTAATATGAATGTTCAAACTGTCTTGAATACAAATGTGCTATATCAACGCGCATTGTAAAATCTGGCATACAGCCGGACACCTGATTAGCTGCTGCCATAATATCCACTGCAAGTATGCCTATAACCGCATTCTTGGCTTTAAGCAGGATATCATAATCATTCACTGCGTCAAGCATATATCTATACACATAGTACATTGCAAGCTGCTCATATTCATGTGCAAATGCTTCACTTCCCGCATGGTAAGTTTTCATTACCGCTGCAAGCTCAGAATCATCTGCCAGCCCGTCAAGGAACTGTCTTACTCTCGCCACATGAATATTCCAGTCAGGATTGATTACCTCCATTCCTTTAAAGTCATCAAAGAAATGTCTCAATCCCTTTATCAGCCTTTTGCCATGCAGCTTCGCATCCCGGCTTTTCAGCTTGTCAAGCAGCTTCTCTCTGTAATCAGGTCCACAGAACCGCTTTGCGACACCAGCTATAAGCTCGTCCCTTTCAGCATCAAGATGCTTCTGGATACGCTTTGCATAATCAAGATAGAGCATCAGCCTCTCAAATATACTTATATCCCTGTCTGATATTATTCCAAAAGCCACTATTCTTGCCTGCCGAAGATGCATATATGTATATGCATCTATATCATTAGGCTCCAGCGTAAGACTGTTATCCTCAACCGTATCAAATGTAAGTTCATCTTTATAAGAAAACATCAGCTCACCAGCCGTCTTACACGAAGGGGCTATGCCAATTTCTCTTATATTGCCATAATCGTTAATAAATCTTGGAAACTCTGCACATGTTTCACACAGCTTATCCTCTCCAAGTTCTATATATAAATCGCACAGATTATCATCATTAAGAAAAGGACATCGTCCTCCTTCTTTCAATGTAAATGTACATTCTCCATCCTGTGATGGTACCATTACACTCTTCAGGCGTTTTCCAAAAGCACCTTTAACTGTTTTATAATATTTGTAAGAATTCTTATCAACATCGACATCCCACCCGGCACAGCATGTATCTGTACAGGCTCCTGCAATGCATCTGAAATCCTTATAATAATGTGGTGTCATTACCTTCATTTTATTATCTCCCGCATATAAACCGGCATATTAAGCGCATCTGTTAACTGCGCAAAAATTGTCTGCCACACCTTATTAGTGCAGCAGACACATTTACATGTACATATTATTATAATTACTGTTCTTTTTCTTGTCCACAATATACTTATACACTGTGACACACGCAAGAATAATCATAAACCCCTCTGCTGCCATGTATGTGTAGAACAGATATGGCTGTCTTAACGCTGACACAAGAAGCGGTGAGTTGACTGCAAAATCATACATTCCAGTATCGCCTATATATTTAGACATAACGACCGTACTCATGATTGTTATATTAGGAAAAGACATATTACCAAGCACAAGTGCCACAATCAGCACCGTATTGCGTATCAGAAAAAATGTCCTGCTCACCTTAGCCTTACTAAGACAACTCATAACAATGCCTCCAATTATACATACAAGAAATAAAAGAAACATCATATACATCTCAGAAGCTGCAAATGCAGACACTTCTGTTGTCGCAGTCTCATACCCTGTAAGCAGTGCAAAGAACCCAAATATAGAACGGCCACCCACAACGCATGCCGCCAGCACAAATAATAATAGTAAAAAATTCCTTCTGTTTAGCTTCCTGTTATCCATAATTCCTCCATTTGTATTATTATCGCAATTATGACGGAAGATTTCAATAAATATTTGCGCAAACTTCATATTTTGTTGTCATCCGCCGCCACCCACATCTCAGGCTCAGCCTGGTTCACAGGGGCTGGAACACGTTAAGAATTGCTAATTTAGCAGGTGGTGCTTTTGGCTTTTTCTATTGTTTGTGTTCATTCAACATCTGTACACTTCCGTCATTGTGTCCGCCTGTGACCTACGCCCGATATATTGCGAACTGTGTGGGAGTTAATGCCGCTATATACATAAGGGCGGTGTGCTAAAGCACGTTCAAGCGAAGCGCGTTTGATTTAGCACACCGTAATAAGCTTTGTAGATAGCGGCATTTACTCCCACTAAGTGCAGCAATCCTTGAGGGCGTATGCCACAGGCGGACACAATGACAGAAATGTTCATCTGCGAATGGACGCAAACATTAAGCCAAAAACACCACCTGATAAATTAACGCAATTCTAACGAATCGTTCCAGCCCCTATGGACCAGGCTGTACCTGAGGGGTAGGTGGCGGCGGGTGGCTTAATAATATAAAGTTTGTGTCTATATGAACTTACTGCGCCACTTAATTGCCTCATCCCTATACGCAATTGCCGTCTCCATAAGTTCATTATACTGTGCCTTTACACTTTCTATTGTTGCCTCAAGCTGGCTTATTGTCTGTATTGCCTGTCTGTTTTCCTGCATATATGTATTAAGCTGGTTTTCGTACTCTGATATTTTCTGTTCATTCTGCATCAGCATGTCTGTATCCTGACATTTAATGAATTTCCCATCTGATGTTATTTCGTAAAAACTGTCTACATACAAAAATGCTTTTCCCTGCATTCCAAACACTTCATACATATCAACATTTTCACAATCAACAGGAATATTAAGACTGTCACCTTCTTCCAGTGGGTAGACAGCTCGCAGCGACAGTCTGTCCGTAAGCGGGTTTGTCACCATATAAAACAGCATTAACCTGTCTTTATTTACTACAAGCTGTGGACAGTGCATATCTGGGTTCTCGCTGCTTTTCACATGAAAAAGTGCTTCATTGTTCATCACATTTTTAACAAGAATATCTCCGTTCTGGTTCTGATATGCATAATATATTGTGTCTCCCAACACTACATCTGAAAGTCCGTCCAAAAAGTCTGACACAAGCATTATCGGGCGTTCTATACCGTCTATGTACGCCGTTCTCAAAAATATATATCGTGATATGCTATAGATTATAAGCCGTCTGTCACTGCCTGCTGTGTATACATTTGCCATAAAAGGACACTCCCGTTTTTATATTATTATATGGTCACGCGAATGTAGATAGAACATATAATGTAGTAAAGAAACGAAGAAGGAAAAGATAATGGCTAAATGTAAATGCAGCAAATGTGGTTCTACCCGCATTGTAAGCAATATTGTGCAGAACATGCCTAATGGCTGCTTTGATGTATGCACGAACCCGATATGCGGTTCCCCCGATGAACTCAGTATTCTTGCCCCTCTTATCTATGATGAGATAGGTATTAATCTGTGTACCACATTCGCTGTCGGCACAGATATTTCAACGACTTATCCAACAGCTACCAACGCATCAGTCAGTGTTATAGATATAGCCTACACTTATGGTGATGAAAATGTTGAAATCACCCAGATAGCCGGAAGACCTAACTGCTACTCTGTGAAACTTGCCAACCTTACTGTAACATTTGCAGTAACGCTTTATGATGAGTCATGCAGAGCATTAGCAACTCTTACCCCAACGGCAGTCTACCTTCCTAACTCAACTACTGCTGCAACTTATGATGAAGATACCAATCCGACATCTGTCACCCTTGAAATATTCGCTCCTTACGGAGTTTCCTACAACTCGAATAACGCAACTCCACCTGTTTATACGCCTGCACTTAACAGTATAGGTTTCTTGTCATCTGCCAATGTTGTAACCCAGGGACTCAACCTTTATGCAATACCTAAGCTTTTAGGTCTTGATACTACAGATGACGAGGTTACTGTAGGTCTCACTCTCATCTTACAGAGCCTTTACTTCTGTGGATACCGCGTAACAAGTGCCGGCAGAATCTCAACGCCTAAGGGAAGTATTGTTTCCGGTGAAGAATCTGACTGCATCAAGTTTGTTTGCGGAAACCTCTTAGACAGAGCCATCAAGCCTCTCGATTTAAGTCCACCTTCATGCGAAGGTAACTTAAAAAAAGACTGCAAGAAGCCTTGCATGAATGACTGCACCGACACTCTTAACACTAACAGCACAGCCTGCCAGAACTCTTGTAATAATGGCAATAACAGTCAGACTTCCTCTGGTGCATGCGCTGGACCTTGCAATGGCATATGCAGCAAGACTAACTAATAACCTCAATCTGTGGGAACAGACGCCTGCTTGTCATCTGTTCCCATGTACATATTTTCTTCCTTTGGACTTCCTCCATGCATTCCTCCGCTTCAACGTCCAATCCACCGCTCTTTCTTGCTCCTTTTGGACTTCCTCCGTGTATTCCTCTGCTTCAACGTCCAATCCGCCACGCCGCTTCTTCCCTTTTGGACTTCCTCCGTGTATTCCTCTGCTTCAACGTCCAATCCACCACTCTTTTCCGTTCCTTTTGGACTTCCTCCGTACATTCCTCTGCTTCAACGTCCAATCCACCACTCATTTGAAGTGGTAATCTAAAAGTAGACACCAACCCAATTATTGTAGACATTATTTATATATAAGAGTACCATTTTTTATAAGGTAGTCACTTATACAATAATGGAATCATGGAGGTGTCACATGAAGCAC
>OJKW01001662.1_pt1 | contig 12169 bp, 7 predicted proteins | sample 1596591 | NCBI WGS metagenome assembly OJKW01 (sample SAMEA4350166, study PRJEB24818) | metagenome | biome: human; feature: gut; material: faeces | place: Denmark | collected 2013-09
CCTGATACAGCTCAATGGTGGTGAACTCCGGGTTGTGCTTGGGGTCCATGCCCTCGTTGCGGAAGATGCGGCCCACTTCATATACGCGGTCCATGCCGCCCACGATCAGGCGCTTGAGGTACAGCTCGGTCTCGATGCGCAGCACCATGTCCATGTTCAGGCTGTTGTGATGGGTGTAGAAGGGGCGTGCCGATGCGCCGATCTCGAAGGGGGTCAGGATGGGGGTGTCCACTTCCAGGAAGCCCTTCTCGTCCAGATAAGCGCGGATCTCTTTCAGGATCTGGCTGCGCTTGACGAAGGTGTCCTTGACCTCGGGGTTGGCGATCAGGTCCACATAGCGCTGGCGGTACCGCATCTCGGTGTCGGTCAGGCCGTGGAACTTCTCGGGCAGGGGACGCAGGCTCTTGGCCAGCAGCACCAGCTCGGTGGCGCGCACGCTCAGCTCGCCGGTCTTGGTGCGGAACACCTCGCCCTTGACGCCGATGATATCGCCCACGTCCAGCTTCTTGAAGGCGGCGTAGGGCTCATCGCCCAGCTCGTCGCGGCGGACATACAGCTGGATGTCGCCCTTGTCGTCGCGCAGGTGGGCAAAGCTGGCCTTGCCCATCACGCGCTTGGACATCATGCGGCCGGCCAGGGCAACCTGCTTGCCGCTGTCGGTCTCGTTGGGCAGGTCCTTGAATTCTTCCTTCAGGTCGGCCGAGTAGGCGTCCTGCGGGTACTTGGTCAGGGTAAAGGGGTCATGACCGGCGGCCTGCAGGTCTGCCAGCTTCTGGCGGCGCACCTGCACCTGCTCGCTCTCGGACAGGCCCTGTGCGGGGTTTCTCTTTTGTTCTTCCATGGTTTCTCCTATTATATCCTATATCAGCCCTGGGAGTGGGTGATGGCCAGCACGGTGTACTCCACGGTGTGGCCGGTGGGCAGCAGCACTTCGGTCTTGTCGCCCACAGCCTTGTTCAGCAGGGCGTGGCCCACGGGGCTCTCGTCGCTGATCTTGCCGTTCAGGGGGTCGGCCTCGGTGCGGCCCACGATGTCGTATTCCTCGGTCTCGTCCTCGCCGGTCATCTGGATGGTGACGTGGGTGCCCACGGACACGCTCTCCACGCTCAGCTCGCTCTCGTCGATGACGACGGCGTTCTTGATCATCTGCTCCAGCTCGGTGATGCGGTTCTCCACCAGGCCCTGGGTGTTCTTGGCCTCGTCGTACTCGCTGTTCTCGGACAGGTCGCCGTGGCTGCGGGCTTCCTTGATCTCCTCGGCCAGTTCCTTGCGGCGGACGGTCTTGAGGTATTCCAGCTCCTCCTGCATTGCCTTCAGGCCAGCAGCGGACATCTTGATCTCTTGTGCCATTTGAGAATCTCTCCTTGTCTCTATTTGTTTCGCGCAGGTGCAAAGCCGCGCAATGATGCCATTTTGACTACATTATTATAATAGCAAGCAGGGGGTTTGTCAATAAAAAAGGCGGGGCTGCGGGGGAAAAAGGGGAGAGAAGGGCGGTGCAGTGCAGCAAAAAGGCCAGCGCAGAAGCGCTGGCCTTTGATGAGGGGGCGTTATTTTGCAAAGGCGTGGTTCCACACCTCGATGACCCGCCACTTGGGCACCCGGCCGTCGGGGGCAAAGGTGCCGTCGCTGCGGGCGGTGAGCAGGCCCTGCTCGGTGCACCAGCGGGCCGCAGCCTGCTGGTCGGCGTCCGTGATGTCCGGGTACACGGTCACGACGGCACCGGCTTCCGGGCGGCCTGCGGCGTTCCACAGCAGCTGGGCCAGTTCGCCGCGGGTGGCGGGGATGGCGGTGCCTTCCGGCAGCAGGTCATGCAGGATGACCCGGGTCGCTACCTCGTAGCCGCCGTAGATGGCGGCCCCCGCGAGGGCCGTACCGGCAACCACGGCCACGACGGCCGAACCGTCACCGTCCGCTGCTTCGCCGGGGTCCACGGGCTTCAGGGTGGGCGTGATGACCAGTTCGCTTGCGCCGGTCAGGTCGTTGTTCCATTCTGGCGCATCCGGGGCATCCGGGTCGGTCACATCGGACGTGACCACGACCGTATTCCGGCCGCAGGTCAGCACCACGGCATCCGTGGCACCTTCCCGCTTGACCTCGCCGTCCACTGCGATGTCGTACACTTCCACGCTGGTGTCCGGCGTATAGGTGAGCTGGTTGGTGAACAGGTCACCGTCGCCCTCGTTGCGCAGGGTCACAGTGCCGGAGCAGCGGATGCTGTGTTCCTCATCCTCATCGTAGCCGATCAGCTCCTCGCGGTCCTTGTTGTGGGGGATGGTCACATTGCCGGTGATGGTCACATCCCGGGCACCTGCAATGGTCAGCAGGTAATCCACCGCCGCACCGCTGTCATTGGTCAGGGTCACGTCGCCGGTGCAGGTGATGTTCGCTGCGCCTTCCACGGCGTACCGCTTTCCCGAATTTGCATGCACGGTCACGTCCTGCGCGGCGTACACGGTCAGACCTTCCCACACACCGCCGCCGATGGGATTCGTGATCTTAACATCGCCGCTGGCGCTGATCATAACGTCATCGTCCACGAGATAACCATCATAATCTCCCTGCAGTGTTGCATTTTTTACGCCGTCCGCATACACACTGCCATTCACGATGCCGTCCAGCACCACGCTGGGCACCGTGCCGGTACTGGGGTCGGCCAGACCCTGTATCTTCAGATCTGTATAATCTTGCAAAAAATTGTGCCGGATGGTGAAGGTGTCGTTGGCAAAGGTCACATCCGCGTTCGAAACATTTTCCAGATGCTGCGGTGTAAAGACCTCGGTGTGATTGTTATAGGTGACGTGGAGTTCCATTTCCGTGTTCTCAGCCTTTTTCCAGCTGGCTCCCACGGTGATATCCTCGTCCGGCATGTAGAAAAGGCATTCCGGCGGGTCATTGTCCGCAAGTTCCAGCCCTTCCGGCAGGACCCAGTGGTCCAGTTCCAGCGCATCGGCGGGGCGTTCCACATGCACGTCCACCAACTCGCCACGATAGAAGCGGGTGCAGACCTGCCCGGTGCGGTCATTGACGGCGTAGCCGTTTTCCACGGTCAGGGTGTAGGTGGGTTCTGCGTTGATCGTAATGCTGCGGGTCAGAGTGGTTATGGGGCCGTCCTTCATGAGGTAGTGGTACATCTCGCCCGGTGCACGCACACCTTTAAGGTAGTCTGACAGGCGCAGCACCATCTCGCTGCTGGACTGGTTTATGAACACGACTTCCTGCGCCGCGTCGCCCTGCGCGGCGGTGTTTTTAACGGTCAGGCTGCCGGTGCAGCCGGCGTAAACAGTATTCACCGCCGGGCCGTTCGGCACATAGCCCGAGAGCGTCATGTTGTGGACGTTTGCCGTGTTCAGCACGGTTTTCACCGCCGGGCCGTCTGCCACCGTGATGTCGATGTCCACGGTCTTTTCGGGGTTCACGTCGATGTAAAGGCCCTCGATGGTCTTTGTGCTGCTCAGCACGCCGTCCTTGTAGGCAAGGGTGCCGTCGCCAAGGATGTCGTCGGTGTTCTCTTTCACCACGAAGGGATTTTCCTTATCCTTGTACACCACGGCGATGCTGCCCTCGGGGTAGGTGCCGGGCTGCAGCGTTGCGGCGGGCTCGTCTGCCGCGGCCAGCGCAGGCGCACACAGGCTCAGGGCCATGGCACCGGACACCAGCGCCGCCGTCAGGCGTCGGATGAGGTTGCGTTGTTTCATGCTGCGTTCCTCCTTTGAATGAAAATGACAGGGGGGATATGCTTCTGCCCAAAGTATACCATACGGCGGCCCGCTGCGGGTGCAAACCTGCGCGAATCGCCCGGAAAACAGCGTGAAAAAAGCGGCAGCGGTACGGTGAGTGGTACGCTGTCGCTTTTTGTTGAGTTGTGCGGAAAGGTGTGTTATACTGGCGGTGCTGCCCTTCTCCATTCTGGCAACAGAAGGGAGGTGAGTCACAGGATGATTCAAGTCCTGATTGATTTTATCGTGGCCGTTGCAGCACAGATAACCGCCTGCTACCTGTGCAGCGACAGCCACGAAGAAGTTGGTTGGAACATTCCATTGTATCCACGCACAAAAAAGCGCCCCCTCGGAGTTGCAGCTCCGAGAGGGCGCTTTTGTATTTATTTGCGGGCGAAAGCCTTATTCCACACTTCGATGACCCGCCACTTGGGCACCCGGCCGTCGGGGGCAAAGGTGCCGTCGCTGCGGGCGGTGAGCAGGCCCTGCTCGGTGCACCAGCGGGCCGCAGCCTGCTGGTCGGCGTCCGTGATGTCCGGGTACACGGTCACGACGGCACCGGCTTCCGGGCGGCCTGCGGCGTTCCACAGCAGCTGGGCCAGTTCGCCGCGGGTGGCGGGGATGGCGGTGCCTTCCGGCAGCAGGTCATGCAGGATGACCCGGGTCGCTACCTCGTAGCCGCCCCACACGGCGGCCCCCGCGAGGGCTGCGCTGACCAGCACGCCGCTGGCGTCGGTGATGAACTGCCCGACTGCGTCCGAGTCCACATCACCCGGCAGCAACGACGCCGGAGTGATGAGCAGGTGCTGCACCGCGCGCAGGTCGTCCAGCGCGTCCAGTTGGTAAAGATCGCTCCGCACCTCGCCGGTCTCCCCGTTCAGGGTGACGACGTAGGGCTGCACGGTCTCCGGGTAGTATTCCAGAAGATACCAGGCAGCGTCGGAATCCCCGATGGCACTGCCGTCGCGCTGGGTGATATCTACGATGCCGCTGCAGGTGAAAGAGGCGCGCTGGGGCAGTGCGTTCGCGTCCACGGTCACATTCTGGGCGCTGCTCACCCGCAAAGCGTACCACGGGGCACCGATGAGCCGGATGCTGCCGCCCGCCTGAAGATAACAGGCCACACCGAGGGTGAGGGTGTCGGCGGCGGTGGAAAGTGCAATGTCGCCGGTGCAGTCGATGTTGAGCCGGTCGCAGAGCGTGTCGTCGGCCTTGGCCGTCACGTTCCGCACGCCGGAGAGGTCGGAATAACGGCTGGATGTGTTTGCCAGCACCACGTCGCGGGCATTGGTGATCTGCAGCGAGTAGACGGTATCAAGGTGGTCGTGACCGTCCAGCTCCCCGATGCGGCACGCGTCAAGGGTCACGTCCCGCACGCCGTCCACGATGAGCGTATCGACGGTCAGGTTCTTCAGCACCACGTCCGGGAGCTCGTCTTCGGTGGGGGCAAGGCCCAGAACGCGGAGGGGCTTGGCTGCTTTTATGTCGTCCACGATGAAGCCGTCCACGACAAAAGCACCGTCTTCATAGGTGATGCCGTTTATGAGGGCAGCTTCCAACGAAGCCTTGCTGACGATGAACGAATCCTGTTCCGTGCTGAGCCACAGAGCCTGGCCTGTGGCCCGCTCCCAGTTGGCGGTGGCCGTCACGGCGCTGTCGGGCATCGTGAAGCGGATGCCGTCGCCCTTCTGGTTAAACTGCACGGCGGTGCCGTCCTCTTTGGTCACGGTCCAGCAGTCCGTAAAGGTGGTGCCGTCCACCGGGCGCTTCAAGACCAGATGCACTTCTTCGCCCGGATAGAACACCGTTCGGCCCTGGGCGGAATCTGCCGGCGCGCAGCCGGTCAGGGTGAGCGCATAGCTCTGCTCGTACTTTGCGGTGAACCAGGTGAGGTCCTCGTTGCCGCCGTAAATGGGGCCCTGTTTAAACCCACAGGGAAAGCAGCTGTCCCCATCCTGCGACGAGCGGACAACGACCTCGGCGGTGGGGTTTGTGTTGATGTAGTTCAGGATGCCGACGTCACTGCTGCCGCTGACGGTATCCGGCAGGATGCGGCCGCCCAAGGGGTTGAGCAGTTCGAACTCGCCGCCGCAGCGGATGATGGCACCGTTGACGGTGGGGTGGTTGGCCGTGCCGCCGGTGATGGTGATATCGCCGCCCGCGTCCACGGTGAGGACGCCGGTGCCAGCGGTGCCCTGTGCCCAGCCGCCGCTGTTGGTGGTTTTCAGGGTCACGCTGCCGGTGGTGGTGATGCTGGCGCTGTGCCAGATGGACGCACCTTCACAGCCGCCGACGATGGTCACGTCGCCGCCCGCATTCACGGTGAGTTTTTCGCCGCCCACGGCACGGTCGGCGCCGGTGATGCTCACAGCGCCGTCGCTGGTGATGTCCGCGCTGCCGGTGACAGCCTGTGCTTCGGCGGCACTGCTGGTGACGGCGACGCTGGCGCTGGCCGTGATGTTCAGGTCGCCCTTCACAGCCGGGCCGGTGGTGCCGTTCAGCACCACGTTCACGCCGGGCGCGGAGATGGTGAGCGCCCCGAAGTAGGTTCCGGTGACGGTGAGGGTGCGGTTTGCGGCGGTGTATTGCAGCACAACGTCGCCGCTGGGGGCACCCACAATGGTCCAGTCCTCCTGCGTGCCAAAATAGAGCTTGTCAAAGACGATGGTGTCCGCGGTGCTGTTCTCGGCGGGGGCCGATGCCGCGGGTGCGGCGGGGTCCGCTGCGGTGCCGGGGGCTTCTGCCAGCGCCGGCGCGCAGAAGCTGAGAGCCATGGCCGCCGTCAGTACGGCCGCCGTGAAGCGCCGGGTGAGCGTGTACAGTTTCATGCAAAGTTCCTCCTTGTCCGGGCAGGAAGCGCACGCCGTGCCCTCCCGCAGTATTTCCGGCCCAAGTATACCATAAAGCGGCGAGCCATTTGTGCAAACCCGCGCGAATGGGGGCGAAATATGCGCGAATGGCGGGAAAAGGCAGAGCGGACAGCGGCTGCAGGAACTTCTCGCTTTTTTCCGCAACAAAAAACCCCCGCTGACAGAGGGAAAAGTGTCAACGGGGGCCGGGGTGATGTCTAAAATGATGTGCTTGCGCAATGAGGTTGTTCCTGCGGAACAAATGATGTGCCTGCGCAATGATGTGCCGCTGCGCGGCAATGGCGGAGGGGGCTGCCGCCGGTCAGGCGGCTGGGGGAGTTGGCGCGCTCAGTCGTCTGCGGCTTCGTCCAGGTTGCCCAGCTTCTTGGCCTGCTCCACCACGGCGGGCACCAGCATCTCGGGCAGAGTCTCGTAGCGGGCGAACTCGGTGGTGAACCAGCCGCGGCCCTGGGTGGTCTGCCGGATGAAGGTGGTAAAGTTGGCCAGCTCTGCCAGCGGCACTTCGGCGATGATGGTCTGCAGGCCGTCTTCGTCGGGCTCCATGCCCAGCACGCGGCCGCGGCGCTTGGTCACATCGCCCATGATGTCGCCGGTGTTGTCGCCCGGCACATGGGCCTTCAGGGTGTGGATGGGCTCCAGAATGACCGGGCCGGCTTCCGGCATGGCGGCCTTGTAAGCCAGCTTGGCGGCCATGATGAAGGCCATCTCCGAGCTGTCTACGGGGTGGTAGCTGCCGTCCAGCAGGGTGGCTTTCAGGCCCACGACGGGGTAACCGGCCAGCACGCCCTTTTCAGCGGCAAGGCGCACGCCCTTTTCCACGGCCGGGAAGAAGTTCTTGGGCACGCTGCCGCCGAACACCTTCTCCTCAAACACCACCTGCTCGCTGTCGCAGGGCTCAAAGTTGATGACCACGTCGCCGAACTGGCCGTGGCCGCCGGTCTGCTTCTTGTGGCGGCCCTGCTTCTGGCAGGCCTTGCGGATGGACTCGCGGTAGGCGATGCGGGGTGCTTCCAGCCCGATCTCCACGCCGAACTTGTTCTTGAGCTTGGCCTTCACCACATCCAGATGCTGCTCGCCCAGGCCGCCGATGACCTGCTGATGGGTCTCGGCGTTGTTCTGGTAGCTCAGGGTGGGGTCTTCCTCCATCAGGCGGGCCAGCGCGCTGGAAATCTTGCCCTCGTCGCCCTTCTTGGCCACGGTGACGGCCATGAACAGGCTGGGCTGCGGGAACACGGGCGCGGGCAGCTTGACCACACGCTCGGCGTCGCACAGGGTGTCGCCGGTCTTGGCGCTCACCAGCTTTGCCACGGCGCCGATGTCACCGGCGATGATGCCGTCGGAGTCCACCTGCTTTTTGCCGATGACGGTGAGGGGCTTCGAAATTTTCTCCACGTCGCCGGTGCGGGCGTTGGTGAGGGGCTCACCGGCCGTCACCTTGCCGCTGACCACGCGCAGATAGCTCAGCTTGCCCACAAACGGGTCGGCCACGGTCTTGAAGACGTAGGCGGCGGTGGGTTCGTCCACGGTGCAGTGCAGCTCCACAGGCTCGCCGTTTGCATCCTCGGCCAGGGTGCTGGCTTCGTGCTCCGGGCTGGGCAAGAGCTTATGCATGTTGAACAGCAGCATATCCAGTGCCTGCTGGTTCACGGCGCTGCCGCAGAACACGGGGGTGATCAGGCCGTCCTTGACGCCCTTGCGCATACCCTCGACGATCTCCTCGGTGGTGAAGGGCTCGCCGCCGAAGAATTTCTCCATCAGCTCATCGTCGGTCTCGGCAATGGCCTCGCTCATGGCCTCGATCAGGCCCTGGAAGCGGTGGCCGATGTCGGGCAGGTCCACCTGGATCTGCTTGCCGCCCTCGTACTTGAAGGCCTTCTGGCTGAACAGGTTGATGTACACGGGGGTGCCGTCGTCGAGCTTTGCCGGCACGACGCAGGGGCAGACGGTGGAGCCGAACTTGATCTTCATGTCCTCGAGGATCTTGAAGTAGTTCGCGTTCTCCAGATCGCACTTGGAGACAAAGACCATCGTTGCTTTGTTGTTTTTGCGGGCCAGCTGGAAGGCCTTCTCGGCACCCACGGTGACGCCGCTGCGGCCGGACACCACCACCAGCACGCTCTCGGCGGCGCGGATGCCCTCGTATTCACCGGCCTCGAAGTCGAACAGGCCCGGGGCGTCGATCAGGTTGTACTTGATGCCCTCGTACTCCACCGGCACCACGGATGCCGACAGGCTGGCCTTGCGCTTTGCTTCCTCGGGGTCAAAGTCCGAAATCGTGGTGCCGTCTTCCACACGGCCCATACGCTCGGCAGCGCCCGAAAAATAGACCAGCGCCTCGGTGAGCGTGGTCTTGCCGCTGCCGGCATGACCGGCAATCAAGATATTGCGGATGTTGTTGCTTGCGTATTTCATATCGGTTTTTCCCTCATTTCCGCCGCACGGAGCATTCTCTCCGCTTTTGTGGCATATTTTACAAAGATAATACCACACTCCAAACGATTTTTAAATATTTCGTTTGAAAATTCTGGCGAATCGGCCGCCAAACTTCGCGGCGTTGTTTTGTGCAAGTTGCACGGCAGTGCCAAAGTTTATTGTAAAATCCACAGCGATACGCTATAATAAAAGGCAGAATACAGGCACAAGGAGCATACCAAAATGAAACGCACGGATTATATCAACTGGGATGAATATTTTATGGGTATCGCCCTGCTCACGGCCATGCGCTCCAAGGACCCCAACAGCCAGGTGGGCGCGTGCATCGTCAGCCCGGAGAACAAGATCCTCTCCCTGGGCTACAACGGTATGCCCATTGGCTGCAACGACGACGAGATGCCCTGGGAGCGCGAGGGTGCCCCGCTGGACACCAAGTATATGTACGTCTGCCACGCGGAGCTCAACGCCATCCTCAACAGCGCCCACAACAACCTGAAAGGCGCCCGGGTGTATGTGACCCTGTTCCCCTGCAACGAGTGCACCAAGGCGATCATCCAAAGCGGCATCGCCGAGGTGGTGTACTACGGCGACAAGTACCACGACAGCGATTCCAGCGTGGCCGCGCGGTTCATGTTCAAGAAGGCGGGCGTGAAGCTGACCGCCTACCGGCCCACCGGACGCCGGGCAGAGCTGGAGCTGTAAGCTTCCTCTTGACCTTCCCGATGCAACGTACTATAATAGAATCATGATTCGAATAAATATTCAAGAATGTTTGCATAGAGAGGGGAATATACAATGGAACTGAAAAACCGCAGCTTTCTGAAGCTTCTGGATTACACCCCTGCCGAGATCGAGCAGCTGCTGGACCTCGCCGCCGACCTCAAGGCCCAAAAAAAGGCCGGCATCCGCCACAACGACCAGCTGGCGGGCAAGAACATCGCCCTGATCTTTGAAAAGACCTCCACCCGCACCCGCTGCAGCTTCGAGGTGGCTGCCCACGATCTGGGCATGGAAGTGACCTACCTGGACCCCTCGGGCAGCCAGATCGGCAAGAAGGAGTCCATCGCCGACACCGCCCGGGTGCTGGGCCGCATGTTTGACGGCATCGAGTACCGCGGCTACGGCCAGCAGATCGTGGCAGACCTGGCCCACTACGCCGGGGTGCCCGTGTGGAACGGCCTGACCAACGAGTTCCACCCCACCCAGATTTTGGCCGACTTCCTCACCATCCGGGAGCACTTCGGCAAGCTGAAGGGCATCCACTTCGTCTACTTCGGCGACGCCCGCTACAACATGGGCAACAGCCTGATGGTGGGCTGTGCCAAGATGGGCCTGCACTTCACCGCCTGCGCCCCCAAGAAGTACCAGCCGGACCCGGCCCTCGTGGCCCAGTGCCAGGCCATCGCCGCCGAGACCGGCGCGACCATCTCCTTTGAGGAGGACCCCGCCAAGGCTGCCAAGGGTGCCGACGTGCTCTACACCGACGTGTGGGTGTCCATGGGCGAGCCGGTGGAGGTCTGGGCCGAGCGCATCCACGACCTCGCCGCCTACCAGATCAACCAGCAGCTGATGGACATCGCAGGCCCGCATGCCGTGTTCATGCACTGCCTGCCCGCCTTCCACGACCACAAGACCACTGTGGGCAAGGAGATGGGCGAGCGCTTTGGCCGCGACGCCATGGAAGTGACCGATGAGGTCTTCGAGGGCCCCCAGAGCATCGTGTTCGACGAAGCCGAGAACCGGATGCACACCATCAAGGCCGTCATGGCGGCCACGCTGGGGTACGAGAAATGATGCATCCCGCGTGCGCGGGACATGATGTTCTGCCAGCGCAGAAATGATGCTGCTCCTGCGGAGCAATGATGTGCCTGCTGCGCAGGCATGAACCAAACCGATAGAAACAGCAAAGCCCTGCATGGAAAAACTCCCATGCAGGGCTTGTTTTATAGCAGCAGCTGCCTGAACCGAACATTTGTGCGCAAAGCGCACAACATCATTGCAAAGCAGCATCATGCCGCAGGCACATCATGTTCCGCGAAGCAGGGAACACATCATGCCGCTGTCAGGCGGCTTCTTTCAGCTTCAGCACACCGGCCTGCTCCAGCCGCTTGCGCAGCAGGGTGCCCAGCAGGCAGGCGACCACGATCTTGGCCAGGTCCCAGACGATGAACGGGTACACGCACACGGCCAGCGCATAGCCCAGCTCGCACTTCATCTGGAACACGAACCATGCCGTGCCCAGCACATAGCAGGCGGCGTCGCCCAGAATGAGGCCCACGGCGGAGACCACCGGCTGGCCCTTGCTCTTTTCAATGAACAGGCCGCCGATGAAGGCCATGAGCAGGTAGCCCACCAGATAGCCGCCGGTGGGGCCGGCCAGCTTGGCAATGCCCGCGCCGTAGCCGGAGAACACCGGCACGCCCACCAGACCGATGGCCAGATAGATGGCGACGCTCAGGGTGCCGAACCTGGCTCCCAGCAGCCATGCGGCAAGGCAGATGACAAAGTTGGACAGCGAGATGGGGATGGCCCCGATGGGCACGCTCAGCGGGCCCAGCACACACAGCACGGCGGCCATCAGTGCAGTGACGGCCATCTGGTAAGTGGTCAGTTTTTTGTTTTTCATAATCGTAATTCCCCTCTTAAAAAATGAAGCAAGGCATCTGTGCCCGAGTATAGCGCACCGGGCTGCAGCTGGTCAACAGGGAATTTGCAAAGGGGTTTACAATCGGAGAACCGGTTGTAATGCGGCGGGAACCATGATACAATAAAAAAACTTGAATGGACGTATAAACACAGACAAGGAGGGACCACCCCATGGGCGGAGGACACGTTTCCCGGCCGGACTTCGGCATGCCGCAGCCGGACCCGGCTTACCCGCTGACCGAGTTCTATCTGCTGCTGCAGCGCGCGCTGGATGCGGCGGGCTGCTTTGCGCTGCCGGCCTTGTATGCGGCCCTGCAGGCCCCGGCCCGGCATATCTATCTGGATGAGGCGCGGGACTACCTCACCCTTTCGCCCACCGCAGCCGAGGGCAGCACCCGCCTGCTGGCCGAGGGCAGCCTGCAGCTTTTATACAGCACCCTGCATGTCCAGCCGGACGGCACCCCCGCCGCCCTGCTGCTCACCGAGGAGTGCACCCGCACC
>OJKW01001663.1_pt1 | contig 12163 bp, 18 predicted proteins | sample 1596591 | NCBI WGS metagenome assembly OJKW01 (sample SAMEA4350166, study PRJEB24818) | metagenome | biome: human; feature: gut; material: faeces | place: Denmark | collected 2013-09
GCTTGTGGGCGGCGTGGAAACGCTTTTTGGGACATCTGCAAAATCTGCGGAAGAGTATGCTGCACAAACCGGCGAATCGGTTGACAGTGTCCGTATGAAATGGGCATCCCTTTCAAGAGCTCAAAATATTATCATGTACAAAGCAGAAAATGCTTATAAGACCGCTGGGCTTTCCGCAAACGAGTACATGGAAACCGTCACGAGCTTTGCAGCGTCTCTTGTGGCTAGTATGGATGGAGACACAGAGGCAGCGGCTAAAAGAGCAGATCTGGCAATTACCGATATGGCAGACAACGCAAACAAGATGGGTTCCAGCATGGAATCTATCCAGAACGCCTATAACGGTTTCGCAAAACAAAACTATACGATGCTCGACAACCTGAAACTTGGCTACGGCGGCACCAAAGAAGAGATGGAGCGGTTGCTTGCTGATGCAGAAAAGCTGTCTGGCGTCAAGTATGACATTTCAAGCTATTCGGATGTTGTAGACGCAATCCATGTTGTCCAAACCGAAATGGGCATCACTGGTACTACAGCAAACGAGGCGGCCACCACCATTCAGGGCAGTGTGTCCACCATGAAGTCTGCATGGGCAAACCTCATCACCGGAATTGCAGATGAAAATGCAAACCTTAGTGGGCTGATCGGAAATGTGGTTGAAAGCGCGACCACCGCGGCAAGCAACATCATCCCCCGCATAGAACAGATCCTGTCTGGAATCGGAGAAGCGATCACGGGGTTCGCGCCAGTTCTTTCGGAGCTTATCCCGGAAATGATCTCTTCGACACTTCCCGCACTGTTGACCGCGGCAATCTCTTTGACGGAAGGTGCGCTAAACGGTATCGTCTCCGTGTTGCCTGCGTTGCTGACAACGGCGCTTGACGCGCTCCCGCAGCTGCTTAGTGCCGCGTCCAGCATTGTGCAGAACCTTGTTTCCGCGCTGGCCGAAGCGGCTCCGCAGGTCCTGAGCGCCGGAGCGCAGCTGTTAGACCAGCTGACGAGCGGGATCGAAAGCGGCCTGCCGGACATGATCTCCAGACTGCCGCAAATCATTGATGAGTTCCTGAATTACATCACGGATAGTTTGCCGACAGTCCTTGAAAAAGGTGAGGAAATTCTCGGGAATCTCATTGACGGTATCATTAACGCCATTCCGGCGCTAATTGACGCACTCCCGAAGGTCGTTGTATCTCTGACATCCTTCTTCGCGGAAAACGGCCCTAAAATTGCTGAGACCGGTATAAACCTGATCGGAAAACTGATCGTCGGCATTGTGCAGGCGATACCGACGCTGGTCAAGGCCCTGCCGCAGGTCATTTCTGCCATCGTACAGGGGATCGGAAATCTAATGAGCGAGATCGTGGGCATCGGCAAGAACATTGTGAAGGGCATCTGGACAGGCATTCAGGGCATGGCAAAATGGATTAAAGAAAAAGTGACCGGCTTTTTCTCTGGGATCGTGAACGGCGTCAAAAGCTTCCTCGGCATCAAGTCCCCGTCCCGGGTATTTGCCGGTATTGGCAAGTACATGGCCGAAGGTCTCGGAGACGGATGGGACAGCGAGTACGGGAAGGTCCGAAAAAGCATCGAAAGTGGCCTTGATTTCGATGCGGGAACGGTCGATTATTCCGCGTCTGCAATGGGACAGTCTCAGGGCGGCATTTCTTCCGCGCTCCGCAATGTAGCGGCGTCTATCGGGCAGGATTACACCATCGTTGTGCAGTCTGTGCTTGACGGGAAAGTGATCGGAGAGACGGCCTATAAGTACAACAGGCAAATGCAGCGGGCCGTGGGGGTGTAAATGGATATTACATTAAAGCTCGGCACGGTTGACGTGCACGAAAAGGTGTCTACTTACGCGATCACTCGCGAAGTGAGCTACGGAAAAGTAATCACAACGATGGATGACAAAGAACATGCGGTGCGCAGCAAAGACCGTTATATTCTTTCGTTTTCGTTCCTTCCGATGACAGAGGACGAAGCGACAACGTATTGTGCTGCGCTCAGTGAGACAACTGTTGATGTGGCCTTTACCGATCCGTACACTGGGGAATCTCTTGTAAAAGCCATGCGAACTATGGAAAACCTCGAAGCGACATTTGCGCTGGTGTCCATCGACGGGAAACGCCGCTATAAAGGCGGGACCATACAGATGAGGGAAATCTAATGCATGTTGTAAGCGAATTGTACTCAACACTGCTTGCCGACCGGAACCATGCGGTAGAAACAAAATTGGTCATTGCCGGAGAGGAATACGGCCAAACAAACATTGTAAAAGACAGTTTAAGCGTTTACGGTGGGCTGTATTCCTCTTTCGGAATTGGGAACTGCTGCGCTCGTCAAATTGATTTTCAGATTATCCCGAAAGGAACTATTCCGCGGCAAGCAAAGATTCAGGTGTACGCCCGGCTGATATCTGGCGACCAAAAAAGTGAATGGATCCCCAAAGGCGTGTTCTTTTTCGCAACGCGCAAAACTGACCGAAAAACAGGCGTTTTGACCGTACACGGCTATGACGCAATGCTGAAAGCCGAGGAAACTTGGCTCGATTCCAGTTACGATGGCGAAAACTGGCCCATGCCTGCGGCAACCGCGGTTGCTGACATTGCGCAGCGCATGGGTGTTACAATGGACATCCGCACGGTGCTGGACGCGGCGTTTCCAGTTCAGTACCCCGTAGATGATGAGGGCGATATGACGATGCGGGAAGCGCTGGCCCGAATCGCAGTTTCCAACGCTGGCAACTGGATCATTACGGACGAAGGGAAATTGTTGTTGGTTGGACTTAATTCCATGCCAGAAGAAACAAGCAACCTTCTGACGGAGACCGGCGACGCGATTACTTTTGGTGGGATACGTATCCTCGTGTGAGGGGGTGAAACATGGACAAAGTATATTTAGGACGCAGCCTTGCTGAGTTTTCGCCCGGCATCGCATCCAAGCCAATCTCCAAAGTCGAACTTTTAGATGATAACGGGGACATCGTGGCGGAAGCTGGCGACACCACAGGGAAAACGCTGACGGCGTTTCAGCCAGACGGGACAACTGCAATGGCGCAATCCATTCTTACAAAGGTCAAAGGCTATGCACATATTGGCTACGACGGTGATGATGCACTGTTGGATATTGCTGCGGAAATCGGCGATGCAGTAACTGTAAACGGGTATTATGTGCCGCTTATTTCTCAAAGCATTGAATTTTCCCCGCTTTGCGCGTCTGGGATTTCTGCGCCGGACGCAGACGAAATCGACGACGAATATCCGTACAAATCATCCACTCAGCGTCAAATCGAACGCAACATGTCCAAGACCCGCTCCCTGATCTCCAAAACCTCAGAAGAGATCCTTTTGAAGGTCGAAGGTATTGACGGCAAGTATACCGAACTGAAAAACACGGTAGACGGCGTGACCGTCACAGACGAAACCGGCACGACCAAAATCAAGGGCAGCAGCATTGAGACGGAGAGCATCGCGGTGGGTTCCATCAGCGCGGATAAGCTCGTCCTAACTGGCTCCATCACATGGGCAGACCTGACAAGCAATGTGCAGACTACCATCAGCGACGCGAGCAGCAACGCAAGCAGCGCCTTGTCTACGGCGAACGGAGCCTATACCGCCGCCAACGGGGCGCAGACAAACCTTGCGCTGCTGGCCAACGGGCAGTATCAGGGCGGCACGTTCATCAGCGGCACGTCCATCTACTCCCCGGAGCTGGTGGGCGACGAGATCAAGCTTGCAAACGGCAGCAGCTATGAGGTGGGCAAGATCTCCATGCAGGTGAGCAACACCCCCGCCTTTGACATCACGTCCAATCTGTCCCTGCGCCTGCAGTCCGCCGCCGGGTGGAACGCCTATCTGGGCAATGGCTACGCCGAGGGCAGCGGCAGCGTGGCAGCGGTGCTGTGCAATGCGTCCGGGGTGCTGAACCTGTACGGCGCGGCCATTGCGGTGAGCGGCGCGAACTTTGGCTCGACACTGCCCGGCAGCGGCGTGTCCGGGCAGGTGTTCTTCCTGCTGGGGTGAGCGCATGGCCTATACACTGTACTTATACATTCCGGATGGCCTGTATTACACCATATCCGGGTACAGCTCCGGCTACGGTCAGGGCGACAGCACACCGTGCGCCACGCTGACCAACGTATCGGAGAGCACCACGCTGAGTATCAGCTTCGGCCTTGCCAGCGGGTACGCGTTTTCACGGTGGGTCATCAACGAGGGCGGAACTGTCAGGTATGCGTACACGCAGGCACTGAGCTACACCAACACGGCGGGGGCGGCCAAGGTATACATCCGGGCGGAAGTCTCCATTGCCGTCTCTGCCACGTATTATGCCACACTGGCCTTTAATGCCAACGGCGGCAGCGGAGCGCCAAGCAGCGTGTCCGGCTCCGTCACCAACACCACGGGGGACACGGCGATATCCCTGACCATCCCGTCCACCATCCCAACACGGTCCGGCTACACGTTTTTATACTGGCAGCTGACCCTTGCAAATGGCACGGTGGTGTACTACTCCCCGGGCGGGACGGCCAACGTGCAGGGGTCTGCATCAGGCGTGACGTACACGCTGTACGCCGTGTGGCAGGAGACCGGCGGCGGGGTGCATATCTACTCCGGCGGATGGAGGACGGCCACGCCGTATATCTGTGTGAATGGCACATGGAGGAAATCCACGCCATACATCTGTGTGAATGGAACATGGAGGAAAGCGACATGAACGAATTACAGAAGGAGCTTGATTCGGTATGGAATCTGCTGGCGGGCATCCCCGTGAGGGGCGACGCGGTGGACATCATGGCGGCGGTTCGGGGCGGTCTGCGCCGGGCGTATAAACTGGCGGAAAAAGATAATACCGACAAGCCGACCGAAGGAGATGATACCAATGGCGGATAAAAGCATTGTTGACCTGACTCAAGCGACACAAATCACCAACGACGACCTGTTTGTCCTCCAGCAGGGCAGTGAAGCCAAGAAGCTCAAGGGTGAAACCCTGTTGGACTTTGTTACCCTGAGTGTCATTTCCGTGTCGGTCACGACCCTCCCGGCGGGCAGTCAGGCCACGGCCAGTTATAACAAATCCACCGGCGCTTTGATCCTCGGCATCCCGCAGGGCGACAAGGGAGCTAAAGGTGACACCGGTGCAAATGGAGATACCGGCGCGACCGGCGACCCGGGGCCGAAGGGTGAGACAGGAGCCACGGGCGCTACCGGCCCCACCGGACCGGCAAATGTGCTCAGCATCGGCACTGTGTCGAGCGGAGACACAGCGGCGGCGACGATCACCGGAACTGCGCCGGAACAGGTGCTGAATCTTGTCCTCCCGAAGGGAGACAAGGGGAACCCCGGCTCTCCCGGCAGTAAAGGCGACACGGGCGATGACGGCAACGGCATTGCGTCCATTACGCTGAAAAGCGGCACCCATGCGGCGGGCACCTCCGATACCTACACCATCACCATGACAGACGGCACCACGTTTGATTTCTCTGTGTACAACGGCGCGGACGGTCAGGGTGCCGGGGATATGCTGAAAAGCGTGTATGACCCAGGTAACAAGGCGCAGGACGTATTCCAGTACGTGGATGATGCGGTTGCAAATGTTGAGGTATCCGGCAAGTTGGACAAGCCTGCAAACGACGCAACCGCAACGGCAGGGCAGTTGCTCACCAAGACCGCAGACGGGCAGGAGTGGCAAGACCCTGAGAAAGGCGTGTTCATCGTGACGTTAGGCGATGATGGCAAAACAGACAAGACCGTCGCAGAAATCAAAGCGGCTTTCGATGCTGGTAAAGTTTGTTTTCTCTTTGGTGACGGAATACTTATCCCTCTTCTTGGTTTTGACGAAACGAAGGCAATATTTTCAAGATTCATCTATACTGGTACGAACGATATGTTTACAGTAACGGTGAAAAACGGTAACAGCGCAACAATCGCGGCGGTTGGCTACCAAAAGCGTATACAAGCCTCAGGACTCCTCAAAGGTGATGTCAATGGTGTCTCTTCCGCAACCGCAGGCACAGACTACGTTGCCCCTGATGGTGACAGCAGCAACCTCACAGCAGCTTTTACCACTGCGACTACCCGCGCCAATGTTGTGACAGGCGAAAAGCTCTCCGTGCTGTTCGGCAAGATTGCCAAGTGGTTTGCTGACCTCGATAGTCTGGCTTTTAAGAGCACCGTTGCCAAGACTGACCTTGCATCCGATGTGCAAACTTCCCTCGGCAAGGCGGACACGGCGTTGCAGAGTGCGCCTGTCACCAGCGTAAACGGTAAGACCGGGGCTGTCACGGTAGCGGTTCCCACAGTCCCCTCCACCACGAACCTGCTGAAGGGCGACGGCTCCGGGGGAATGAGCGCGGCGACGGCGGGGACGGACTATACCACCCCCGCCAACGTGCGGACGATCCTGAACCGCACCAATAACGTGAATGTGGCCAACACCAGCTACACCACATATATGGCCCGGGGCGAGGCGCTGTTTTCGGCGGAGACCACGCCGACAGCGAATGGCTGCATCGCGTGGCAGTATGGATGAGGTGATGGCATGAGCTTACCCAGCGGGTATACAAGGCTGGAGTACATCCAGTCGAACGGGGCGCAGTACATCAACGCAGGGCTGTCAGGTAGTTCGAAAACGCGCGTGGTATGCACGATCTCCAACTGGCCCAAGACCGCGAAGAGCACCAGCATATTTGGCTGCCGTTCTGCCAGCGGCGGAAGCGACCTTTTCCTGATCCTGTGCGCGGAAGACAAAGGGACGTACCGGTCTGATTTTTACAATACCAAGACCGCAATCACCGATGCGGTATCTATTAAAGATACTCCCGTGACCATCGACAAAAACAAGAATGTGACCACATTCTCAAATATGTCAACGAGCTTTACGAACACAAGCGGAACCTTCACCAGCCTATACGACCTCTACATTTTCGCTTGTAACACCAAAGGGACTGCGGGGATGTTTACCAACGGCGTCAAGCTGTATTCCATGCAAATCTATACCGACGATACTCTGATGCGGGATTATATCCCATGCAAAAACGCCAACGGCGTAGTGGGTCTGTGGGATGACGTGTGGAGCGTGTTCTATCCCAACTCGGGCAGCGGGAACTTTACAGCAGGTCCGGCGGTGCGGGGCAGTCATCAGGTGCTCGTCAATGGAACCGCATATAGCATCCTCGGGGGGCGGACGCTTATCGGCGGCACAGGGTACGGCATCAGCAAGGGCAGGACGCTGATTGACGGGACGGGGTATGACATCGCGTTCGCACCGGCGGGAACACCGTTGAGCGACTTCGCGGAGGGCGCAATCGTCAAGCTCAACGAAAACGGCAGTCCGGTGGAGTTCTACGTGGCGAAGCACGATTATGAATCCGGGCTGAACGGCATGGGGCGGACGCTGCTGGTGCGGAAGGTGTGCTACGGTACTTGTTTATTTGGGGACGGCAACAATAGTTATATTGGCGGAATATTGGATTCCTCGCTTAATGGGGCATATAAATCGAAACTGGATGCCAGTATCCAAAACGCAATAGGGGCGACGTATATTCGCTGCGGTGTTGGTGGTTCTTCCGACGGTATAACTACAGCTAAAAGGGCCGTGTTTCAGCTTTCGGCAAGTGAACTTGGCTCTGGACCGGGTTACAATGACGGGACTTCACTGCCGATAGCAGCAGTATTAAAAAAAGCAACCTACAACGGGAACGCATATTATCAGTGGACGAGAAGCCCTAAACCATATGATTCCAGCTACTGCTATTATTTTGACGCGGATGGTTATCTCGTAGAAGGTATGTTTAACGGAGCGTGCGGATCTCGCCCCACGTTTACCCTTCCGGGAACGATACTGGTGGACGCGGACAACAACGTGATCGCGTGAAAAAAAGCCGCCCCGGAGGGGGCGGCGTGAGGATCGGCGGGTGGACGCGGATGCTTTACTGCCAGGTCATGTGGAGCTGGCGTCCGTTTACAGCGCAGTCCCGCAGATACAGGTTGATGAGGGTCTGATAGGGAATGCCGGCATCCTTGGACTGGGCCTTGAAATAATCGACGGTGTCGGTATCCAGCCGGATGGTGACCTGCTGTTTCAGGATCGCCGCGTAAGGGTTTTTTCTTCCGCTGGAAAAATCATATTCGTCACGCATGGGGAGCACCTCACTTTCCATAATAGCCTTCTTCGGTACGGGTCGCTTTTCGGGCGGAGATGATGCGGATCACAGATCCCGACTGTCTGAGACAGTGGCAGACAACGAGCAGATTGGCCCTTTGACTCAGGCCGAGAATGATAAAACGTTCTTCCTCCTCTGAGTGCTCGGGGTCGTCAATGATCAGAGCGGAGTCATCGTAAAATACCGTTTTTGCTTCGTCAAACGATATTTTATGCTTGCGTCGGTTGATGTGATCTTTATTCTCATCCCACTCAAATCTCAGTATATCCATAATTATATTGTAGTTATGCGGCATCTTTTTGTCAAGCGGAATTTCAGAATACGAAGGGAGAAGAAAACATGATCTATGTGAAAATCAACGGCACGGAGTATCCCGCGCAGATCACGGGGACGCTCCGGGACCGGTCGTGGGACGACCGGGACAGCAAGACCGTCACCCTGACCATGAGCTATGCCACGGCGGCGGAGCTGTTCGTGGACGACGCTGCGTGGTCCATCGTCCAGCGGGATACCGCGGCCAAGATGACCGAGGACGGCCTTGCGGTGGTGGATTCCTCCGGCAGCCCCGTGATGGAAGAACAGGTGCAGGAGTGGGACAACAGCGAGTACAGTGTGTCCGGGTCCATCACGGACAACCGGGACGGCACGGTGAGCGTCAGGATGGGCAAGCCCACGGAGGCGGAGACGCTGAGGGCACAGCTCAGCGAGATCGAGGAGGTATACGACAATGCAGGCTGAGAAGCTGAACGCCATCAAGGGCGCGGTCAGGGACGGGCGGATGGTGCAGAACGCAGGCGGCATCTCCGTCGCAACGGAGCAGAGTGACAAGCTGGGCTTTGACTGGCGCGTTTACTCCGTCAACGACGTAGTGGTGCGGAAGGATTACATCGAGCAGGAAAGCCCCGTGGGCACCAGCGCGGACAACCCCATCGAATATGCGGAGGGTACGCCGCTCATCAACAATGCCTTTTACCGGAAGGACGGAAAGATCTACGTCTGGATGGATGAGTGGGTAGAGTGGACGGAAGCCGGGTGATGCACGGAGACGGGCAGATGGTGACGCGAAAGAAACGGCGGAGGTTGGAGTTCTCCAAACTGATCCTCATCTTTGAGACGCTGCTGGTGGGCTACGTCTCCCACCGCGTGCTGGGCTTTGTGGAGACCGCTATCGCCACGCAGTACGACGGCAGTCTCCCATACCTCACCACGTTTATCAGTGCGGTGTGGGCGGCGTATGGGGCCAGCGTGAGCTTCTATCAGAACAAGTCAGCGAAAGAGAACGTGAAGAAAATCGAAGCGTCCGCCGTCAACATGGACAGGGATGCGTGAACGGAGTGACCGCATGGAAGTGTTGAAAATCATTTTGTCCTCCGGCGTGGGGGCCGGTGTGATGGCGATCCTGCTGGCGGCTATCCAGCGGAAATGGAAGAAGTCCGACGACAAGGACGAGTCCATCAAGGCCCTTGTGACGGCCCAGAAGGTGCTCATGGTGGACCGCGTGCGGCATCTGGGACAGTCGTACATCAACGCCGGGGAAATCGCGCTGGAGGACAAGGAGACATTGCAGGACATGTATTCCGCCTACAAGTCGCTGGGCGGGAACGGGCATTTGACCACGGTGATGGCGGAGGTCGACCGCCTGCCGGTGACAAGAAAGGATGATTGAGATGAAAATTGATTGGAAACGCAAGCTGACATCCCGCAAGCTGTGGCTGGCCGTGGCAGGATTTGTGTCCGGCCTGATCATCGCCTTTGGCGGTGGCGAGAGCACCGCGGCCACCGTGTCCGGCGTGATCTTGCAGGGGGCCTCCGTCATCGGCTACCTGCTGGCCGAGGGCCTGACCGACGCAGCTGCCCTCAAGGGTGACGACAATGGCGACGGCTGAGAGCGTCCTTAACATCGCCCGGAAAGACCTCGGCTACAAGGAATCCCCGCCCGGCTCGAACCGAACGAAGTACGGGAAATGGTATGGCATGGACGGTCAGCCGTGGTGCATGATGGCGGTGCAGTATTGGCTTGATCAGGCCGGGATCACCCCGGTCATCCGCACGGCGTCCTGCGGGGCGCTGATGCGGGCGGCCATCCGGGCCGGAGAATGGGTGACAGGCGGGTATCAGCCCGGGGACGTGGTGATCTACGATTTCCCCGGCGGCGCGGCCACGGATCACACCGGCATCATCGAGGGCTTTGACGGCAAATACGTGACCGCCATCGAGGGCAACACCAGCACGGGGAACGACAGCAACGGCGGGGAGGTCATGCGCCGGAAGCGGAAGCTGGACGTGGTGGTAGGCGCGTGGCGGCCCAGATATGAGGAGGACGATGACATGACGCAGGAGCAGTTCAACAAGATGATGGATACCTGGCTGGCCCAGCTGGCGCAGCAGGAGCCGTCCGACTGGTCTCAGGATGCCCGGGAATGGGCGGAGGAGACCGGTCTCATCAAGGGAGACGCCGAGGGGAATAAGCAGTACAAGGGCTTTGTCACAAGGGAGCAGCTGGTGGTGTTTATGCAGCGGCTGAAAAATCTGTAACAAAAGGAGGAAACGGACGGCGAAAGCCCACGCCGAAAGGCGCTCTGCAAGTCCCACATGGGACATGGACAGTCAACATAAGATGATCCGGGCACAGCTGACCTCAATGGCCCCCAAGCGGGCCGTGGCGTATATCCTTTCCTTCGAACTGCCGGAAGATGAAAAAACGGCGATCATTGAATGCGACGTAAAGCGCAAAAGCTGCGTGCAGGTCGCGGGTATGCTGCATACCTCGCCGGATACGGTCAAACGATACCGGCAGCGGGCTTATCGTAAAATTGCATACGATATATCTGGAACAAGGGACGCGCTGTAATGGCGCGTCCCTTTTACACTTTCCTGCCGCTTTCCTGCCACTTTTAGGAAGCGGTTTTCTTTTACTATAAAGGCAGATAGAAGGTGTGCCCATGTTTCGCTATTTCAACCCAAACCCCAATGGACGCAACGTCAGCGACTGCACCGTCAGGGCCATTTCGAAAGCTACAGGGAAGGACTGGGGCGAGGTTTATTTGGCGCTGTGCATACAGGGGTACTTAGACGGAGACCTTCCCAATGCCAACGCCTGCTGGGGCGCGTATCTGCGCAAGCTCGGCTATCAGCGTTATATCGTCCCGGACACCTGCCCCGCTTGCTACACGGTGGCCGATTTTGCGGCGGAGCATCCGGCGGGCACATACATCCTCGCACTGTCCGGGCACGTGGTTTGTGTGCAGGACGGCGCGATCTGGGACAGTTGGAATAGCTCAAATGAGATCGTGTTGTATTACTGGCAGAAAGAAACGGAGGAATAAAAATGGCGTTCAATCCTTATTACCAGCCGAATTATTACCCGCAGGCAATGCCGGACAACCTTATGCAGATGCGGCAGCAGCAGATGATGCAGCCCATACAGCAGCCCCAGATGCAGCAGAATCCCGTCGCTCAGGGCGGCGTGCAGTGGGTCAGCGGTGAGCAGGAGGCCCGGGGGTATCTCATCGCGCCCAACTCGGCGGTGGCCCTGTGGGACAGCACAGCCCCGACCGTGTACCTCAAGCAGGCGGATGCCAGCGGAAAACCGACGCTCAAGATTTACGACCTTGTGGAGCGCACAGAAGCCCCACAGGCCGCTCCGCAGGGCAAGCCCGTGGAGTTTGTCACCCGCGAAGAGTTTGACCGTCTGGCGGCGCTTGTTGGCGAAATGAAGGGCAAAAAGAAGCGCAAGGCAGAGGAGGATGACGACGATGAATAATCTGTTTTTCAGCGCGCTGGGCGGCGGCCAGATGCCGGGGCCGATGGGTGAGCTGATGCAGCTCAAGCAGAAATTCCAGCAGTTCCGAAACAGCTTTCAAGGAGACCCTAAAGCGGAGGTTGAAAAACTGCTTAAATCGGGTGCTATGAGCCAGCAGGAATTAAACCAAATTCAAACGATGGCAAAGCAGTTTGGGCATCTGTTTCGCTAACAGCTAAATTATTTGTCTAACAAAT
>OJKW01001680.1_pt1 | contig 12091 bp, 10 predicted proteins | sample 1596591 | NCBI WGS metagenome assembly OJKW01 (sample SAMEA4350166, study PRJEB24818) | metagenome | biome: human; feature: gut; material: faeces | place: Denmark | collected 2013-09
CGTCCATGCCCGTCAGGCGGCGGAACAGTTCATCGAGGTCCTTCAGTTTGGCCGACCCGCCCGTCAGAACGATGCCGTAGGCGAGTTTGCCCGAGAATCCCGAATCGCGGATCTCCTGCTGCACGAACTCCACGATATCCGTAGCCCGCGCCTCGATCACCGTGGCGAGGTTGCGCAACAGGATGTCCTTCGCCTCGCGTGCCGTGCGGCCATTGACGCGGATGAGTTTGTCGTCCGAAGCCAGTTCGGCCACGGCCGAGCCGTATTTCTGCTTGAGGCTCTCGACGTGCTTTTCAGGAACGCTCATCGTCCGGATGTCGCGGTTGATAGCCGAGGCGCCCATCGGGATCGAGGCGATGTAGCGTACCACGTTGCGGTAGTAGACCGCCACGTCCGTCACGCCGCCGCCGAGGTCCACCACGGCCACACCCTCCTCCTTCTCGTCGGGCGTCAGCACCGACTCGGGAGCCGCCAGGGCATCGGGCACGACGCCCAGCATCTTGATGCCGAGTCGCTTGAGAGCCATTTCGAGCCGCTGCATCGGGGTCTTGAGGCAGAGAATGAAGTTGAACGTCGAGGAGAGTTTCTTGCCGAACGACCCCACGGGGTTCTGCACCTCCTGGTTGTCGTCCACGACGTAGTTCTGGGGCACGCGCTCCATGATCGACTCGTCGTCGGGAGCCTGCACGTTGCGCATGCGGTCGAAGAGCGCATCGACATCCTTGCGATTGACGCCGTTCTGCGGATCGTAGACGAAGACATGATCCGTATGCCGGGCGCAGCGGACGAAGTCGCCGGAGATACCTGCATAGGCCTCCGTGATGTGGATGCCGCACTGCTCCTCTGCCTCGGCGACGGCATCGCTGACCGCACGGCTCACCAGCTCGATGTTCTCGATCTTGCCGGCATGAACCCCCTCGACGGGTTTCGAAACGGCACATACGACATCGAGCAACCCCTCCGCCGTCTTCTCACCGACGGCGACGACGACTGACGAAGAGCCAAGGTCAATGGCAACGGTATAATTTTTTCTTTCCACGATACAATCCTTTTATTTCTTGCAAACCACCTGATTCCTGTATCTGACATCCACGGTGCGGTAGGCGTCCCACCCGACCGACGAAAGTCCGCTGCGGTAAAACCGCAGCAGTTTGTCGAACTTGCGCTCGGCATCCTCCGGACGTCCGAAGAGGATCGCAAAGCGGCCGCTGCGGGGTGTAAGTTCCAGTTCCAGAGCACCGCTCGAGGCTGTACGCGCGGTGATCTGCACCACCTCCGACCTCCAGAAATCATCCTCCTCGACAAGTTGTACAAAGGTAAGGAGTTTCATGAAATCTTCGTAGCTTTTTTCCAATTTTTTTTGCCGCTCGCGCTCCTTCTCCTGCTGGCGGGCGATCCGCTCGATCTCCTGTTCGATGACCCGTGCCCGATAGCGGTAAAGGCGGCGCAGACCGGCCTTTTTTTCACGCAGCTCCTCGACCCGGGCGTCGAAATCGGACGAACTCTCCATCTTCCACCAGCGGCGTTTGATCCGCATCCGCCGCAGAGCTGCCAGATCGCGGTCATTCTGCAGTTCGCGGCTGTAGAAGGGGTACTTCTCACGCTCGAGCTCGGCAATCCGCCCGTCGATCTCCCGTTTCCGTTCGTCGATCCACTCCCGCACGTCGCCCGAATAGGAGGCCGGGAAGGGCAGCCGGTAGGAGCCGGTGACCACGGGCACATAGAGCGACGAGGCGCGCGGTGCAGCGAAAACCACCCCCTCGGCCGTGGCATAGGCGTTCAACCCGTCGGTCAGCAGGCGCACAAGCGGCTTGCGCTGGCTGATGGAGATGTGGAGTGTCCCGTCGTAGGAGACGTAAACCACGGCCCGGTCCACAAACCCGTTACGGGCGATCAGCCGTTCGATACCCGCCAGATCGACCGCATCAACAGCCGTGCCGACCGTAGAGATTCCACTCTCGGAGATCCAGCGGCGCACCATTCCGACCGAAACCAGATGCCCCTGCGCGGTACTGTCCACCACCTCGATATCGACCCGCCCGACCTTGCGTTCCGACCGGGCACGGCGCGCCGAAGCCGCCGCCCAGATGATGTAGACGGCAACGGCACCCCAGAGGAGCGACAGCAGCGTATATTTGAGCGTGCGGTTCACGGCATCCTGTCCTTTTCAGCGCATGGCTCCCTTTCAGCTTTTGGCGCGCAGCCGTTCGGCCAGCGCATCACAGCAGGCATCGATGTTTCCGGCTCCGAACGAGATCACCACGTCGGTATCCATCCCGGCGACGGTTTCGGCCAGATCTTCGCGATCGACGATCCGGCAGGGCACGGTAACCAGGCCGGCGATCAGCGAGGAGGTCACCCCTTCGATCGGCTCCTCGCGGGCCGGATAGATCGGCAGCAGCACCACCTCGTCGGCGAGCGACAACGCCTCGGCGAACTCCCGGTAGAGATCGCGCGTCCGCGTATAGAGGTGCGGCTGGAAGAGCGCCGTGATCCGCCGTCCGGGGAACATGCGCCGCACGGAGGTGAGCGTGGCGGCCAGTTCGCGCGGGTGGTGCGCATAGTCGTCCATATAGACCTGCTTCGGGGTATTGACATAGAAGTCGAACCGGCGCTTCACACCCGAGAACGAGGCCAGCGCCTCGCGCACACGGCCGGCGTCGAGTTCGCTTCCCTCGGTCTTTGCCGCGCACCACGCCGAGGCGACGGCCGCCACGGCATTCTCGATATTGACCCAACCGGGAATACCCAGCGTGCACCCTTCGACAACGCCGCCGGGCGTCACCAGATCGTACCGGTAGTGGCCGCCTTCGAGCAGCGTCACGTTACGGGCGTAAAAATCGCACGGCTCGTCGTACGAATAGCGGTAAACCCGGATACCGGGGTTCCCGATCTTCAGATCGACACCCCGCTTGACGACCAGCGCCCCGCCTTCGCGGATCTGTCCGACGAACTGCGAGAAAGCCTCGCGCAATGCCTCGTGCGTACCGTAAATATCCAGATGATCGGCATCGGCCGAGGTGACCACCGCCACGTCGGGCCACAGCCGCAGGAACGAACGGTCGAACTCGTCGGCCTCGACCGCCAGACGCCGCCCCCGGCCGAGCACCAGGTTACTCGAAAAATTCCGCGAAATACCGCCCAGGAAAGCGCTTCCGCCGCCCGTCACCCGGTGGTTGAGCCATGCCACGAGCGTCGTGGTCGTGGTTTTGCCGTGCGTACCGGCCACCGCCATCACGAACTTCCCCTGCGAAAGATACCCCAGCATCTGCGAACGCTTGACGATCTCGAAACCATGCTCTTCGAACCAGCGCAACTCGGTATGATCCGCCGGAACAGCCGGCGTATAGACCACGATCGTCGTGGCCGGATCCCGGAAATCAGCCGGAATCAGCGCCGGATCCTCCTCATAGTGAACAACGGCTCCTTCGGCCTCGATCTGGTCCGTGAGATGCGACCGCACCCGGTCGTACCCCGCCACCCTTTGGCCTTCGTGGAGGAAATACCGGGCCAGAGCACTCATGCCGATCCCCCCGATTCCGAGAAAATATACGTTGAGCCGTTCCCGCCGTTCGCCGCACCCGGCTGCGGTCGAACAAGTCCGGCGTTCCTCCCGCCCGCTCGTAACATTCGCAATAGTAGAAAACTCTTTCATTCGTCGGTTTCTTCTTCGTTGTTTACGCCCGGCAGAGGATTCGCACAATCTCCGCCCGGCACTATTTTCCCCGCTCGGTCGCTCCCGGCGGCTCTATTTCGACTGCGGCAACTGTTTCTCGATTTCGTTCACGATCCGCTCGGCGGAATCGGGAATAGCCAGCGCCTCGATATTGCGGCTCAATTCGGCCAAACGGACCGGATCCTTCAACAGCCCGACCGCCTCGTCCATGGCTCGGGCAACCGCCTCGGAATCGGGGATCAGCAGCGCAGCCCCCTTGTCGGCCAACGCCCGGGCATTCTTGGTTTGGTGGTCCTCTGCCACGTTGGGCGACGGCACGAAAAGGGTCGGCTTGGCCACCAGACAGAGTTCCGACACCGTGCAGGCCCCGCTGCGCGAAACGACCAGATCGGCCGCCGCATAAGCGTAATCCATGCGGTCGATGAATGCCCCCTGCCAGATATTCGCCGTAGGATGCTGCGCCAGAAACTCGCGCATCTCCCGCTCGTAATATTTACCCGTCTGCCAGATCACCTGCACCGGCGAAGTACCGCCCTGCCGCAGAACCCAGGCCTTCATCATTTCGTTGAGCGTCCGCGTACCGAGCGACCCGCCCACGACGAGCAGCACCGGCAGATCGTCCCGGAAGCCGAAATGCGCCAGCGCCTCGCGGCGATCCGCACCCGCTTTCGAAAAACGTCCCCGCAGAGGGTTGCCCGTCATCACGATCTTCTCTTTCGGGAAAAAGCGTTCCATTCCCTCATACGACACGCAGATCGTGCGGGCACGCTTGGCCAGCAGCTTGTTGGTGACTCCCGCATAGGAGTTCTGCTCCTGAATCACGGTCGGAATCCCCATCCGCTGCGCCGCCCACAGCACCGGGCCGCTGGCATACCCTCCGAAACCGACGACCACATCGGCCCCGAAGTCGCGGATGGTGCGCCGGGCCTTGCGGATGCTTTTAAGCACCTTGAAGGGCACCGCCAGGTTTTTCAAATCGAAACGGCGCTGCAAGCCCGCAACGGGCAGACCGACGATCCGGTATCCCAATGCAGGCACCTTCTCCATCTCCATCTTGCCTTCGGCACCGACGAAGAGGATCTCGACTTCCTCCCCGAAGCGCCGTCGGAGCGCTTCGGCCACAGCCACGGCAGGATAGATATGACCGCCCGTGCCGCCGCCCGAAACAATGACTCTTTTCATATTTTATTTTCGTTTCCAGCCTCGGCAGACGCATCCCCGCCGGCATAAAATTCCTGATTTTTATCCGAAATATCTCCTAACGAATCCTTACCGCTTCCGCTGCGGGTTCCGGCCCCGCCCCGCAGACACAGCCCCAGCGCCACGCCCACCGGCAGCCACGCGAGCACCGCACCGCGCAACAGTCCCACCGCCGCACCGAGCCCGATGCCCAGCAGCAGCAATCCGTCCCTCCTTTCCGGTTTCCACTTCTTCATCGCAACATCCCCATTCGATTACCGGCCCCAACTTCCCCGGTCGAGCGAACGGTAGTTGATCGCCTCGGCCAGATGCGCCGCACCGATGTCGGCCGTCCCCTCCAGATCGGCGATCGTGCGGGCCACCTTCACGATCCGGTCGTAGGCACGGGCGGAAAGATCGAGCCGCACCATCGCCCGTTCGAGCAGCTCCCGCGCCACCTGATCCAGCGGGCAGAACTCGCGCAGCATTCTGGCATTCATCATGGCGTTCGTATGCACGCCCGGCACCCCACGAAAACGCTCCGCCTGCACCTCCCGCGCCCGAATCACCCGCTCGCGGATCGCGGCGCTCGGCTCCGAAGGCCGCACCTGCGAAATCTCCCCGATAGCCACCGGCGTCACCTCGACCTGCAAGTCGATGCGGTCCAGCAGCGGGCCCGAAATACGTCCCATATAACGGTGCACCGCACCCGGCGGGCAGGTGCACTCTTTGGTCGGGTGGTTGTAATACCCGCAGGGACAGGGATTCATGGCCGCTACGAGGGTGAAATTGGCCGGATATTCCACGCTGTATCTCGCCCGCGAAACCATGATCTTCTTATCCTCCAGCGGCTGCCGCAGCACTTCGAGCACGCTGCGTCCGAATTCGGGCAGCTCGTCGAGGAACAGCACTCCGTTGTGCGCCAGCGACACCTCGCCCGGCTGGGGCGACTGTCCGCCGCCGATCAGCGCCACCTGCGAAGTCATGTGATGCGGCGCACGGAACGGACGCTGCGAGAGCAATCCCCTCTCTGCGCCCAATTTTCCCGCCACGGAGTGTATCTTGGTCGTTTCCAACGCCTCCTCGACGCTGAGCGGAGGCAGAATCGTCGGCATGCGCCGCGCCAGCATCGTCTTACCCGAACCGGGCGCACCGATCATCAACACGTTATGTCCTCCGGCCGCCGCGATCTCCAGCGCCCGCTTTACGGCCGTCTGTCCTTTCACGTCGGCGAAATCCTCGGCATAGGCACTCTGCGACGCCAAAGTTGCCTCGGCATCCACCGGCACCGTCGCATCGAATCTCCGCTCCCCGTTCAGCAGGGCGATCACCTCGCCCAGGGAGTGCAGACCGTACACTTCGACCCCCTCCACGACCGCCGCTTCAGCGGCGTTTTCGGCCGGCACCACGAGCCGCCGCAACCCCTCGTCCCGGGCCTTGACCGCAAGGGGCAGCACACCCCGTACGGGCCGCAGCGTTCCGTCGAGCGAGAGCTCGCCCGCGAACATCGTCGTCGGAAGCAACTCCCCGCTCACCTCGGACATCGCGGCGAGAATCCCCACGGCGATCGGCAGGTCGAAACCCGCCCCCTCCTTGCGCAGATCGGCCGGAGCGAGGTTCACCACGACCTTGCGGCCCGACATCTTGCGACCGGTATTCTCGAAAGCCGCCCGGATACGCTGCTCGCTCTCCTTGACGGCGTTGTCCGGCAGTCCGACCAAATAGAGTCCCAGACCGCCCCCGGTGAGATTGACCTCGACGGTCACCTTCACGGCGTCGATCCCGGCAACAGCCCCTGCATACGTACTGACGAACATATTATCGATCTTTCACTATACAATCAAGCGATCTTCCTCCAGCTCCGGTCCGAATTTCCGGACCCGCACTTCCAGAGCGGCGCCCCCGCCGCGAATGCGGCAAAACCGGACGCGGAAACCGGAGCCGGCTCCGCTAAAACGGCTCCTCCTCGTTCAGATTCACGGGCGCCCCCGACACACCGGGCGTAAGGAACTCCTCGGGCACGCCGCCGAAGCCGCCCAGCCCGGAATTGGAACCGCTCGATACATCCTCGTACTGCCCCGGCGCAGGGCGACTGCCCGCCTCCGGCATCAGCGTTTCGTCCACATCGGCGAAGCGGGCCTGGTCCTTCAGGAAACGCAGATTGACATCCGTGACCGCACCGTTACGGTGCTTGGCGATGATGATCTCGGCCATACCCGCCGTCGGCATACCGTTCTCGTCCTGATTGATACCGTAATATTCGGGACGATGGATGAAAGCCACGATGTCGGCGTCCTGCTCGATGGCCCCCGATTCGCGCAGGTCCGAAAGCTGGGGGCGTTTCGAACCGCCGCGCAGCTCCGTAGCACGGCTCAACTGCGAGAGGGCGATGATCGGCACGTTCAACTCCTTGGCGATGGCCTTCAACGTGCGGGAGATGAAAGCCACCTCCTGTTCGCGGTTGCCCTTCGAATCCTGCGTTCCGCCGGTCATCAACTGCAAATAGTCGATGATGATGATCTGGATGTCGTTGTGTATCTTCAGACGCCGGGCTTTCGAACGGAATTCGAAGACCGACAACGCCGGCGTATCGTCGATGTAAAGGGGGGCCGCCCCCAGCGGCTTGGTCGCCGACTCCAGGTGGCGCCACTGCTCGGGCGTAAGACGGCCGCTCTTGATATCGTTGCCCGGAATACCCGTTTCGGCGATGATAAGGCGCATCATCAACTGCACCGAAGACATCTCGAGCGAGAAGAACGCCACCGGACGTTCGTGATCGACGGCCATGTTGCGGGCCATCGACAACACGAAGGCGGTCTTACCCATCGAAGGGCGTGCCGCCACGATGATGAGGTCCGACAACTGCCAGCCGAGCGTCACGCGGTCGATGGCCATGAAACCCGAAGGCACGCCGTTGAAGGCCGACGTGTTCTTGGATGCCTCCTCGATCTGCATCAGCGCCTTGGCCAGCAAATCCTTGGACGACTGTACCGAACGCTTGACGTGACCTTCGGCCACCTTGAAGATTTCGCTCTCGGCATAGCCGATCAACTCCGTCACGTCAGTCGATTCGTCGTACGAACGGCGCTGGATCTCGGTCGCGGAGCGGATCAGCTCCCGCTGCACGTACTTCTGGGCGATGATTTTGGCGTGGAACTCCACGTTGGCCGCCGAGCCCACCTTCTGCGTGAGCTGCGCCAGGTACGACGCACCGCCCACCTTCTGCAACTCCTTGCGGACCTTCAGCCGCTCGGTGACCGTATAGAGGTCGATCGGTTTGAGTTCGGTCGAGAGCTCCTCGATCGCGCGGTAGATCGTCCGATGCTCTTCGGTATAGAAAGCCTCGGGCGTGATGAACTCCTGCACGGTGATGATCGAATCCTTCTCGAGCATCAGAGCGCCGAGCACCGCCTCCTCCAGTTCGACGGCCTGCGGAGGCACGTTGCCGGGGGTATCGGTCATTGCAGCGAACGCTTCGCGGTTGCGCGAAGCGGGGGTATATTCTTTAGCCATTCGTTACGTGGATTTCAACTTTCAAAAATAGACAAACGGGGCGACATATCAAAACGCCCCGGACCCCGTTTTGTCGAAAAATCTGTTTACAATCGAACGATCCCCGGCAGGGGATTCTCCCGGGCCGGAAAGATGTCGATAAAAAGGGGCTTTCTGTCGATTCTTTTTTACGGTCCCTTCGGTCAGCAAAAGGCACCGACCAGAATCGGCACGCACACCTCCAGTACGATGCCGTGCAGGATGGCCAGCGGCACCAGGTCGCTGCCCGAATAACGGGCGATCGAAGGCAGACACACGTCCATCGAAGTCACGCCCGCCACCGAGATCGGGGCCAGCGGACCGCCCCAGCGGGCGAACAGCGGCATTCCGAACAGGGCGATCATCTCGCGCACGACGTTGGCCAGCAAAGCGACCGTCGCCAACTCGGCGGCGCCCTGCACGCCGAGCGTCGCGCTCTTCAGGTCGGCGATCAGCACCGACGAAAGCGAATAGTAGCCGAAACCGCTGCCTACGGCCAGACAGTCCGTCAGGCTGAATCCCCGGAGCACCAGCACGCCGAGCGCCGAAAAGAGCAGGGTGCCGACGATCGTACAAAGCGGCAACAGGAGCATCCGCCAGTTGAACGTGCGCAGCATATAGTGCAGATTGTCGCCGGCCCCGAGTCCCAAGCCGACCAGCACCACCATCACCGAAAGAATAATCATCGGCAGATCGGGATCCAACAGCCACGTCGGGACGGCATCGGCATAACCGAGCGCCACGCCGACTGCAAAAAAAACGAAAACGATCAGACTATCTCTCATCGCTCCCTCCTTTCCGGAAAAAGTAACGCCGGACGACGAATACCGCCGCGAAACTCCCGGCGACGCCGAGGCAGGCGATCACGGCGGCCTGCCAGCCGAAACGTCCGAAATTGACGATCAGTTCGCGGTTGGAACCGATCGTAACACCGAAAACGAAGAGCAGGGCCCACACGGTAAGCGATACTCCCCGCTCCAGCCTGGCCACAAACGACCAGTTGCGCAGCAGATAGCCCGCTCCGATTCCGGCAAACAACAGCAAAACGATACGAAACATAGCTCAATCGACAGTTAAAAAAGCCCGACGAGATACATTGCACCCCGCCGGAAAAATATTATAAAACACAAATTTCGCGCTGCAAAGATAGCGAAAGCCGAGAGAAAACAGGAACTTGTTCCCAGTTTTCCGAGGCGCATCCTATCTTCTACAAAGATAGCGAAAGGTAAGTGACAAGCCAAACCCGTTCGGACCTGGCCGGAGCAAAATCCAACCGAAACACCTCATTGTCAATGCAAAGACTACTCGATCGAAGTTACCGATCCAATCCGAAATGGCGGCGCGAAACGGCCAGTGCAGCAATGCTGACCCGACAGTCGGGCACCGCACGAAGGAGAGCTTCGGTGCAGGAAAGCAGCGTCGAACCGGTAGTCACCACGTCATCGACCAGCAGCACGTGCCGTCCGGCCAACGCTCCGGGCCGCGCGACCGCAAACAAGTCGCGTACGTTCTCCCAGCGCCCGGCCGAAGAACGGGTCGTCTGGCTCGGGTTGTTGCGCAGGCGACTGACCGCCCGATCCTCCACCGGCACTCCCATCCGGGAAGCGATCCCCTCGGCGATATAGGCAGCCTGATTGTACCCCCGGGCCAGCAACCGCCGGGTATGAAGCGGCACGGGAACGATGCAGTCCACGCTTCCGTACAGTCCGCTGTCGGCAAGGTTGCCGCCATACCAGGCACCCAGGTCGCGGGCCGTGCGCCAGCGGTTGTAATACTTGAAACCATGAATGGCCCGCTGCCAGGGACTGCCCGCAACGAACCAGAGAAAAGCCGAGGCCTGCACGACGGGAAACTCGTTGCGCAGCCGCTCGGCCAGCGGATTGTCCGCACGGCGCCAGAATCCGGTCTGGGGTGCCAACGTACGGCACATCATACAGAAAGCACCCTCGCCCTCGTGCAACTCGCCGCCGCATACGGGACAGACAGGCGGCAGAAAAAGCCCCTTTATATCATTGAGGATCGACATCGCAGAGAATCGTAACGCCTTTGCATTCGGGACTTTTGACCACCCGGTCGAGAATCCCGCGCACCGCCTCGCGAGCCCGGGCCAGCGAAGCCCCCGCCTCGACCTTCAGCAGCAGGGTCGCCAGATACTCGCCCCGTACCCGATCGACGGGCGGGGCCGTGGGTCCCAGCACGCGCCGCCCGAACCGTTCGCGCAGGGCGGCGGCCAGGGCGTTGGCCGCACGGCGCAGCGTCACGGGATCGCGGTGACGCAACAACAGGTTCAGGAGCCGTGCATAGGGCGGATAGAAGAACGCTTTCCGCTCGGCGAGCTGCTGACGAGCCATCGCCTCGTAATCGCCCGCAATCACCTGTTGCAAGACGGGATGTCCCGGCTCAGCGGTCTGGATCACGACCGTTCCGGGATTTTCGCGCCGACCGGCGCGGCCCGCCACCTGCATCAGCAGTTGGAATGCACGCTCCGCCGAACGGAAATCGGGATTGTTGAGCAGATTGTCGGCGTTGAGCACACCGACCAGCTCCACGCCGCCGAAATCGAATCCTTTGGTAATCATCTGCGTCCCCACCAGAATATCGTCGTCGCCCCGGGCGAAGGCCTCGACGATCTGCCGGAAAGCACGCTCGGAGGTAACGCTGTCGCGGTCGAGCCGGGCGACCCGCGCCTCGGGGAAAACGCGGGCGATCTCCTCCTCGACCTTTTCGGCTTCTTTGAACGGAATGCAAAAAACAAAGATATCCGCGTCTATTCTGCCGTATGTACTTCCGTCATGCCGCTTTTCCATCTCCTGCCTTAACGTCCGCGCAACATGTTTTAGCATGCGGTCTCCTTCTTTTGTTCCGTAAAAGGAATTGATCAGCTGAAAGCGGTTGATGTCAAAGCTGATACAGCAATATTTCTGATCCGGATTTGCATGGAGCAGCTCTTTCGCCTGGTGGAAAAACTTTTCTTTATTATAAATATCCGTCAGCACATCATATTCCGCAATATAGGTCAGCTGCCGGAATGCGGAAAGATTGCTCCGTGAGATCGCGTTTTTCAGGCGGAAATCCAGTATATCCTTATGGAACGGCTTTGTGATAAAGTCCCATGCGCCGCATTGAAACGCTTTTAATTCGGCTGCCTCGTCGCTGCTCGCGGTGAGGACCAGCGCAGGTATGCTGCGGTAATCTTCATCCTCCCGCATCGCCTCAAGCAGCGCAAATCCATCCATCTGCGGCATGGTAAGATCTAACAGCACTGCCACAATGCTCTTTTTATGCTGCGCCAGCATCCCCAATGCTTCTTTTCCGTCTCCTGCCTCTATCACATCATATTCCCGATCCAGCATATCTTTCAGGATTCCGCGATCCAGCGGTTCATCATCTACCACAAGAATCATTTTGTCCATACAATCCGCCCCACTTTTTCCATTTTATGTTTCTATATAATAACATTTTATTAATTTTACAGAAAATTGTCAACACAACAATAACGGGATTCTCCCGTATATTTCGTCATGGAACAGCGGTCAAAAAAAGGATGTACTTCCGAAAAAGCACATCCCTTTTTGAACTCTTTTTTGTTTTTTTATCGTTTTCTTTATAAGAAGATATATTTGCAGACAAACAGTACCGCAAGTACATACATTAACGGTGTGATCTTCTTTCTCTTTCCGCAGATCAGGTTGATCAGTACATAAG
>OJKW01001701.1_pt1 | contig 11985 bp, 28 predicted proteins | sample 1596591 | NCBI WGS metagenome assembly OJKW01 (sample SAMEA4350166, study PRJEB24818) | metagenome | biome: human; feature: gut; material: faeces | place: Denmark | collected 2013-09
CTCATTATCATATCATCTTGTATATCAATATGTTCCTCTTGCAATTTAATAATTGCCTCTTTACCTTTTAACATTTTGGCATTACAATATTCCATTACAGCAATATTTATCCATAATAAAGCAACTACTGTCCAAATAAAATTTTTTTCAAAAATTGCTGCACCTATTTCAAATATTGCCATAAAAATATAAAATGCAATCATCATTTTATTTCTTTTATCTAACTTTGTCATTTCTTCCCAACTCTTCATTTTTTATATTCCTCCTTAGGCAAATATATTCTGCCATCATTTTTTTCTATTATATCAATAAAGTTCTCATAGGTTGTCCCAGCTAAAATATTAAAATCATCTGTATGTATCCATGCAACTGCTTGTTTGTTTATATCTTCAACAGAATACGGACTATTTAAATAATTATCACAGGGCAATATCATATTACTTTCAGTTTCAAAATATAATACTTTATGTTTTATCTCATGATGTTTGTATTTTCTTTTAAATATATCCTCGTTATCTTCTATTAGTTCGCTCCAATCATTGTATGGTTCTCCGGCATTATGTTCGTATGGTGCATCGTCCCAATCATCTCCGCCATTGTTTTTCAAAATTATTGGTGAACCATGCTTTGTTGCCATCCACATAGCACAATTTGTATAATTCCATGTTACACCTCCTTGTTTTGAATTTGATAACAAACCTCTCTAATTTCCTCATAAATTTCATAAGTGGTCCATTTTTTACCATTATTTCTAAATTGATTTGGCATTTTCTCTTCATATCCAATATAATCTCCATAGTGTGCATAATCCCAACCAATAAATTTTCCATCTATTTTTTGTTTATCGCTAATCCATAACTCATTATCTGAATATGTAATTCCTCCATGAACTTCTATACTATCTTCATCAATTTCTACATTATCTGGTATTTTTATATATGCTGTTGGATGTGTGCCTAAATTCAATATATAATACAACAAACCCAAACAGTAACCTGTTGATAATACTTCTATTTTTCTGTCAAACTGATATTTCATTTCTTTTAAAGTTGTATAGTGGCAACCTTTACATCCCATTTTTTCTACTCTACAATGCTCCCATTCTTTACTTGTGCATTCCATTTTCTTTTTTCTCCTCTCTATATTTTTTTAGTTCATCTTCAATCCATAATGAATGTAATATATCTAAAAACATATAAATAACTACTAATACTTTAAACATTATTTCCCACCTCCAATTCTTCTATCATTACTGTTACATTTGCACTTTTTGAGTAGTATTTTTCAACTATTAACTTTACAACTTGTTTATCATCTAAATAAGCAATTCCATTTAACGAATCCAATATACTTTTAGCAATATTATCCGCATCTGGTTTTATTGTTGGAAATATCTCGTTGTCTAACATCATTTTTTGCTTTTTCTTACTTGTACTTTTAGGGATATCATAATATGCTATTATTTTTACTTTTAATGGTTTTTCTAATAGTTTTTGACCTTTGTATTTCTCTAAATAGCAAGTTTTAACCCAATTTTCATAAGCAACTGTTTCTCTTTGTGTATATGCAAATTTCCCATTAAATCTAGGTCTTTGTTTCGCTTGTACCTTACCTGGAATTGTAAAACCCCTTTTAATCATACTAATTCACTTCCTTTAAATCTTTTTTTCTTATCTGTCAGTTTTGTTTTTATTTTTTTATACAACTCTTGTCATTTTTTTGACCAAATTTGATAAAATTTTTATCCTATTTTAATTTTTCATATTAAAGCAATGAAATTATACTTTGGAAATATAAAATGCCTTAAATTTGATTTTAGAGTGTTATATTTTTAATTGTTTATAATCTGTTACCATGTTGCTGACATCGGGAAGATGTTCTTTCCTCCCAATATCAGCATATTTGCAGTAATTAACACCAGTAAAATTATAATCTTCTAACTTTTGACAACCTAAACACCATTGATTTTGAATTGCCTTTTCACATACTCCAGTTAACTTTGGATATTTTCTATTATTAACCATTCTTTTTCTCCAGCTCATTTCTAAAACATACAATAAAATAATTCATAAAATCTTCAAGCCTATTTTCATCATCTATTGTAATTGGACAATACTTTTTTGCTGCTAAAAATATTCTTGTAAATAATTTTTCTTTTAAATCTGTTAAATATATTTTGTAGGGACTTAAATATATTTGAGCAATAGCATAATATTTTAGTTGTAAATCGAATTTCATTTGCTCTGGTAAAGATTTATCATTTTCAATATATAATTCTAATTTCTTTAATGTTGTTTCTATGGAGGTTCTATCTGTTTCATTAAGCCCCTCAAAATTTTTATTCTTTTTATTTATAAATAAATATAAAGAATTTAATTTTATTTTATTTAATCTATTATTTTTATTATCCTTATTATTATTATTATCTTTATTATATTGTGGTCGGTTGTTGGTCGTTTGATGGTCATTTGATGGTCGGTTGTTGGTCGTTTTTTCTCTGCTGGATTGATAAAACCCATAATTTACAATAGTTACAAGAGTATATCTGTTGGTCGTTTTAACCACTATTTCTCCGAGTTTTTTGTAATTTTTCTAATGCTGTTCTCACTTGTCTAATAGATAAGCCAGTTTCTGTTGCTAAAGTCTCTCTTGAAGTTATTTTTTGTCCTGGAAGAATTTCTATGCCATGCCATTTAGCTGGAGTCCAATTAACTGTTAATAATAAATGAGTAAAGACTCTAAACACATTAATATCATCATACCATTCCCAGTCGAGAATTTTTCTATGTAAATTGATAAACCCCTCTGTGTACATAACATTCTTCCTTTCGTACTAATTTTTTTATTTTTGTAAAAATGGGTCCTCATATTCTTCTTCAAAGATTTGTTGTTTCTCTTCATTTTCTCGAGTTGATTTTTCTATTTGTTTTGGTTCTTCAACTCCAACTTCTTCTGTAATATCAAAATCATTGTCAACATATTCATAAGTACCATCTTCTTTTATTTCTGCCATGTCGCTTTCCATAGCTTTCTGCATATCAACACTCATAATACCCCATTTAGATATAAGTTGCCTTAACATTGTTTTATAAGCCATTCCATCAAAATCCTTATACCAAAAACTACTATATTGCCACATATCTTTTTCTGCTACTTTTCCAGCCTCGAAATCTGCAAAAGAAACTTTAGGATATTTTCCTTTTGTTGCATTTACACTAAATGCTTGAGAGTATTTATCAGCATGTGCTAACATTTTATTTTTACTCCAATAAAGTGTTTTTCTAAATCCATTTAAGTATTCGAACATTGCATAATATCCAATTGTTTTAGCCTGCTCTCTTTTTTCTTCATCTTCTATTAGTTTGACTTCAATATCTTCATTTAATGGATCATATTTTATAAGTTCTCCCTCTTTTATTGCTAATACATTTAATTTCTTATATTGACCGCTTCTGATAGCAAGTTGAATGTAACCTTTATAACCAATTTGAAATTGTGCAACCTTAATCTGAAAAGATGAACCATCTGGATTTTTTATTGTTTTATTAAATGGAACCATGTAGAATTGTCCTAGTTGTGGACTAGGGCTCAAATTAAGAGCCTGTCCAACTAATGCTGCAGAAACTATCGTTGAATTTTCACATTCTGCCAATTGAGGATTTGTACTTACTGCTGATATTATACTTGTAACAAATTGTTGACCTTTTTCTCCTCCTACCATTTCATTTATTTTTCTTTTCATTGCATCTGTTGATAAAAATGTACTAAATGTTTGTTTTTGTTCTCTTTTTACTAAACTATTTTTTACTTCCATCTCTATTCCTCCTCTTCGTTTTCATCTCTATAATTTGCATATATTACAAAGTAATCTATACTGTCTGTTCCATCTTCGTATGTTTGTCCCTCTGGTAATTTATGCTGATGTCTAAAAGCATCTTCCACAATAACTTCACTATCATCATCACTTTGGTCGACTCCACTATCACTCCACAATTCCACTTCTAATTCATCTGGAACATTTTCTAAAGCCTTTTTTAAATTTCCAACAGTTAATTTTGCCATTATATTTTTTCTCCTTTCTCGATTTTATTTAATATATTTTTTAATTCATCTAAACTATGTACTTCAATTGTTTGCTTTTCAATTTTTATATCTTTTGAAATATCACTTGTTATTTTTGTAGTTAACACTATTTCATCAATATCATTGTTCGTTAAATCATATTTTTCTTTTCCTTCTTTTAATAATACTGCAAGAGCAGCCATAAAACTTGCTTTGTTAGCAACATCAATATCACAACATGCACTTTCTTCATGACATGAAAGATATATATGAAAGTTGCAACCTTTTTCATTGTTAAATTCTAATTTTCTTTTCATTGTTAAATTCTAATTTTCTTTTCATTGTTTATATTCCTCCTAAATTTTTATAATATGGATATTTCCATTGTCATTATTTTCTGAATTATCAATAGCCTCTTCAAATTTTTTTGCTATTTGTTTTGCTCTTTCATATGCTTCTGTTCCCTCTTTATTCATTTCCTCTAGTTCTTTGTTAAACTTATCAGAAAAACTTACTGGTTCGCCTTTAAACATTTTTTTTGCAGTTTCTTTATATTGTTCAGGTATGTTGTATTCTATATAAGCATAGGTACAATCAAAATCATCATCATAATCTGTTATGTATAACTTATGGCTTTGAATTTTATCCCATGTTTCTTGATAGTCCTCACGATTTCCTCCACCTAGCCTTGTAAAAACTCTAATTTTTTTACCATCTTCAATTAATTCTACATCTCTATATCTGTCAAAATATTCTTTGTTTACTCCTATCATTCCTAAAAGTACATGTGACTCTGAATTTTCTCCAAATAAAGCATTATATAAACTCATTTCTCTCCCTCCTTTACCAACTAGAGCTATATTCAAAATCCGAATATATTCCTTGATTATTTAATTCTTTTTCCTCCTTTAAAATTGAGGTAAGCATTTCAATTGTATCTGTTATATCTTGTAAATAATATTCATCATAATCTGTACTTCCGAAAAAAAACCCATCCTCTGTAGGTAATAATTCAGAAATTTCTTCAGCATTTTGAATAACTTTCCCCTCTATTAAATTAGGTATCCATTTTCCATCTTTTAAAGTCTCTCCATTTTTTATTTTTCCATCTACAAGTTTTGCTTTTTCTTTTACCTCTTTACAGATATTCAATAATTTTTCTAAATCTTCTGTTGATACATAATATGATTTACAATCATCATTTCCATCTTGAACATTGTCTACAAACCATTTATGTATTTGATTAGCTTTTCTCCAATATCCAACACTTTCACGAATGCAGTTTACTTTCTTTAAATCTATTGGTATTTTCTTGCCTCTTACTGTTATATCAATAATACCCTTTACTTGATTATGCTCGTAATTAGCTCCAATATATTTTTCTCTAGTTAAATACATATCTAATCCCATATTATTAATCTACCTTTCCATATTTAATATTATTTTGAATTAGAAAATCTCTAATTTTCATTTTTTGTTCTTGGGTAACCCATACTCTAAAATCAATAACTTGTAATTGTTCTTGTATATTTGTCTCTTGTGCTATACTAGGAGCTTGTACTCTTTTTTTAGTCTCTTGTTGTTGCTTTAATTCTTCTAACTTTCTATTGCTCTCAATAACATTCATTCCATATTTTAATGAACCACTTAAACAATCAGAGTCTGCTATATGTGAAAAATAAAATGCTTGTACTTGTTTTAGAATCACTTCATCATTTATCTGACCTTTTAAAACTTTCATATCATCTGATGTTTTAACTACTAAATGATTTATTTCCTCTTCTATTTTCTTTATAGTGTATGTTTTATTTAACCATCTTGGATTAAATATTGAGTCAAATATAATTAAATCTTTATAATCTCCTATGTAGGCATCAAATATTGTTTTTATTCGTTCTCTCTTTTCGTTTTGTTCTTTTTCTTCAAATGATTTTACTTGAGCATCTATTGAACTTGATGCATCTGTAATTATTCCTTGAAGTTCTTTGCATTTGTTTTCAAAATCTTCAAATGGTTTTAGAACCTCTTTCTTAATTCTGATTTTTTCATCATTTATAGCTTTTGCTACTTTATTTAATGTTGATCTATCTGTTTTAGCAGCAGTAATAGTTTCTTCTGTATAAACTACTGACTTATACTCCTTTGCTTTTTCTGTTACCCATTTTTTAATATCTTCATAATTGAATTGAATAGGTGCTAACGATTTTATTTCTTCAACTTTTAATTCCATATTATTTACCTCCCACTAAACAATAATCAAGTTCATTTCCCATTGATTTTGTACATTCTCTTTCATAATATTTTTCTGGTAATGTAGCCCCTGTAATTCCTAAAATTGTATTTTTATACCAAATTATGCAACCTTTAGGCAATTGGTTTATCTTCAAGTTCTTATCATTATTTACATCAAATCCATAAGCATTATAAAACTGTATATGCCTTTCTTTCTGTAATTTTAAATCTTCTGTATATCTCGTTGAATGACTTATCCATTCATCAAAGCATTTTTTACAAAGTGCTCTACCTAATATAAAAATTAAATATATTTCTCCATTCATTTTTTCATTACAATTATCGCAGATACATTTTCCTCCCCAATTGGAACAATCTTCTGGAGTACATTTTATATATGAATAACCTTGGGGAGTATAATTTAATTTTGCATTTTTCATCTTCCTAGTCCTCCTTAACTACTATAAATTTCATTACATCATCATCAATTCTATATTGTCTCTCTAATTCTGCAATAAATGATGCATCACTTTCAAAGTTAAATTGCATATAAATACCTTCTTTATTTTTTCTGATTTCATAAGCTAACTTTCTTTTTCCTAAATTTTCAAAACTCTCTACTTTTCCATTTTCATTAATTAGTTTTGTGTATTTGTTTTCTATCTCCTTTTGTTGTTTATCATTCATAGTTGAAGTAACTATTATTACACTTTCATATTTATTCATTTTAATCATCCTTTCTACATATTTGGTAATACTAATGGAGGTCTTTTATCCTCTTCAACATATTTCCAAAATTCAATTTCTTTTTCTTGTAAATATTCTATATCTTCAGCTAAATTATTTCTGTCAAACTTAAATGTTTTTGTCATCTGCAAATCTTCTGAATAAGTTAGTTCTGCAAATAAATATGCGAATGAAAATCCAGTAACATTTAAATAATGTAATACTTGTATGAAATAATTATCTGGAACACGATCATTCCATTTTTCTTTTTGCATACTTCTTAAAATCTCTGATGTTTTTATTTCTAAAATTCCTTTTTCTCCAGTTTCTTTATTGACTAGAATACCATCTAAACTAGCAAACAGAAATGGATATTTAGGATGACGAATTATTGTATTTTCCTCATGTATAACTTCAAATTCTGGATGTTTTATTGCAAAACTTTGTCTCAAATTATCTTCCATTGCAACACCATATTTTACATAGGGCTTGTCTGAAATATCTTCTTGCTCTGCTCTTTTAGTTTTGATTTCCCATAATTTAATGTTGTCACTATATGGATTTAATCCTACTATTGCAGAGGCATCCGAACCACCTATTCCAGTTTTTCTTTCTTCTAACCATTCTTCTCTAGTCATTTTTACCAACCTTTCATATCTGATTTTTTGTGTGGTTTCATACTCATTGAAACTTCAATTCTTTTTGGTATTACTACTTTAAAATTGCAATCATCACAACATCTGCCATCATTTACTGGTCTAGCATTGTTGCCATAACCTTTGTACTTTTTTCCACAAATACTACATGTTTCCATTTTATTTACCTCTCTTCAAATTTCTTTCCTTTGCACCACATATAATCTTCTGTTGGACAAAATTCATCATATACTAGAGCAAAATCTTCATGCTCATCACAATACATATCTCCATGTTCTAAATACATACAACAAATGCAATTTTCACATGTTTTTACTGTTTTATTTTTATTTCTGTTTCGTTGTATTGGCTTTCCCAAAATTTTCTCCTTTCTATTGCACCAAATTTACTTTTATGATAAAATGCAAATAAAGTGAATTTATATAAATTTTCTTTTAATATAGGACTATTTATTGCTTTGGTCGGTTGTAATAGTTCTATTTTTTTCATCTACTAATAATTCATATATAGTGTTAGTACACATTTCTGATATTTTTCTTCTTTTTACTTCTGGATCTATTTCATTTACAGACTCATTTATATCTCTTATTTGTTGTAAAATATCTGCTAAAGAAGTTTTAATATCTTGAATTTCTATGTCCTTTCTTTCAATAATACTTGATAATCTCTTAATTTCATTTTGTTCAGACATTTTAAATATCTCCTTTCAATTCTTTTAATTTACATTTTAGTTTTGCTAATGTTATAATGTGCCATATATAACAATCGTGCAATTTATCTTCTGGCATGTTTCTTTACCTCTCTTTCTTCTAGAATTGTTTCAATAACTAATATTGCTATTAATCCTAAAACTGGAATTAGATATTCTCCTCCAAATCCTTTGTAACCTCTCCATGCATTTGCATAAGAAATTGCTTTTGGTGTAATAATAATTGTACCTACTATAATAAGTAACTCAATAATCCTTGAAATAAACTTTCCTTTGTTTACAACTTTCATCTTATTTTCCTCCCTCTAAAACTTTCTTAAGTAAATCCAATGTTGTTTCTGCCTTAATTCTAGCAGCCTGTTCTTTTTCGAACATCTCTCTAGGAACAGTGTTTTTACTGCCAACCTTAATTTTGTACCTTGTACCTGTTCTGATGTACTCGACTTCATGATTTGCTATCATTTGTAAGACTGTATTATGTCCTAAATTAAATCGTTTTTCATATTGATTTAGGCTTATCCACTGTTCTTCCAAAATACTCCCTCCTTTCTTGGTCATTTTTTTGACCATTTAAGGTAAAAAAATATAGTTTTTGTAATTAAGGTGTTTCTTTTCGCAATAAGCTACTAGATGATTGATTACTTTAGTGCTGTCATCTTTTTGCTTACCATTTAATATCATAGTTAGGTAGCTTCTATTTACACCAATCTCATCAGCAAACCATGTTGTATTACCCCTGTATTGTGACTCAATTAGCTTGTTTATTGCTTCAATATTTAACCTCATTTTTTTGCCTCTTCCTTTCTTATATTTTCTCGGTCATTTTTTTGACCAAATTCATTTTATTATATTAAATAAAAAAAGTCAACACTTTTTGTTAAAATTTTTAACTTTTTTTGTTGACTTTTTTGAACGCTTGTTGTACAATAGTTTTGGGAGGTTTTATTATGTTTGATAAAAATAAATTTGCGAAAATTTTAAAAGAAATATATGAAACCTTTGATACACAGAGAGAGTTTTCCTCTAAAGTTGGTGTTAGCAGAGGTTATTTATCAGAATACATGAATATGAAAAAAGAAAAGCCACCTTCTCCAAAAATACTTGACAATATTGCAACAAATTCTAAAGGAATGACTAACTATAGAGAACTAATGCAAGTATGTGGATATACTGATTATTTAACAGATGATTTTTTTGATGATAATGTTTCAAATACAAATAATAAGATTCCAATTGTTATTAGGATTAAATATAATAAAAAAACAAATTCTTTTATAACTGATCCAGCACAAGAATATATATATGCTAATTTCAAATTAGAAAAAAACAAAGAATATATTGCATTTGTTGTTAGAGATGACTCAATGTTGCCACTTTTAGGAACAGAGGATACTGCAATAATTGAAAAGTGTTCTAGTATAAAAAATAATAAAATCTATTTATTGATTAATGATGATAAATTACTTATTAGGAAAATTCTAATATTAGATAACAATGAATACGAATTAGAACCATTAAACCCATACTTTCCGAAAGAAAAAGCTACAGATTTACACATTATAGGTAAAGTTATTAGAGTTGAAATGAAATCAGCATTTTTATAATATATATTTTTAGAAAGGAGAATTATTATGAAATATTGTGAACATTGTGGAAATCAAATTGAGAATGACAATGCAATCGTATGCCCTACATGTGGAGAACCTACAAAGAGTTATAATCAACAATCTGATAAAAACATAATAATAAATAATTCTGCTTCAGCAGCATCATCTTCTCCTGGTCCTACAAAACAGAAAAAACATTATAATTTTTTATTAGATTTAATTTTAATACTTTGTACTGGTGGTCTTTGGATAATATGGATGTTAATTAGACCTAAATACGAATATTAAAAAATAGTTAGAGCCTAAACCCCTCATAATGATTTAGTTCTAACTATCCCTTTAATCTAGAAAACTAAAGAATCTATAGTAAGTGTACAAAAGATAAAACACTTACACGACTATTTGTATTATATATGAATAGTCATTTATTTGCAAGTGTTTGGTCAAAAAAATGTGCATTGGAGGTAGAATAAATTGGCAAGAAAGACTAATTTCAATGTGAATGGCTATAATTATTATAAAGTAACTAAAACAATAGGTCATAAAGAAAACAGAGAACCTATTAAGAAAGTTTTTTATGGATCTAGTAAATCAGAAGCGGAACAAAAAGCAATAGATTATATCCAAAATCTAAAATTAGGATTACAGTTTAATGATTATATAACTATTACAGATTTATTCCCTAAATGGTTATTTGAGCATAAAAAACATGAATTAAAACCATCTACATTTGAAAGTTATGAAGGCTTATATAGAAATTATATTGAACCAGATGATATTTCAACTCAACCAATTAAAGATATAAAATCAATAAACATACAGAATTTTTATGATAGGTTGATGAAATTAAAATTAAAACATACAGAAAAACCAATGACTCCATATAGAGTGAAAGCTATTCATAAATTGCTGCATTTATTTTTTGTGTATTGTGAAAAAGATGGTTATACAATAAAAAATCCTTGCAATAATGTAACATTACCCAAAGATAATAAAAAGGATTTAGAAATATTAGAAAGAAAAAACAAGATAGATTTCTTTACAGAAGAGGAAATAAAAATACTGATTCCAGCCTTTGATGGTAGCCATTATCAAGATATAGTTATTTTTGCACTTGCAACAGGAATGAGACAAGGCGAAATTCTAGGATTGCAATGGACAGATTTAGATTTTGATAATAGACTTATTCATATAATTCATAATTTAAGTAATTCAGCAGATTTTGATGAGAAAAAGAAAAGAAGTTATAGTTTGAAACTCCAATCGCCAAAAAGTAAAAACTCTATCAGAACTATACCAATGAATGATACTGTTTATAATATGCTAATAAATAAAAAACGAACAAATACAATGGTGTTTCCTCGGCAGAGATAACACATATATAAATAGTAAGAATTTGTTGAAACAATGGCAAAGAAGATTAAAAAATGCTGGATTAAGATATAGAAAATTCCATGATTTGCGACATACTTTTGCAACTCAATTACTAATGCATGGGACAGATTTAATTACAATTAAGAATTTACTAGGTCATTCATCAATTAAAATTACAGAAATATATTTAGATAGTTTACCAGAAAAAAAGGCAAATTCTACAAAACTAATGGATTCTATTCTAAACTAAGTAGATAAAAAGTAGATAAATAAGAAAATAGCAAGGTGTTACAAAGCTATGTAATCCTTGCTATTACTGTATTTATTATTCAATGATATCAGCAACAACACCTGAACCAACTGGTCTATCGTACTTATCATACTTAATTTTACCATATTTTAAAGGATTTTTCAATGTATGCTCAATATCATCTATATTAAGTTTTCTTTCTTTAATTCTATCAATTAAATGATCTGATACCTCTGTGATTTTAGTTTCATTTACTATATTATTGCTAATCCTATTATTTATTTCATTCTTAAATCTTTCTTTTTCAAGTTTTATAATATCACTAAATGTTGTTTTATGATCTTGTATAAATTTTTCCTTATATTCTTG
>OJKW01001713.1_pt1 | contig 11933 bp, 10 predicted proteins | sample 1596591 | NCBI WGS metagenome assembly OJKW01 (sample SAMEA4350166, study PRJEB24818) | metagenome | biome: human; feature: gut; material: faeces | place: Denmark | collected 2013-09
CCACTGACCCGGATTACCCCGACTATCCGGATAATCCGGATGAACCGACCGACCCGACTGAGCCGGACGACCCGATGAACCCGTGGGATTGACCCCCAAAAACACCAGCCCCCCGGCAGCCCGAATGGGCCGCCGGGGGCTGATGCGTTACAGGCAAATATGCGCGGTGATGTTGTTTTCGCCCTCCGCACGGTCGAAGCCCTGTGATTCGTACAGGGCAATCGCGGCCTCATTGTCGATATCGACCAGAAGCGCCATGCCGTTCGGCCGGTTTTCCTGAACCACTGCCGATAGAAGCGCGCGGCCAAGGCGGCGCCTGCGGCTCTCCCTACGGCCAAACAGGTCATACGGCTCGTTTTCCGCGCTGTTGTGGGTCAGGTCGATATAACCCGCAGCTTCGCCGTCCTCGATCGCCAGCAGCACGCGGAACGTGTCCTGCGCGGCCAGCACCCGTTCGCCCGTCCAGTAACGGTCGTCATCGTGCAGCGCCAGATATTGCGCGCGGAAGGCGGGCGTATAGAGCTGCACGCGGCTGTCCGGCACATACGGGGGAGGGGAGCGGAGGACCATCTTCTGCTGCTCGGGGTCAAACGCGGCGTGCCGGGCCGCCAGTGCTGTGTGCAGCAGGCGGCTGCGCGGGGAATAGACGAAGTCGGCCTGATACCCCGGATACGCCGCCTGCAGGTGCGAAAGCAGCGCGTCGTACGCGGCAGCCTGCCGGGAAAGTCCGGCCAGCAGCTGCAGATACCCCTCCTCCGGCAGGACCAGCACGGAGAACAGTCCGGTGAGCGTCCCGCCGTCAAACGTGCCGAAAAGCCGCTTGGCCGGGTCCTCGTGCGCGTCCAGCAGGTGCTGGTGCAGCTGCGCCGGCGTGGCGAGCATGGGGTCGCGGAAGTCCGGATCGGCCAGCATCGCATGGATGAACGGCAGATACGCCTGAACGGAAGACAATTCTTTCAGCATAAATCTCCTTTTGCAGCAGGAAGCGCCTCAGACGGCATGGACCGTCTTGCCGCCGATCAGCACGCGGCGGACGGTGGTGGAGACCTCGAACGGCGAGCCATCGGTGATCACAAGATCGGCATCCTTGCCCGCCTCCAGCGAGCCGACGCGGTCGGCGATGCCGATGTGCTCCGCCGGGTGGATGGTGATGGCCCGGAGCGCGTCAAACGGGTCCATGCCCGCCTTTACGGCCATACCGGCGCAGAGCGGCAGATACTGCTGCGGGATGACCGTGCAGTCGGTGATGATCGACACGTGGCAGCCTGCACGGCTGAGGATGCCGGGCGTTTTCCACGACTTGTTGCGGACCTCCACCTTGGTCGCAAAGTTGAGCGACGGGCCGACCGCCATGCACAACCCGGTCTTTGCCAGCTCGTCCGCGATCAGATGCCCCTCGGTCGTATGCTCGAGCGTCAGGCGAACGCCGAATTCGTCGGCGATGCGGATGGCGGTGAAGATATCATCCGCGCGGTGCGCGTGCGCCTTGAGCGGGATCTGCCCACGCAGGACGGGGATGAGCGCCTCAAGCTTCATATCGAATGCGGGCTGCCGGAACACATCGTCCCCGGCGGCCTCTTTTTTCTGCAGATACAGCCGCGCCTTCATCAGCGCCTCGCGCAAGATCGCCGCCGTCGTCATCCGTGACGAGTCGCACTTGGAGGCGTAGCAGCGCTTCGGGTTCTCGCCGAACGCGCATTTCATCGCGGCTTCCTTTTTGACGATCATGTCGTCGATGCGCGTTCCGGCCGTCTTGATGGCGGTAAAGGTGCCGCCGAGCACGTTCGCGCTGCCCGGGCCGGTGCATACGCAGGTGATGCCGGCGCTGCGCGCGTAGACGAAGCTCTCGTCCATCGGGTTCACGCCGTCGATGGCGCGCAGCTGCGGGCAGCAGATGTCGTTGCGCTCGTTGATATCCACGCCCGGCTCGCCGTAGCCGTCGAGGCCGATGTGGCTGTGCGCGTCCACAAAGCCGGGATAGATCTCCAGCCCCGCCGCGTCGATCGTCTGCTCCGCGTGCAGGTCGGTGCCGATCTGCAGGAGCTTCCCGTTTTCGATCAGGATATCGGCCGTGTACGGCTCGCGGTGTACCGCGTCATGGATGCGGCCGTTTTTGATACAAAGCATGTCAAGTTCCTCCCGTTTTGTCCGGATCCGGCGTTTGTGCCGGGTACTAGTATAGCCGATGCCGCCGCATAGCGTCAAGAAAAACCGCGGCGGGCGCAGAAAGCCGGAGGCAGGAAACCTGCCTCCGGCTGCTTTGAAACATGGATCGCGGATCAATAGCCGGGCTTGCCCAGCAGATGGAACATGTTCTTCTTGTAGGCCTCGACGCCGGGCTGGTTGAAGGGGTTGACGCCCTCCATGTAGCCGGACACGCCGCAGGCGAACTCAAAGAAGTAGATGAGCGCGCCGAGCGCTTCCGCGCCGATCTCAGGCAGGCGGATCTCGGTGACGGGCACGCCGCCGGAGATGTGTGCGGCCTTGGTGGCCTGCATGGCCTTTTCGTTGATGTAGCTCATCTCGCGGCCGGCCAGATAGTTGAGCCCGTCGAGATTCTCCTCGTCAGACGGGACGGCGATGGACGTCCTGGAGTTGTCAAAGAAGACAACGGTCTCCTGCAGCATGCGGATGCCGTCCTGGATATACTGGCCCATGGAATGCAGGTCCGGCGTCAGGTCGACGGAGGCGGGGAAGATGCCTTTGCCGTCCTTGCCCTCGGACTCGCCGTAGAGCTGCTTCCACCACTCCGCCATGAAGCGGAACGCGGGCTCGTAGGCGGCCAGAATTTCAATATTCTTGCCGTCCGCGTACAGGGCCTGGCGGCTCATGGCGTACTGCACCGCGGCGCTGTTTACGCCGGAACGGAGCGTATCCTCGCGCTCGGCCTGCGCGCCGCGCATGAGCGCCTCAATGTCGATGCCGCAGCAGGCGATGGGCAGCAGGCCCACAGCCGTCAGCACGGAGTAGCGGCCGCCGACGTTGTCGGGCACGACGAAGCTCTCATAGCCCTCGCGGTCGGCGAGGGTCTTGAGCGCGCCTCTGGCCTTGTCGGTCGTGGCGTAGATGCGGCTCTTCGCGCCCTCGGCGCCGTATTTCTTTTCGAGCGCGGCCTTGAAAATGCGGAAGGCGATGGCGGGCTCGGTCGTGGTGCCGGACTTGGAGATGACGTTCACGGAGAAATCGCGGTCGCCGATCATGGTGAGGATCTCCGTCACCGCGTCGGAGGAGATGCCGTTGCCGGCAAAATAGATGTCCGGGGTGGACTTGGGCAGGGCGTTGTAGTTGGGGCTCTTCAGAAGCTCCACGACAGCGCGCGCGCCGAGATAGCTGCCGCCGATGCCGATGACGACGAGCGCCTTGGAATCGGCCTGGATCTTCGCCGCAGCCTTCAGGATGCGGGCGAATTCGTCCTTGTCGTAGTTCACCGGCAGGTCGACCCAGCCGATGAAATCGTTGCCCGCGCCGGTGCCGTTCACCAGCGTGTCAAACGCGGCCTGCGCCGCAGCCGCGTCCGGCTGTCTGGCATAAAACTGCTTTGCGCCTTCAAAATTGATGCTTACCATATTGATCGCTCCTTTTCGAAATTGATGCAATATCACTTGTTTTTATAAAAAACCGTCCCAACGTCCGGCGAATGCACACCACGCAAGAAATTTCAACCGCATGGCGTTTTGCCGCAGCGATTCAAACGCAGCTGCTCACAAATCTAATCCCTACGTATCAGGCGGTGCGTAGTAAGACGCCCGTAAGGTGAGTATCGTGTGGAACGCCAGATGAAAACATCGGTTCCTGCCTAAAATCAGAGGCAGGATGCACCCAACCGTCCCCATGCGTCCTTTTCTCCCCTATCTTTTCCCGCGCAAGGGAAAAGATAGGGCCGTCGGAGACACGTCAGAAACGACCACGACGGAACGAATCCTTGCAAGCAAGGCTTCTTATCCTCTGTGCTCGTTTCTTCCTTTCCAAACCGCAAACTGAATTTGCGGTTTGGGTTTTTCATGCAAATCTGCAACAGCAATCCCTCAGTCGCTTTCGGCGCCAGCTTCCCCTCATAGGGGAAGCCTTTGGACCGCCGCGGCGGAATCTTTTACACCTTTGCGTCGCGCGCGAGCAGGGCTGCGCCGACCATGCCGGCCTCGTTGCCGAGCACCGCCGGGACCAGCTTGCCGCGGGTCGCGTAGAAACATTTTTTGCTGACCTTCTCCTGCAGCGGGTCAAACAGGAACGGGCCCGCCGCGCTCAGTCCGCCGCCGATGGCGAGGACCTCAGGGTCCAGAATGTTGTAGACCGACGCGCACGCGGAGCTCAGATGCTCGATATACGTGTCGAACACGGCCTTCGCCGCCGCGTCGCCCGCCTTTGCGCAGTCGGTGACGAGCTTCGGGGTGATCTTGCCGGGATCGCCGCCGGTCTGCTCGGTCAGCATGCTCTCGGGGTGCGCCTGCATGGCGCGGCGGCCGTCTCTTGTGAGGGCGGAGGCGGCGCAGTAGGCCTCCATGCAGCCGAGATTGCCGCAGGTGCACGGCTCGCCGCCGTCGACCAGATACGCATGCCCCAGCTCCACGCCGTGGTTCATGCCGCCGTTGAACATTTTGCCGTTCAGGATGATGCCGCCGCCAAGCCCCGTGCCGAGCGTCAGCAGCACGCCCGTCTTGCAGCCGACGAACGCGCCGGTATAGAGCTCGGCCAGCGCTGCGCCGTTGGCGTCGTTGGCGATATAGACGGGGATGCCGGGGAAGGCGTCCGACAGGATCTTGCGCAGGGGCACGTTGTGGAAGTTCAGGTTGTGTGCGTCGACGACCGTCTCGCCCGCCGCGTCGATGCTGCCGGGGACGACCGCGCCGAGCGATTCCACGTCCGAAAGCGCCGCGCCGCGCGCCTGCAGCATCGGGCCGACGGCTGCGCGGATCTGCGCCGCCATATCCTCCGCCGTCGTGTGGGGGAAGGGGATGGAGATCTCTGCGCAGAGCTCCAGCGCCTCGTTCAGCAGGCCGATCTTGACGTTGGTCCCGCCGATATCAATGCCGATCTGATACATGTGCGTCTCCTCTTTTCGTTGAATCTTCAGCTTCATCATGCAGCTTGAGCAGCTTCATGAAATTCTTATACAGGATCTTCTGCCGGGAGCTCTCGTCCAGGCCGAGGGAGAGAAAGCGCGTAAGCTCCTCCTTCGGGCTCCACATCGGGAAATCCGTGCCGAAGATCAGCCGGTCGGGGCCGATCTTGTCGATGAGGCGCAGGACGATGTCCCGGTCGGTCATGCCGAGCGTGGAGGACGTGTCGTACAGCACGCTTTCCGGCTGCGGATGGGCCAGTGACTGCGGCCAGATGTTCCAGCCTCCGAAATGCGCGGCCACGACCTGCAGATCCGGTACGCGCCGCAGCAGATTCGTCAGCCGCTCGGGCGAGGAGAAATCATACCGGTTGTCGCCCATGTGGAACAGCACCGGCAGCCCCCGCCTGGCGATGGCCTTGTAGGTGTCGATGGCGCTCTCGTCGTCGATGGCGAGCTTCTGAAAATCCGGGTGGATCTTGATCCCGCGCAGGCCGAGCTCCAGCATACGGTCAAGCTCCTCCTCATAGCCGTCCATGCCCGGGTAGATCGTGCCGAAGGCAAGGTAGCCCGCGTGGCCGCGGACGGCCTCGGCCAGGAAGGTGTTGGCGTTGAAGACCTGCTTCGCGCTTGTCGCGGAGTTGGAGACGACGCAGCGGGTAACGCCTGCCAGCCGGTCCTCGGCCGTCAGGCAGTGCATGTTGGCCTCGCGTTCGATGCTGACGCCGTAGAAATCGCCGATGGAGTGCGACGCCTTCTCGGCCAGCTTGTCAGGGAAAATGTGTGCGTGGATATCTGCGATCTTCATGGAATGACCTCTGTCTATATAGCTTATGCAGAAATTCAGACGAAATAAAAGTTGACGTCCCACGCCGGCAGCTGCCGGTGGTGGCGGAGGTACAGCCGGTAGTCGCTGCGGATGGAAAACACGAGCTGCGGCAGGGCGAACAGGTCCTCGCTGCGGTGATAGGCGGCGAGCAGCAGCTTCGGCCGACAGCGCCGGATGGTCTCCGCCGCGCCGAGGATGGCCTCACGCTCGGCGCCCTCCACGTCGATATTGAAAAAGCTCGCGCTCTGCCCGCAGAGCAGCTGGTCCGCGCTGACGACCGGCGTCGGCACACCGCTGGCAGCTTTGCGCGAGCCGCGGCCGCCTCTGGCGGCAAGCTGCGCCATGCCGGGGGTCTGCCCGGCCAGTGCCTGCACGCATGTGCAGCTGCGGAGCCCTGCCGTGGAAGCTGTCAGCCGCCGGAAGGAATACGCGTCCGGCTCCACGGCCCAGATCGCCCGGTAGTCCGGGCACCAGCGCACGAATTCCTGCACGGTATCGCCCTTGTACGCGCCGAGATCGACGAGCGTCTCACCTGGCCCAAGGCGCAGGATCGAGGCATAGGCCTCGTCTGGGTCCGTCTCGCAGCGGCGAAGATACGGGATCTGCCAGCTCCGCTTGTACGCGAGCAGATCCTCGAATACCCGGCGGGACTGCGCGTCCGCCAGACGCGAATGAACCGTTTCCAATTCGGCCCGATGGGCCTCGCAGAACGCCCGGTCAAAGGGGGTATTGCCCACCACGGGGAAATCCGGGGCCAGGAGCGTCTGCTCCTGCGCGATCTGGTCGATGCGCGCGAGAACGGCGGGCAGCCCTGTCCCGAACGCCAGCAGCACGAGCATCCGCCCGAACCGCCGCTTCGCCTCCTCATACCGCAGGACGGGGAAGCTGTGGAAGACCTGCCCGCGGACAAATTCGTCGCTGGCAAACACGCCCACGGCCTGCAGCCCGTGCGCCGCGAGCGCGGCGAGGATCCGGTCGGCGCCGTCGCCCATGCCGTAGAGGACGATGGGCAGCTTTGCCTCTTTCAGCTCTTCCCAGTTCACGTCCGCATCTCCTTTGCTTCAAAGTTTATCACACTTTTTTTCTGCATACAAGTGGCAGAAAAGCCGGAATCCACAGGGGATCCCGGCAGAATTTTGTATTCTATCGCAGACTGCCTCTCAGAGACACCCTAGCCCGCGCGCCCGCGCAGGGCGAACGACACGGCAAAGTAGGCCGCCAGATACAGCGCGATCGTCGCGCCCGCCGAGCAGCCGAGCAGATACGCCGTCATCAGCCCGAGCAGGCTGCAGCCCAGCGCCGACAGGATGGAAAGCAGGTGATACTGCCGCAAGTTCCGCGCCAGATTGCGCGAAGCCGCCGCGGGCAGCACGAGCAGGGAATTGATGACCATCAGTCCCACCCAGCTCATCGCCAGCGTCACGACGATGGCGATAGCGACGGCAAAGAGCGTCTCGTTGCGCTTCGTCGCAATGCCGCGGGAGGAGGCCAGCTGCGGATGCACCGCCGTGAGCACCAGCTGGTTCGACCCGAACACCCACAGCAGCACGACCGCCAGCAAAACCAGCGCCAGCAGCCCGATCTCCCCCGGTGTGACCGAGAGGATATCGCCGATCAGATAGCGGTTGAATTTTGTAAAGCTCCGGCCGCCGAGCGTGACGATAAAAATGCCGAGCGCGACCGCCGTGGAGGAGAACACGCCGATGATCGTGTCGGCCGACTGGCTCGTCCGACTGCGCACGAAGGAAAACAGCAGCGCGAACAAAACCGACAGCCCGACCGCGAAATAGATCGGCTGCACCGCGCCGCACAGCGCGCCGATGGCGATGCCGGTAAAGCCGGAATGGCCCAGCGCGTCAGAAAAGAAGCTCATCCGCCCCGTCACGATCATGGTCGACAGCAGCCCGAACAGCGGGGCCATCAGCAGCACCGCCAGCAAAGCGTTTTTCATGAAATCCATCTCGAACATCGGCAGCCCGAGCGCGTTCAAGATCGCGTACCAGATGCTCATGCCTGTGCGCCTCCTCCCATGTGGAATGCCTTTGCGAATTCGTCGGACGAGAGCACGTCCAGCGGTGTCCCGCGCCGGAGGATCTTCCCCTGCAGCAGCACGACCTGGTCGCAGTACCGCTCGAGCATGGAAAAATCGTGCGTCGTCATGAGGATCGAAAGGTCAAATTTTTTCCGGATCTCATCGAGCATGTCCATGAGCAGGCTCATGCCCTCCACGTCCACGCCCGAGAGCGGTTCGTCGAGGATCAGGATGTTCGGCATCGGCTCGAGCGCCAGCGCGAGCAGGACCCGCTGCAGCTCGCCGCCCGACAGCGCGCCGATGCGCTTGTCGATGAGCGCCTCGCCGTGGACATTCTCCAGACACGCGAGGACCTTTTCCCGCATGGCCTTCGTCGGCCGCAGGAAGGCGGGACGGCGGAAAATGCAGCAGGTGAACAGATCCATCACGCTCACCGGGTCGCCGCGGTCAAAGGCCGGGCTCTGCGGCACGTAGCCGATGCGCAGCTTCGTCTGCTTGCCGGAGGCCTCATGGAAGGTGATCTTCCCCTCGTAGTCGCGCTGGCCGAGAATGGCGCGGATGAGCGTGGATTTGCCCGCGCCGTTCGGCCCGATCAGCGCGACCATCTGGCCGCAGTGCATGTGCAGGTTGATATCGTCGAGGATCGCCTCGCCGCCGATGCGGACGGACAGATGCTCGATCTTCAAACAGCAGGCGTGTTCGCAGTCGCCCGCGTGCGGATGCAGATGTAGGATCATGAAAGCGCCTCCCGGATCGTGTCGATGTTTTTGTAAATGGCGTCTGTGCAGCCCATCTCGCCCTCGCCCATGCCCATCGTGAGGGCATAGAGCGCCGCGCCCGTCTCGTTGGCGACGGTCTGCGCGGTCAGCGTCTCGCCGTTTTCCTCGCAGAAGACAGCGGGGATCTGCCGGTCCTCGACCAGATGGATGATGGTCTCGATCTCGCGGGCGGAGGGCTCGCTGCCCTCTTCGATTTCCATGGCCGCGGCGATCGTCAGGCCGAATGCGCGGGCGAAGTAGGAAAACCCGTCGTGGAAGGTCACAAGCTCCCGGCAGGAGAGCGCCCGCAGCGTCTCGTCGCCGTAGGCCTGGGCGGCCTGGTATTCTGCGGTGACAGACTGCAGGTTCTGCGTGATCTGCGCCTGCTTGTCCGGATAGACGGCGGAAAGACCGTCTGCGATATTCCGGCACATGCGGATGGCGTTCGCGGGATCCAGCCAGATGTGCGGGTCGTCTCCGTCCTCGCCGGGAAGGGTCTCAACGCCGGTCGAGGCGGTGATGGTCTGTTTCGCGGTCTGCAGCGCGTCCTCCATAAAATCCTCCAACCCGAGGCCGTTCAGGACGACGACGTCGGCCCGGCCAATCTTCTCCATCTGCGCGACGGTCAGCGTATAATCATGCAGGCAGGAGACGCTTTCCGTGATGACCCGGCCGCAGGTAAGGCCTGTCCCCTCCAGCAGCGCCCCGGTCATGGACCAGACCGGCCCGGTCGTGGCCAGCACGTCCCACCGCTCCGCCTCCCGCGCCGCGCAGCCGGAGAGCATCCCGCAAATCATCAGCAGCGCCAGCAACCCGGCAAAAATTCGTTTTTTCATCATATATGATCTATGATCCCTTTCAGTTCTTTTGTTATTATTATACCGAAGTTGTCAAGCATGACCCCAAGGCTCCCCTTCCAGGGGAGCTGGCTCGGCGCAGCCGAGACTGAGAGGTTGTCGCAGATTTGCTATAAAACCCAAACCGCAAATTCAGTTTGCGGTTTGGAAAGGAAGAAACGAGCACAGAGGAAAAGAGACGTCGCTTGCGGCGGCTCGTTCCGTCGTGGTCGTTTCTGACGCGCCTCCGGCGGCCCTATCTTTTCTCTCGCAAGAGAAAAGATAGGGGAGAAAAGAGTGCTTGGTTACGGTTTGGTGCTTTCTGCGTCTGAATTCAGGCGAGTCCCGATATTTGGCCTGGCGTTCCACTCGGGAGTCACCTTGCGAACGTCATAGTACGCGCCGCCTGATACGATACTCCAGATTTGATAGCAGTTACGTTTGAATATTTGCGGCAAAACGTCCTGCGGATAAAAAAATTGGGCAGTACGGATTCGCATTGGATTTTAAGCTATCGCGGGAAAGATCCAAGAAAACCGAAGCGGTTTTCTTGGTCGGTTCAAGGAGGTCCGGAGGGAAATCGAAATCCCTCCGGGCTCTTTTTCTTTTGCCAGCGTTTTCTTTTGGAGAAGCAAAAGAAAATGCTGAACCACAGTTGCAAATTTGTACTGCATATCGACCTTATACAAGACTCTCAGCTACAGCCGTGATCTTCATCATCAAGCTCCTTGGTCGCCTTCGACGCCAGCTCCCCTGAAAGGGTCGCCTTTTTTACTGTTCGGCCAGCGGCATGACGGCGAGCTGAACCTCGGTGATGGGGGCGAAGCCGTAGAGGGTATCGGTGCGGACGGTGTACCAGGTGTCGAAATTGCCGAGGACGGTGACGGGCGTGCCGTTCGGGAGCTGCGCGAGGATCTCCGCGTCCGGCTCCGGGTACGAGCGCAGGCGCAGATAGCCGTCCGCGCCCGCGGCCTCGGCCTCAAATTCGTCGCCGGGCGTGAGGAAGGGGACGCCGAAATACTCCGTCACGCCGAGACTGAGCGTCCGCGCGACCGCGTCCAGATTCCCGGTCAGCCAGTTTGCGTCGTCCACATTGTCGTGATACCCGATCTCCGCCAGCACGGCCGGGACCCGCGTCCGGCGGAGCTCGCCGATGATCGTGCTCGGCCGGGCCTGCACGCGGTCCGGCAGCGGATAGATGGTCTTCATGTTGTCCACAAGGATATTCGCCATGCGCAGCCCGGCCTCGCTCGTCGGATAATAGTAGAAATCGACGCCGCGCAGCTGCCCGGCCAGCGCCTGCGGCGCGGCGTTGGAGTGCAGCGCGAGATGGAAATCCTGCCGCGACGCGTTGGAATCGCGGATCGACTGCGCGGCGCTGCCGTCCGGGTCGTTGCGCGTGACGGTGATGCCGCTGGCGTGCAGATACGGCATCATTTCGTCCGCCAGCGCGTTCATCCAGTAGCGCTCGTCGCCGGTCGTGACGTAGGGATTGAAATACTGTGTGGACGGACTTAAAAATAAAAATGGCATACGTTTGCCCCTGCCTTCCTGCATGATTGGCATATTCTATGCAGAAGACGTTTTTTTGTTTACAGTCCGCCGAGTTTATGATACCATACAGGATGGACAGCAAAGGAGTCAGACAGTATGCAGTATATCATTCTGGATATGGAGTGGAACCAGCCGTGGCCCGGGTCCTACAGCGCGAAGAAGGCGCTGCCCTCGCCGCTGCGCGGCGAGATCGTGCAGATCGGCGCTGTGCGCATGACGCAGGACCAGCAGGTCGCCGACGAGTTCCAGATCCTCATCCGGCCGAAATATTTTAAGAAAATGAACCGCAAGGTCGCCTCGCTCACCGGCATCCGCGACAGCGTGCTGCGCGAAAAGGGCGTGAGCTTTCCGGAGGCTGCGGCCAAGTTTCAGACCTGGTGCGGGGAAGCGTGCGTCTTCCTCACCTGGGGCTTTGACGATATTACCGTCCTGCGGGAAAATCTCGCCGTGTTCGGCCTCGCCGACGGCTGGACGGCCCGCTGGTACAACGCGCAGCTGATCTTCAACGCCCAGACCGACGGCTCGGGCGCGCAGAAGGCGCTTTCGACCGCCATGCAGATGATGGACATCGAGCCGACCCGCGCCGCGCACGACGCGCTGGGCGACGCCTATCATACGGCGCTCGTCTGCCAGCGGCTGCGGCTGGCCGAGGGCATCGCCGCCTATGACGCCGCCGTGCAGGCGCACGAAAACGGCTTCCACGGCGCGGAGCTGCCCGGCTGTGTCGGCCGCGCGGTATTCCACGGCTACGCGGACAAGACCGCCGCGCTCGGCGCGATGAGCGGAAAGGAAAACCGCTGCCCGGTCTGCGGCGGGCAGATGACGGCGGGAAAATGGTACACGCAGCAGGGCAGGCGCTATCTGACCA
>OJKW01001720.1_pt1 | contig 11890 bp, 7 predicted proteins | sample 1596591 | NCBI WGS metagenome assembly OJKW01 (sample SAMEA4350166, study PRJEB24818) | metagenome | biome: human; feature: gut; material: faeces | place: Denmark | collected 2013-09
TGGTTGCGTTCAAACATCAATTAGAGCAAACAGGACTTGAAGTTACCATGAGAGTTTCTCATGGTAGAGAGATTAAAGCAGCTTGTGGACAGTTAGCTAATACATATAATAAAGCCAAAAAACAACAGAAATAATTTAATTAAAAGAGCCAGACGCACAGACGCAGAGCCGATAATATGCAGTTTGAAATACTGCTGTTATCGGCTCTTTTTTGATTTTAATTTGTGCCCCTAATAACCATATTGGAGCAAAATCAGAACTGTTGCTTGTCGTTCTTTGATTTCCGCAGCAGCTTTGAAAAATCAAAGCCGCCGTTTCTTTTTATCTTCTAATGAAATGACGCGGTATCACTGTTGAAATCGGCGGCTAAAGGAGGTAGCCGCCATGAAGCAAAAAGCATATCGACAAAATCCGACAGTTATTGACTTATCAAAAAAAGCCCGCCCACCACCGGGGGAAACTACGCTTATATATATGAACTGTCTAATCATCTGGATACTGCTTACAATGCCTATGCGCCCGTCCGGGCTTTTCGGACGGGCGCATTTTGTACGTTCAAAAAATTTTTGAAGAAATTTCAAAAAATCTTCGGCGTTTTTGAAAAACGCCGTATTGCCCCGCGAAAAGGGGGGAAGCACCACCAACTTTCCAACGAGAAAGGAGGTGAGAATGTGGAACCTAATAGCAGGGAGTTTTACAAACAGTGTGCTTTTCAGAAGTTTTGTAATACGGTATTGCACAATGAAGCTTGCGACACCCATAGAGAACTTCGCAGACACAAGGCAAAGGAAGTGACCTTTTCCGACATGACCTTAGACGAAGCGCGGCAGCTTCATACGTTTGATGAATATTTCAAACGTGAAGCCGCCGAAACCGTCTTTGAGAAAGCCGGGAAGAAAATCACGCCAAAGCTGCTTCTTGAAGCAATCCGTACTTTGCCGGAAGAAAAGCGCAAAGCCATATTGCTGTATTACTTCGAGGGAATGAACGATACCGAGATTGCGGAGCTGTTCAACACGTCGAGAAGCACGATACAGTACAGGCGGACAAGCTCTTTTGAGAAATTAAGAAAATATCTGGAGGAAAATGCTGATGAATGGGACGAATGGTAACGAACCCGGCTACCCGGAAAATGCCCTTGTTCCTTACCTCGCTGCTTTCATTGCCGAGCACGTCCATATAATATTCCAGCAGGATACTTTCATTGGTCAACGTTCCAGTCTTGTCCATGCAAAGCACATCCATGCTGCCAAATCCCTGCATGGCATTGATGTCTTTGATGATGGTCTGCTTGCGGCTCATGGTAAGACTGCCCCTTGCAAGGCAAGCGGTAATAACCATAGGCAGCATCTCCGGCATCAGTCCTACAGCCACCGACAGCGCAAAAGCAAAGGATTCCAGCCATTTCCCACCTGTGACACCGAGAAGCGCGAATACAATGGGAATCAGCACCGCAATAAAGCGGAGCATGACCCAGGCGATGGAATTGGCACCCTTTTGAAAGGATTTTTTATCATCAGAATCAGGTTTTGCAAAGCTGCCGTAGAGTGTGTCCTTTCCGACCGCCAGCACAATACCCTCGCCTTTACCGCTGATGACTGTTGTTGCCATGAAAGCAAGATTTTCAAGCTGGGTCAGCGTTTCCAAGCTGCTGTAACTGAGGGCGCGGCAGCTCTTTTCCAAAATGGCGCTTTCGCCCGTTATGGCTGCCTGTGAGATGAACAGGTCGGTGACCTCTGTCAGCCGGATATCCGCCGGAACACGATCCCCCGCAGAGAGCAGGACAATATCGCCCACCACCAGCTTTTCCGCAGAGATCTCGATGAGTTCTCCTTCTCGTCTTACAGTGATACTTTCATGAATCAGCCGATTAAGCTGCTGCGCCGCATTCTTTGCTCGGAGTTCCTGAATCAGACGGATTGCACCACTAATTAGGATCATGGAAAAGATAATGATGGCAGTAGTGGCATTTCTGGCGAAGTTTGAGACGAGAAAAACGTCTGTCACCAACGAAATAATACCCAGGATAAAGAGAATTATATTGAACGGATTGATAAAAGCCCGCCGCAACCGGCGTATCATCGTATCATTCTTTCGCTCCGTAAAGCTGTTCGCACCGTATTTTTCCCTCATCGCCTCGACCTGTTCATGAGACAGGCCATCCGGTGATGCTCCAATATCTTGGTATATTTGTGATATCTCACGGTAAGCGTATTTTCTGATACGACTGTCAATCAGTGTTGTTTTTGACACGGGACAGTCCCCCTCCTTTAGCAATGCAATACAGATAATACTATTTTAACATTGTTCTGCAAAAGTACCATGCCTATATTCTTGCTTTTTTCTTGCAATTAGGAAAATCATCGATTTCCGTCTTATCGTTTTATACATATCTGTGTTCACGGTATTAGAGTTGATGGTGACTTCTCACAAATACCACTCTTCTGCAAGCAGGGCTTTCGTGACACGAAAGCGATTTTCTGCTTGTTGGGGAAATTCCCCAATCCCCATAAAACGCTGCCTGCGGCATCGGGCTGCGCATCCGTTTCGGATGCTTTAACGGCAGTTCCTGCCAAAGAAAAAAGCCCGGTGCAGCATGAGCATTACACCCACACTGCACCGGACATTCCATCATCGACTGCTTTGTCTATTTTCTTCTTCCTGCCGCACTTCCTGCTCATGCAGCTGTTCTTTTTTCTGGTCATCCTCTTTCAGGATTTCCTGCACAATCTTCTGTGCCACAAGCCAATCCTGCATTTCCGATTTGGTCTTACGGTACTCTGCATAAGAGCTTTTCTTTCGTTCCAGAAGCATTGCATATTCTGTGTTCAGCTCGCTAATACGCGGGAGTTTTTTATCAAATCCGTTCTCTTTCTTATAGGCATCAAATGCCTTTTTTGCTGCACTGCGTAGGGCCAGCGCATCCCGGTGGGCTTCATAGAACTCTCGATTGTAGCCGGATGCCTTATACGCAGCAAAAACATCTTTTGTCTTAGCATAATTGATTAGATGCTTCCGCAGCACCGACACTTCCGACATCCGCGCCTCATCTGCCTTTACAGATTCCAGCAGCGCATCGCATTTCTCAGAAACTCCATCTGACTTTTCCTTCAGCTCTGCATAGCTCTTGATTCCATGCTCTTCCATGAACATCATAGCTTTTGCCATTTGCTTCAGATTAAAGACTTTCGCCCAACGCGCATATCCCCCGCCTTTGCCCGCCTGCATTTTGGCACGGACATCAATAAGGAACGACAGCTCCGTCCTCTGATGCACCTGCGCCGACCGTGCGCTTGTGCGGGTTTTCTCTGCAAATTTACTTTTGTGAACCGCATTTCCGGCAATCACTTCGCAGAGTTCTTCAAGCGAATATCCTTTGCCAAGAGAGCGAAAACGAGCAAATCTGGCATGGCCTTTCCCCCGCAGGGCAGGCTGTTTTCCATCTTTATACTCGTACCCTGCTTCCTGCAAAAAACCAATCAGTTCCCGGAAGTCTTTCGGTTTTCTTTCCAATGCCGCATCAATGGCCTCACAGATTTCATCCCGCTGCGATTTTTTCTCCGGATATTCCGTTCTCTTCTGCCGCTCTCCATAGGGCTTCCGGATAATGACCGACAACCGGTGTTCCAGGCAGACGATATCGCTGAGCCTTGCCAGCGCAAGACCGGACAGACGAAAATCTCGGAATTTTCTGGTGCAGTCTAATGTAGTCGAATTAAAAATAATATGGTTATGGATGTGCGCGCGATCAACATGGGTAGCCACGATAAAGGCGTGTTTTCCCTTGGTGAATCGCATGGCCGTCTCATACCCAACCTTGTTCGCCTCCTCCGGCGTGATTTCTCCGGGCTTAAAGGACTGCCGAATCTGATATGCAATCACATCATGTGCCTGGGTTCTTCCCGTGATATGCTCATACTGCCGTTTGGAAAGCAAAAATTCTTCATCACAGGTCTTTGCGTCACAGGCATACGCGCTGATGTATTTTCCATCTTCCGTCTTTGCTGCATTCTCAGAATAATCAGTACGGTCAGCCAGACACTGTGCTACCGTCTTTCCTTTATTGATATGCAGCGCAATTAGTCTTGTAGCCGCCATTCCTTATTCCCCCATCTGAAAAGAGCTACCCGAAGGCAGCTCTTACCAATTCACTATTCTCATTTTAGCATCCGTTCCCGGTCATAAGCCCCCTGCAAATAAACGGCCTGCTTGATGATCTCTTCCATATCGAAATAGACACACATGATGCTTTCGTACAGCTTCCACACATTAGGTTCGGTGCCACCCACCATTTCCATCAGTTGGTCTTCCATCTTTGAATGCTCAGACTGTTTTTCCTGATAAGCTGCCTCATCCACAAAATGATTCTCTCCATCTGTTTCCTCGTACCGCAAATCATAATAATCTTTCATAAACTGAATATCCATCTAATCCCTCCTGAACTTAAATTGTCAAAACATCCTCTACACACTCGCACAGCCGTTCCATCAGTTCCATGATGCCGCTCGCACCAACCGCAGCTGCGAACAGCCCCATCTCAATCAGGGTCAGCAGGAACACATCCGTCCAGCTCGCCCGAACCACCGAATAGATGCCGCAGCCAAGAACGAACAGCATAACCGGCGAAAGCACCCACAGGGATAGCTGCATCAGCAGATTCCAGATAAAGCATAGAAATCGCAGCAGAAACGCAACCGGCAGTAACAGGATTTTCAGCACCAGCTTCAACAAAAAACATACGATCTTCATGGATTTCACCCCTTCGTTTTTCTTTTCATCTTCATTTTATCGTACCTGCTTGCCAAACACCACGATGTCAACAGGTAGGCCAAAAAATATGTAACGGCACAGACAGTTTCATCTGTGCCATGTGCTGTAGAAATCCCGCACGTTTGCGCCGTCAGCGAATAGCCGAAAGCCTCTTCAGGATCAGCTTCTGCATCTCCCAGAGTTCATCCATTCGCTTCTGCAAATCCCGGATATCCTCCGCATAGATGCTTCCGGATTCATTGGCGCGTTTTGCGTACTGGTTCAGGTTGTTGCTGCATCGGCGAAGAAGAGTGGATACCTGCGCCACATCCGACAAATCAAGATTCACGCAGTACCCGTCCATCGCCATTTTTCTCATATAGGCACCGGTATTTCGAATCCCCAATTCCTTTTGCTTTTCCCGAATCCTCGCCAGCTCTTCCGGGTTTACCCGGACATTGATCCAGTGTTCCCGAACACTCATAGTGCCACCTCCTCATCCCGATGTGTCATCGGCGGAATGCGCCCAGCACGGTCACGCAGCTCGGCCAGAACAGACGGTTTTTCCGTTGTTTCCTCACGATTAGGATCATCATTTCCACGGTCATCCATATTCAGCAGTGCATCCAGTTCTGCCAGTCTTGCACACTTTTCAGCCAGTTCTGCCTCCTGGGGAAACGGCTTTCCAAGCTCGGCCTGCGCTGCTTCCTGCTGGCTCCTAAGATTGTCCAGCTGCTGTTCCGCCTTTTCCATCCTTGCTGGAATCCCGGCAAGAGCATTGTCCAGACGCTGGATATTGCCCGCAGCACTGGTGCCGATGGGTACCCGGTGAGTCATCTCGCTTTTCAGCAGCACCTGATACTCTTTCTGGAAGCTGTCAAATGCCAGCTCCATCTTGAAGCCTCGATAGCTGCCAAGCGGCACCGGCTCCAAACTCCGATTGGCTTTACAGACCGCAAGGATTGCTTCACCGGCCTCTGCCTTTTCAGTAAATCGTGTGCCATTCACCTCCATACCGCAGAACCCTTCTTCCGGCAGCGGATGTGCCGCCACCATCCGGATATCCGACTGAAAGCCCTTGATGAACCCTTGCGTTTTCTCAATCTCCGCAGGGAAATATTTCATCAGCTTATCTTCCAATCGGTACTGCTGGCTCTGATGGTCTGCCTTCAATACTTTCAGCCTTGCAACATCTACATCCAAGTCCATTTTTTCCTTGATCTGCGGGTCTCCTGCGCAAAGTGCCTTAATCTCCGCATAGGAAAGTGCCTGCTCATCCACATCATCACAGGAACGAACCGGAGCTTTGCTGGTCATGATCTGACTGATAAACTTCTGCTTATTCTCCAGTGTCTGATAGAGGTAGGCATCAAAGGTTCCTTCCGTCACATACTGATAAACCTGCACTTCTTTGTTTCTGTTTCCCTGACGGATGATACGTCCATTTCGCTGGGTCATGTCCGCAGGCCGCCAGCCCACATCCAGATGATGCACGGCCACCAGCCTATCCTGCACGTTTGTGCCTGCGCCCATCTTCTGTGTCGAACCTAACAACACTCGAACCTGCCCGGTACGGACTTTGGCAAACAAATCCTTCTTTTTCGCCTCGGTATCAGCATCATGGATAAATGCGATTTCTTCCTCCGGTACACCGGACTGGATGAGTTTAGCGCGGATATCCTCATAGACATTGAAGGTTCCATCGTTCTTCGGTGTGCTGAGGTCGCAGAACAGCAGCTGGGTCAGCTTATCCGACTGTCCTTCTTCATAAATCCGAAGCACATTCCGCACACAGGCGTTGAGCTTGCTGTTGGGGTCATCCGGCAGAAGCGGATTCATCAGCCGCTGATCCAGTCCCAGCTTTCTGCCGTCCGATGTGATTTTCAGCATGTTATCGACAGATGGGTCTACCACACCGGAATGCACAGCCGCCGCCCGTTCCGAAAGCTCTGCTACCATCGCCTGCTGATGCTCCGAAGGTTGCACTACCACAGTTTCAAACCTTGCCTCCGGCACCGGCAGATGCAGCTGATCGGAAGTCTTGATATCCGCCACTTCCTTGAACATGTTCATCAGCTCCGGCAGGTTGAAGAACTTTGCAAATCTTGTTCTTGCCCGATATCCGGTTCCTTCCGGTGCCAGCTCGATAGCCGTGGTGGTCTCACCAAAGGTAGAAGCCCAACTGTCGAAATGGGTCAGTCCTTTCTGCTGTAATGTGCCGTATTGGAGATACCGCATCATGGTGTAAAGCTCCGTCATGCTGTTGCTGACCGGGGTGCCGGTCGCAAAGATGATGCCGCGCCCGCCTGTCAACTCGTCCATATACTGGCACTTCATAAACATATCCGAAGATTTCTGCGCTTCCGAAGTGGACAAACCTGCGACATTGCGCATTTTTGTGTAGAGGAACAGGTTCTTGAACGCGTGCGCCTCGTCTACGAACAGCCGGTCTACGCCCAGCTGCTCAAAGGTAATCACATCGTCCTTTCGGTCGGTTGCCCGGAGTTTCTCCAATCTCGCCTCCAATCCTTTCCGGGTCTTTTCCATCTGTTTAATGGAAAAACGTTCGCCATTCTGGGATTTCATCTCAGCAATGGCGTTTTCGATTTCATCAATCTGGGCAGTCAAAATCCGCTCCTGCCGTTCTGCGGACACCGGAATTTTCTCAAACTGGGAATGCCCGATGATGACTGCATCGTAATCACCAGTAGCAATTCGTGCGCAGAACTTCTTTCTGCGGGCAGTTTCAAAGTCCTTTTTGCTTGCCACCAGCAATTTTGCACTCGGATACAGACGCAGAAACTCGTTTGCCCACTGAAGGGTCAAATGATTCGGAACGACAAACATGGATTTCTGGCACAGTCCCAGCCGTTTTGCCTCCATAGCAGAAGCGGCCATCTCGAAAGTCTTACCGGCACCCACTTCGTGGGCCAGCAGCGTATTGCCGCCGTACAGCACATGAGCAATGGCATTCTGCTGGTGTTCCCGCAGCCGGATTTCCGGATTCATGCCGCCAAAGCGGATATGAGAACCATCATACTCACGGGGACGAGTGCTGTTGAACAGCTCGTTATACTTTTCCACAAGTTCCGCGCGGCGATAAGGGTCTTTCCACACCCAGTTCTGGAACGCATCCTTAATGGCCTGCTGTTTCTGCTGGGCGAGGGTGGTCTCCTTTTTATTCAGAACCCGCTTCTGCTTGCCGTCTGCATCCTCCACGGTATCGTAAATACGAATATCCCGCAGATTCAGCGTATCCTCCAGAATTCGGTAGGCATTGGCACGGCTGGTGCCGTAGGTCATATAGGCATGAACATCATTCCGGCTCGGTGTACTCTTGCCGGTAATTTGCCATTCTGCCGTCATGGGAGAGAATTTCACTTCAATATTTCTGCGCAGATAGAACGGCGGTTCAAAGGTTTCTTCCATAAACTGCTGGATATAATCCCGATTGACCCATGTGGCACCAAGGCGCACATCAATCTCCGACGCATCCAGGTCTTTCGGCTGTGCTTTCTTCAAATATTCCGTGTTTACCGCAAAGGCAGGGTCAGAAGCCGCAGCCAGTTCTGCTACGCGGAGTTTTTCCCGGACATTGCCGGACAGATATTCATCAGCCGTCACCCAGCCGGTTTCCTCGCCGCCCTGCGTCATCGGGTCTTTGAAAATGACACCATGCAGTTCCTGCTGGATTTTTTCAAATTCTCCCGGTGTACCTAAAAGCTCCGACATATAGGGCAAATCCACTTTGCCGCGCTCTCCGATGGAGATTGCCAGAGCCTCTGCCGGAGTATCTACGCTGGTAACAGCCCGTTCCGGTCGAATCGTCCGTTTGGTGAACATATCCGCCTTGGATTCCAGCCTGCCTTTTTCATCTACATTTTCCAGAGAGCAGAGCAGATAATAAGACGAATCTTCTGAAAAAGCCTGCGCATTTGCACGGGAGTTGATAAGCCCATACTGATCGGCGAATCGGTCATAGGCTACATTCAGTTCCCGCTGTTTCTGGGCAATCGCGTCCTCCGGATAATCGTTCAGCTGATAGTCGATCAGTTCCTGCACAATGGTGCGAAGCTCCACCATGCCCTTAATTCTGCCGGTGGCTGTCGCAGAAAGGTCAGCCTTTCGCATGATGCTGTTCTCACGGAAGTAGACATCCCCATCCACCACTGCATAGGAGAAGTTCTTTACATTGGGGTCTGCTGGAATGGTTTCGCCCTGCAAGGACAGTTCTTCCTCCGGTGCCAGCTCCTGTGCTTCATAATGACCGCCGATGTGCTGCACAGCCTCATGCAGCTGGTCTCCCAGATCCGCATCCGGAATCGGAATGACCGTACATTCTTCCTTGCCGTACTGGGTACTTTCCGTTGTAATCTCGCCCAGCACCATTTCCGGATGATCCACGAAGTAGTTGTTGAGGGTTATGCCCTCCGATGTCAGCCCCAGATGCACCCAATCCGGTTCGATATCAATGGGATGGTCTCTCTTTTGCAGGAAAATGATATCCGACACTACATCTGTACCGGCATTGGCACGGAATGCGTTATTGGGAAGTCGGATGGCTCCCAGCAGTTCTGCCCGCTGCGCCAGATACTTTCGTGCGTCCGGATTCTTGGAATCCATCGTATAGCGGCTGGTAACAAAGGCCACGATGCCACCGGGACGAACCTGATCCAATGCCTTGGCAAAGAAATAGTTGTGGATAGAAAAACCGAGCTTATCATAGGGTTTATCGCTGACACGGTAGTTGCCAAATGGCACATTGCCCACGGCCAGATCATAGAAATCGCGGCGGTCGGTGGTTTCAAAACCTGCCACCTTGATTTCTGCCTGCGGATACAGCTTCTGCGCAATACGCCCTGTGATGGAATCCAGTTCCACACCATACAGTCTGCTTCCCAGCATGGAATCCGGCAGCATACCGAAGAAGTTGCCGACACCCATCGACGGTTCCATAATATTGCCTTTCTCAAATCCCATACCGTCCAACGCTTCATAGATTGCACGGATCACGGTAGGACTGGTGTAGTGCGCATTCAGAGTCGAAGCCCTGGCTGCGGCATATTCTTCTTCCGTAAGAGCTGCTTTCAGTTCCTTATATTCGCCTGTCCAGGCAGCTTTCTCTGCGTCAAAGGCATCTGCCAGCCCGCCCCAGCCGACATAATTGGCCAGTGTTTCCTGTTCTTCCGGTGTCGCATCCCTGTGCTGGTTTTCTAAGGTTTTCAGCGTGTAGATAGCATCCATGTTGGCACGGAATTTCTGTTTGGGACTGCCTTCGCCAAGATGAAAGCTGTTGATACGATAGTTTTCTGCATGAGTGTTCTCCGGCGCTGTCTCTGGAATTACCGATTTTTGTTCCTCACTTTGCTTTTCTCTGCCGGGATTCAGATCAACCACCAGATTATGCAGGTGAACATTTTCCTCATGCTCCAAAAGTCTTGCCAGATTCTCCTTGCTTTCCGAGCGGAAGATCGGATACACGGAATCCGGGTCCCGAAGCTCCACATCAAAAAGCCCGACTTTTTCAATCGTAAATGCCTTTCCGTCCAGATACAGCGTATCGCCGACACGATAATCCGGCTGCACCCGAGCTGCCGGTTCTGGCTGCACAGTTGCAGGCTCTTTTTCAGCCTCCATATTCCTGCCGCGAATCTCCTGCAACGCCTCTGACGCACTCACATAATCGGCAAATGTCTGCACTTTTCCGTCCGAATATCCGTAATACTCTTCTTTGACATAATCCCAGATGGCAAACGCATCCTTAGAATCCGGGAAGTTCTCGCCGGTCATCGTGACAACAAATCGTTCATCCGGTGCATAGCTTGACTCTCTGGCAAGTTCTCTGGCGTGTTCCTCCATTTCCAGCACCAGAGGATCTGTCTCTGCGTGAGCCGATTCCGGTGCTTCTTCGGATTCCACATCCGGGAATGGAATGTCCTGCTGCAAATCCTGTTTGCTCTGCTCAACATAGAGCCAGTCTTTGGCTTCCCGTTCCTGGACTTTTTCAATCAGCTGCTGACGGTAAGTCTCTGCCTCCCATTCGCTGGTAAATTCCTCACTGACACCATCTGGCTCCACATGAATGCCGTCCTGAATATCATCCCAAACCGCATAGCCATCGTCTGTCTCCATCACGGTAAACCGCTGGGGTGCTGCCAGTTCACTCCTGGCATAGACATCCGCAGCCGTATTCAGCATATTGTCCACATGCTCATTTCCGGTATCATAGCGTTCCGGTGGCGTTGGCGGAAATACATGCGCGGCAGTCGGCATAGGAAGCGGCGCGCCGTATTCCCGCTCCAGCTTCCGATACTCTTCCATTTCCAGAGCACTCAGGTACTGATCATTTTCCACAAGCCGGTCTAACCGCTTATCCACCGCTGCCCACGTGAGGCGCACTTCCCGGTCATGGCCATAATTGCGAAGCAGAATGCCTTTCCCGTTATAATCGGCAAAACCACGACTGCCATCCATAAAGGTATAGCTGTGACCACCGAGACCATATTCCGCTTTCAGAAATGCCGCTCGTTCTTTCGCATCCCCTTGCTGCTGATACAGTGCATAAATACGGATTTTTCCGCCTTCAAAGTTAGAGCCTGTCCGCAGCATCCGGTCGATTTCATCCTCAGAAATGACAAAAGCGGAGGGCTTTTCGCTCTCCGCTTCTATGGCTGCATTTTCTGCCGCCGCATCAATTTTCTGAATCTGCTCTGCTTCGGACTGAAACAGGCTCATAAAGTTTAACTGTTGATAAGTTCCGTCAGAATGACTTCCTCTGCCTGCGCTTTCAGCATGTTCATGTGCTGCACCCAAGCCATCTGGTTCGATTTCTTGTCCGGTGCCGGATTCGCTTTCAGAAGCTCCGTCATCATCTGCTCCATCCGTGCGGTCGCGGTCTCCTGAATCTCCCACAGGTGCGGATACAGTTTCTCGGTCAGAATCAGGTGATTGTACAGCAGCGTGTTGTTCTCCTGCAGGAACGCTCTGCGCATTCTCCCGTACTTGCCCAGCGGCTTCTGTTCCTGCACCGACAACTGGATGTCCGGAATCAGGTAATCGCCGTTCTTCGTGTAATTCAGCTCCATCATAGTTTTGGCTCCTTTCTGCCTGCTTATCTCTTTCATAGGTTCGGATCGTGCGT
>OJKW01001725.1_pt1 | contig 11874 bp, 7 predicted proteins | sample 1596591 | NCBI WGS metagenome assembly OJKW01 (sample SAMEA4350166, study PRJEB24818) | metagenome | biome: human; feature: gut; material: faeces | place: Denmark | collected 2013-09
GGCAGAATCGTTCAATGCAAAAATTAAACTGTTCAGAGCAAATCTAAGAGGAGTAGCTGATAAGAAGTTCTTTTTATTCCGCATTGCGAAGCTATATGCGTATCCCCACTAAATTTCTACTGACCCGTTTTACTGGCTCATAGAAAGGGGTAAAATTTCTTATTGGATTAATCTGAAAATCAGGTGAGTATAATTATACTTCGTGTTTTACTCATTTAATCATTTATTTAAATTACTTTTGTCATGTAGTTTTATTAAAGGAGAAAATGCTATGGGACAGCTAAAACCAAGTCAAGTATTAAGTAAGGCATATCGACAGGTTTCAATTGAAACTGAGGATTTTAATCATTTTAAAGATGCTCTTCGTACATTGTTACTTACTGTTTCAGACGGTCAAAGAGAAGAAACACAAAAGGGACATTTGAGGAATTTTTTAAGTGATACTTTTTACAAACCATACTATATGGCTCCAGAAGAAGACATTGATTTGGCTGTAAGATTAGATAAAACAAGTAAGTCGAATATTGGTTTATTAATTGAGGTAAAGAGTACAACCAACAAAAATGAAATGATTTCTGTTGGTAACTTAAACAGGAAAGCTCTTCAGGAACTTTTGCTTTATTATTTAAGAGAAAGAATATCCAAGAAAAATTCAGATATTAAATATCTGATAGCTACCAATGTATATGAATATTTTATCTTTGATGCCCAAGAGTTTGAGCAAAAATTCTATCAAAATAAGAAACTGAAAAAAGAGTTCCAGGATTTTGAGGATGGTAGAAAAACAAGTCGTAAAACAGACTTCTTTTATTCTGAGATAGCTTCTTCATTTATCGAAGAAGTTGCAGATAGTCTTGACTATACCTATTTTGACATCCGTTCTTACGCTAAATATTTAGGTGAGAATACAGCTTCAAAAAAACTTATCGAATTGTATAAGGTATTCAGTGATGTGCATTTATTGAAATTACCGTTTCAGAATGATAGTAACTCTTTAAATAAGAGGTTTTATGCAGAATTATTACATATCATTGGCATTGAAGAGAAGAAAGAAAATAATAAGATTGTAATTGTACGTAAAGCCGTTGGACGGCGTAATGAAGCTTCTTTGTTGGAAAATACAATCAATCAACTTGATGCAGAAGACTGCTTGCGAAAAGTTCCCAATATAGCAATTTATGGAAGTACCCAAGAAGAACGTTTGTTCAATGTGGCTATGGAATTATGTATTACTTGGATTAATCGAATCTTGTTCTTGAAGTTGTTGGAAGCTCAAATGTTGAAATACCACAATGGAGAGCAATGTTACAAATTTCTTTCTATACAGAAAATACGTGATTTCGATGATTTGAACACTTTATTTTTTCAAGTTCTGGCACGAAATGTTCATCAAAGGACAGCTTCTATATTGAAAGATTTTGAGTTTGTTCCTTATTTGAATAGCTCACTCTTTGAAGTTACTGAACTGGAAAGTAATACAATAAAGATAAATAGTTTATCGCAGCGGTCTGAATTACCACTATTTACTAATAGTGTATTAATTAATCGTAAAGAAAAACAACAGTTCAATAGCCTTCCAACTTTGAATTATTTATTTGCTTTTTTGGATGCATATAATTTTGCAAGCGAAGGCAGTGAGGAAGTTCAAGAAGAAGCCAAGACTTTGATTAACGCTTCTGTTTTAGGACTTATATTTGAAAAAATCAACGGACATAAAGATGGTTCGGTGTTTACTCCCGGATTTATTACAATGTATATGTGTCGTGAAGCCGTTGCTAATTCGGTCTTGACTAAATTCAATAATTTTTATAACTGGAATTGTACGTCTGTTACAGATTTGTATAATAAAATAGATGATATATTACAAGCTAACCAGCTTATAAACAGTATCACAATTTGTGATCCGGCTGTGGGGTCAGGGCACTTTTTGGTATCTGCTTTAAACGAGTTAATACGTTTGAAATATGAACTAGGAATTTTAGTGGATTCCGAAGGTAAACGTATTAAAAAATCAGATTACACACTGTCTATCGAAAACGATGAACTGATTGTAACGGATGCAGAAAACAATTTGTTTGAGTATAATCCATTGAATGAGGAAAGCCGACGCATTCAAGAAACATTGTTCAAAGAGAAAAAGATAATTATTGAGAATTGTTTGTTTGGCGTAGATATTAATCCAAACTCTGTGAAAATATGTAGGTTACGTTTGTGGATTGAATTGCTTAAAAATGCTTACTATACAGCAGAGAGTGATTATAAACAATTGGAAACCTTACCCAATATTGATATAAATATCAAATGCGGAAACTCTCTTTTGCATCGTTTTGATTTAACGGATAGCATTAAGTCTGTATTAAAAGAAACTGGTATTTCTATTGGCCAATATAGAAATGCTGTGAACAAGTATAAGAATGCTCAAGATAAAGCTGAAAAGTGGGAGCTGGATTCAATAATAGCAGAAATTAAATCTAAGCTTACCACTGAAATCGGAGCAAAAGACCCTAAAAAACTCAGATTAAATAAGCGTAGGGCAGAACTGGTGAATTTGCTTGCGCCTCAGCTGTTTGAAATGAGTAAAAAAGAACAAAAGGATTGGCAGAAACGAGTGGATGCTGTTAAAAAGGAAATAGCAGAACTTGAAAGTTATTTTGAGGAAATCAATTCCAACAAGATTTATTTGGGGGCTTTTGAATGGCGTATAGAGTTTCCAGAAGTATTGGATGCGGATGGAAATTTTATAGGATTTGATTGTGTTATTGGCAACCCTCCTTATATTCAACTGCAATCTATGGGTACGGATGCTGATGTCTTAGAACGAATGAAGTATAAAACTTATGTTCGTACTGGAGATATTTATTGTTTATTCTACGAGCAAGGGATGAATTTGCTTAAGCCCAATGGTTGCCTATGTTATATTACTTCCAATAAGTGGATGAGAGCCGGATATGGAAAAGAATTACGCCAATATTTTATTGCAAAAACAAATCCTGTTTTGTTAATTGATTTTGCAGGGATAAAGATATTTGATGCAGCAACTGTTGAAACTAATATTTTGATAGCAAAAAAGGAAAGTTATACTCAAAATACATTAGCTTGTATTATTTCTAATACAGATGACCTAAATAAACTGAGCGTTTTAGTGCAGCAACAGGCTGTGGAGTATAACTTCGCTGAGAATGATAGCTGGATTATATTATCTGCGATTGAACAAAGTATTAAGCGTAAAATAGAAGCAGTTGGCACTCCACTTAAAGATTGGGATATTCGAATTAACTACGGAATAAAAACAGGCTTTAATGAAGCGTTTGTTATCACTACCGACAAGCGTAATGAAATATTGGCAAATTGTCAAACAGAAGACGAACGTACCAGAACAGCTGAATTAATACGACCGATTTTAAGAGGACGTGATATAAAGCGATATAGTTACGACTGGGCGAATTTGTGGCTAATTAATACTCATAACGGCATAAAAGGTAAAATACCTCGCATTCAAATAGAGAATTATCCAGCTATAAAGGCTCATCTAGACCAATATTGGGAGAAAATCTCTACAAGAGCTGATAAAGGTGATACTCCTTACAATCTGCGTAATTGCGCATATATGGAGGATTTTTCTAAGCCAAAAATCGTATGGGGAAATCTGAACTTGACTCCTAATTATGCTTTAGTAGAAAATAATAGTTTTATTAACGCACCATCTTCCATGATTGTTCCAGCAAGTAAATATTTATTGGCTATTCTTAATTCCAAAATAGCAGATTTTTATATTAAGCTACTTGGAGTTACTCGTAATGGGGGATATTTTGAATATAAACCAATGTTTATTGAGCAGCTTCCTATTCCACAATTAAAAATCGAGAATAAGGAGCTGGCTCAAATTGAACGGTTAATCGATAATAATAATTATACGGAAATTGAATATATCGTATATAATTTATATGGCTTAACACAAGACGAAATTAATTATATAAATTCTCTATAGCACGTATTTCTTCATTAGTTAATTCATAAATCTTGTACATCAATTTATTGCTAAAATCTTTAAAATCAGAGATAGACATCTTGCCAGCCTTTAAATTTTCAAAGGCGGCAAGGTGTTCTTTCTGTTGCTCATAGTTGGGTTTTGCTACAATTAATTGTTCTATTGTATATTTTTTCCATCGAATTGTACCAACACCTGTAGTTGTTCCTGTTTTAGAGAACAACCATTCTGAAACAGATGAGTTTAAGGCTGTTAATAAATATTCTATATATTCTCCATTAAGATAAAATGTAGTAGCTTCTGGTATATATTCACCTAAAAAGTCAAAAGCAAATTTTGATTTATCAGAGATTTCACCCCATACTATTTTTGGCTTAGAAAAATCCTCCCAATAGCTGATACTATCTTGAATTTCAAACCACTTGTTATTAGTCTTTTTACGAGCCTTAATTTTTTCACCATTAACGATATAGGCCTTTCCAGTCTGTTCAAGCTTTTCAATACCAAATGTCAAAAGATACTGTTTAACCGCTGGATACATTTCTATGTCATAGTGGCGGGAAGGGAAAGTCGCAATAAGATATAAACCAGCCCAATTATAAGCATAACGTTTAATATCACGTCCTCTTAAAATCGGTCGTATTAATTCAGCTGTTCTGGTACGTTCGTCTTCCGTTTGACAATTTGCCAATATCTCATTTCTCTTCTCTGTAGATATAATGAAAGCGTCATTATATCCAGTAAGGACTCCACGATATATGTTAATATTCCAGTCTTTGAGTGGAGTACCTATAGTATCTATTTTTTGTTTGATACTTTGCTCAATAGGTGAAAGTATCACCCATGAATCAGAAGAAGCGAATCTACACTCCACAGCCTGTTGCTGCACTAAAACGCTCGTTATGTTTCTACCAAAAAGGTTTTGATATAGCGTGCTAATGTATTTCTATCAACTTTACATATTACAGCAATTTTCCGCTTAGATATATTTGCATTTAAAAGTTCCTGAATCAAGTTCCTTTTTTTATATAATTTGTATTTTTCAGGAGAGCTTTTCTTTCCTTTTGGACGGCCAAGATTACACCCTCTGCTTTTTTTCGTAATAATGCTTCTTTGGTGCGTTGGCTAATTAGATTACGTTCAATTTCTGCCGATAAGCCAAAGGCAAATGCTAATACTTTGCTTTGAATATCCTCGCCTAAACGATAATTGTCTTTGATTGTCCAGACCCTACATTCTTTACTCATGCAAAGGTTAAGAATTTCCATTATCATAAAAAGATTTCTTCCTAAGCGTGAAAGTTCTGCACAAATTATAAGATCGTCCTTTTGGATTTGCTTGAGTAGTTTACCTAACTCTCTTTTGCTATAGGATTTTGTACCGCTGATGGTTTCTTCTATCCAACCATCAATTTTTAAATTTTCACGTTCGCAGAAATTATTAATTTCGAAACGTTGGTTTTCTACAGTCTGTTTGTCACTGCTTACTCTAATGTATCCGTAAATCATATTAAATTGTTTTATTCAATATGCTACGAAAGTATGTTATATGTTGAATAAAACTATGGTAAACCTAAATAAAGAAAAATAAATAATCCCCAGCTATTTTATTTTTGTTTCTTAATCGAAGTGATATAATGATGGGAAACATCTTGATTTGTGTCATAAATGTGTCATATATAAAAGAAAAAGGAGCTAAGTTTATCACTTAACTCCTTCATTTTCACCAGTCGGGGTGACTGGATTCGAACCAGCGACCACACGCCCCCCAGACGCGTACTCTAACCGGGCTGAGCTACACCCCGAATTGCGAGTGCAAAGGTAGTGCTTTATTTTTAATCTGCAAATAAATTGATTGCTTTTTATTTGTTGTATTCTATGGTATGTTTTGTATGGTCTTTATTATTAGTGTTTTATGATGGCTTTACTTACTGCTATTTAGAATTGTTTCTAAACAATACTTTAATTGCTTAAGGCTTTTGTTCTGTTCGGCTATTTGTATTTAGTCTATCGTCTTTTGTATGGAATAGGATTATTTTACCCTAAAACTTTAATCAAACTTTAATCGAAGATAGATACAAAATAGGAATATATCTTGCTACTACATTTCTCATTATTAGTATGGGGTTGACGTATATTGAAAGAAACTTTCCGTGTGTTCATTGTTAATAAATCTTAATAGGTTAATTTTACTCGTCAAAAATTTAATCGTGGATTGAATTTTTACGTTGCACTCATAGAGAACTGTATTATTAATTAAAAAAAGAAAGAAGATTATGGCAAAGTTTCGTATTGTACTCCACACGAGTAACAAAAGAAAAGATGGGAGTAACCCTGTTTGTTTACGCATCACTAAAAGAGGTAAACTAAAATACATTGATTTAAAATTGTCCGCCTTTGAAAATGAGTGGGATACAAATGCGGACCGATTTAAAAGGGACAAACGAGTGAACCCCAACTATGAGTCGTATAACAACTGGTTGATTAGTTGCGAGGAACGTAAAAATGAAGTGGTGAATAAGTTTATGAAAGCACAGGTGGATTGGACACTAAACCAATTTGAAGAAGAATTTTTGGGAATTTCGAGACAAGGAAAAATCTATGATTATTGGGTGAAGCAGGTGGAGGATTTAAAGTCTACAGGTCACATCGGTAATGGAAAGGTTTATGAGCGTGACTTGCACCTGTTTTGCAAATATGACTCTAAGGCAAAAGAACGTTTGTTTTCAGAAATAGACGTGAAATACATCAATCGCTTAAATATGGCTATGGAAAAGAATGGTTGTTGTGGAAACACCCGTATGCACACTTTAAAAACATTGCGTGCAGTAATCAATAAAGCCATTAAAGAAAAAGCAGCCTCAAACAACACTTATCCGTTTGGCAAAGGTGGTTTTGAAATCAACAAGCTGGCGGAGGAAACGGCAAAACGCTATTTACTGCCAACAGAATTGGAGTTGATAAAGAACTCGCCTCAACAAAATTTTGTATTGGAGCGTGCCCGTCGGATATACCTATTTTCTTATTATTGTTTAGGTATGAGTTTTGTTGATATGGCAAACCTGACAACAGACAATCTTGAAGTGTTGGCAACAGGAACGCATATCGTGTATAAACGGCAAAAGACAAAAAATGCCAAGAATGTAAAACCGATAAAAATATTCGTTATTCCTGCCATAGAGGAGCTATTGGAATGGTTTAAGGCAAACACACCTCAAACAGGCAAGTATTTACTTCCTATTATTACTAAAGAGTATGATGGCGAACAACTGTATGAGCATGTGCGTTGCCGATACAAACGTATTAATGCCAATTTGAAAAAAATGGGTAAGACTTTAGGAATTTCATTGAACTTGACAACTTACACAGCACGACACACAATGGCCATGACTTTGCAAGGCAATGATATTCCCCGTGAAATAATAAGCCAAGCCCTGGGACATAGTAATCTTACGACAACGGCTACATATCTTGCCAGTTTCTCTACAAGTGTTTTGGATAAAGTCGTAAAAATATTATAGGTATGTTTATTCATTATGGAATGCCTTTGGGCGACTTGATAAACAAGTCGCTCAGAGGGGAAGCAGCAGTCCGTGAAAGTTGGTTGTTTGTCTATGTGAAGCGGTTGACGGATGGGGATAAAGGAAAACTCCGACAGGCATTAAAGGTTGTTGATGCAGCTATTATTATGTGGAAAAGCAAATATTTTATTTCTACTTATGAAGTAAAGGTAAAGTCTGTAGTTCAGGGAGAATTAAAAATGAGTAGTCAAGAGTTGGATGATATCTATAATGAAGAAGCCTACTTGCAGAAAGAGGGAAAAATTATTTTAGCAAAAGATTTCCTGTATGGTGCAATAGCAAAGTACGGTTTCATTAATGAACATCATCGTGATTCTGTGGAAAGCGCATGGTTGTATAATGATATGGAGTTTTTAAGAAACGAGTGGGAATATTATGTTTTGGCTCAAATAAGGTCGTTACGGGAAATAATTTGTACTATGCTGGGAACAGTACCGTCAGAGGGTAAAGGCGAAAAACAGAAGAACAATAGACCTCTAAAACGGATGGAAGATTATCCGGAGGTATTCGGCATTGATATTTGTAGTGAGTTGATTGGGCAGTCCAAACATACAATTTATAAGTTGACAAGTCATAAGGAGATACCTTGTTATCGTGCGGAAAGTGGGCGAATACTAAGATTTAGGCGTGATGAAATAATAGCGTGGATGATGGCTAAAAGGCAAGAAACTAAGCAGGAATTCATTGAAAGTATGGAGTTGGGATTTGCTGCACGTCTTCGTAAATAATTAATAAACTCAATTTTGTATAACATTCTAAATACATTTTAATTCATAGCCATGTATGATAAAATCAAATTAAAGCTATGCGCATGGGCACTGCCATCTAATTATAGGTGGCAGGATGTTGTGGCTCGTTTAGCATTATCTCAATATAGGGGTGATGATACAGGTGGTAGTGGAAAATGGCGTGGACGTAAAGTTATAGCCACTGAAACGTATGTATCATTTGAGGGCAGTCTTCCTAAATGCTTATGGGGGCATAATACACGTACTATGTCATTGAAGGATGCAGAACGATGTATTATGATGTTGAGCGAAGAACTGGGCGTACCAATGTATAATGCAGAGGTGGAGTCTTTGGAGTTTGCCCATAATTTTGAAATGTCTCAACCTCCTATATCTTATTTGAGGAAGTTAAGCGGAATAAAGAAATTTATTCCTAACCAGTGGAGTGGTGAGAGAAGTGGAACTGCATATTTTGACTATGAAGGTACACGGATAAAGTTTTATGATAAGATGTCGGAGGCTAAAAAGAAGAGAGAGTTACCCAAAGTGGGTAGAAATAGCCTGTCGAACTACTTGTTAAGGTATGAAATGACACTTGGAATAGATGAATTGTTTGAGCTGTTTGGAAAAGGTATTACGGCTAATGAACTATGGGATAAATATGTATTTTGGAAGTTAGTAGCAGAGTGGTTTGGATATTACGAAGATATAGATAAGCTACCTGATGATTGCTGGGATGTAGAGTTTGACACTTTAAAGAGTGCCAAAGACTTTGATAAATGGTGTATTTGTATTGCAAACGAGGGACAAAACTTGTCTTATTATATGAAATATATCCTATTTAAGAATCGAAAAAATCGTCTGCCCGAAGATAGGATTCTGCATACTCAATTCCAAAAAAGAATCCAAGAGGCAATAAAGTGGCAAAAAGAACACTTCAAGACCTCCAGCCTAATGGAAGAACTAACAGGCAAAATAGAAAAGTATCTCGTTTGGTTGTTAGAACAGTCGGCAGACGGTATGAGTATTGCAGAGGAACATCGGATATTTAGTACTGCCTGTTAATCCTCTTCCTAATAAAATAAGGCTTGGTAATCATCAAAGGGTGTAAACTCCACTTTCCTAAGTTTACTCTTCGGGTGATTATCAAGCCTTATCTTTTAAATGAGGTGTCTATTGGTCGTGCACAGCCAAAAACTTATCAAATACAATAAAAGTATTCGGTGGGGTGTAATAATGGCTTAAACGCTCTAATACGAGGTTATATAATTTTATGTGATGAGGTGGTTATGCTCGGTCGATAGAATGAATACAGGTTGTAAGTAAAGGGGATGCAACACTCTTAAATCTTCACTGTATGATGATAAACTTATGTAATGACAGGGCATTACGTCATAGAGGGCTTGCAATGCAGGTAATGAAAATATCATGCAGTACCTAAAAATAAGTGGAATATAATCAATAAGCAAAGTGCGTTTGGGATTATAGCTACGATGATGAGGCTGTTTAAGGGTATCTGTCAAAGTTTAGATGTCCCAATGTGCAAAAGCCTCATCGGAGTTCTCTCCCTAAAATCTTGTGAACTATCAATAAATGAGTAAATTTGTTCCACGACATCCCTAAAAACGTTTGTAGAACGCTGGATTTTAGTTATATTTGTCCCGCTAACAGGTTAAAGACCCGTTGGTGACATATTAATTAAAGGAAGCGTTTAGCTTTATCCCGTTTTAGAAATTCTGGTAAAATTTCATGTGGTACGGGGATAGACGATACAAACGCTCATGCTAATCTTGTATATATCAGTGATATATATGGCTTGGCGTGGGGTGTCGTTTTATCTTGTACCACGGGTTTACCAGAGCCTCTAAAACAGATAATTCTAACAGCCTCACGCTATCTTTTTATATAAACCTTTCCTGTCGGGGCTGTGGAAAGCAAATCACAGTATTATGAAAAGAACTTTGCTGTTTCTGATGAGCGTAATAATGGTTCTTTCTGCTTATGCTCAAAAATCCACTTCTATTAAGGCTTTTGAATATCCCGATTATCTGTGCCCTAATCCCTATACGGGTAAACCGATATACGGTGGTAACACACTTGAAATTAGTTATTCAGAAAAGAAGAACTCCTATGGAATGGAGTTTAGATATGGCTATGTAAAATATTCGTTAAGCCTCAGTTATAAAGGCATGGATAATGGAAGATATGTTTATACAGGCTTTGAAATTGGAAACATGGCGGAAGCCATTGTAATGACTTCTACAAAACTAAGTCGTTTCCTTGATAACTATGGGCAGATGCAAAGTGAAACGTTTGAAAAGGATAAGCTAATTGAACTACATATAAGTGGCTCGGGGAGTTTATCTGTCTATCCAATAAAAGATACCCTTGAAAGACGTAAAAGGATAGAGGAAAAAGTTGCTAAACAGAAAGCAGAAAATGCAGCCCGAAATAAACTCGAAGAACTTTATCTGTATGGAGTTCAATACCTACAAGACAGTCTAAAACAACAAGTTGTTAAGGAGTTCTTCGACAATGCTGGTGAGGTTAAATCATTTAATTTACAGCCCCATTCTTTCCATACTTATATTGCTGTTATTGACACTAATAAACAAATTACAGTCATTCAAAAGGATGAAGTTGTATTGAATGCAAAGCTGCAAAATGAGCAATTACATGGTAAAATAGAATACGAACCGTCAAGCACAAGTGGGAAGACTGCGAAAGTTGTTAATAGTAAAGTGTTCTTTAGTATGACATTTCATCCCAAGTTAAAAATAAAAGAGCATGAATGTTCTGTGCTTTATGATAAAAAAGAAAATTCTTATTTGTATTTTAAATATCCATATAGAAGTTCTTTGTGGAATGATTCCAATCAAATAGAAGCACCTAAAGAAATAAGAAAGATAGTTGAGGATAACATTGTGAAAAAAGGAAAGTATTCTTTGTATTGGAAAACTGTAGATGAAAAACTTGTTTCTTTAAGCTATGTAAAACATGGTATAGTAGATACAGTTCCTATTGAGGTATATTCAATATACAAGTAGATAACAACAATGAGGCTTCTAACGGAGCGTATAAGATAGGGGTAGGGCAATAGTTGTCCTACCCTGTTTGTTATATTGGGTTTGTTTCTAATAGAGAGGCAAAAGATTCTTTAAATTGCAAACTTCCTATAACAATTCATTTGATTTTAAGATTGTTTTCAGTTTTCGGTATTGATATTTATTAACTTCCAATACGAATTTATTAACCATAAATTAACAGAAGTGGTTTTCAATTTCTTCGTTATACGACTGAATAGAATATTGAAAGCATGAGAAAAATAAAATTATTTAGTAACAATCATTTAATACGTGACGGACCAATTCCTTTGCCTTAATGTTTATGTTTCGTTTTAAACGAGATATGTAGTGGTGAGTTAAAAAGTATAAATCTAAAAATATAAAATTCAATACTTCGGTAAATTTTTACCGAAAGATTAAAAGTTAAACAATAGAACCGGCAAAAGCTGGTTCGGAAACACTAAAGAGGTCATTGAAATGTTGTCAAAAACGAATGGTTAAGCATGAAGAAAT
>OJKW01001731.1_pt1 | contig 11847 bp, 10 predicted proteins | sample 1596591 | NCBI WGS metagenome assembly OJKW01 (sample SAMEA4350166, study PRJEB24818) | metagenome | biome: human; feature: gut; material: faeces | place: Denmark | collected 2013-09
CGTGACCGAAGTCACGCCAAATCTTCCCCATTTAGGGAACTTTTGCAAATACTGTTTTATGGGAACTCTGCTCTGGGGAACTCCCTGCCTTACTTATCGTGTGTGGATTTTTGCAGGGTGCGTCCGGGTGGGCGCACCCTGTTTTTGTTTGTGCTTATTTCTTCAGAATCCGCATTGCGTTCAGAACAGCGATGATCGTGACACCCACATCACCGAACACGGCTTCCCACATACCGGCCATGCCGAGTGCGCCCAGAACAAGGAACACGCTCTTGATGCCAAGAGCAATCACGATGTTCTGCATCACAATCCGTTTCGTAGCCTTTGCAACATCAATGGCTTCTACAAGTTTCGATGGTTCATCTGTCATCAGAACAACATCCGCAGCTTCAATCGCGGCATCCGAGCCAAGACCTCCCATGGCAATGCCGACATCTGCACGGGCAAGAACAGGGGCATCGTTGATGCCATCGCCCACGAAGGCGAGTTTGCTGCCCTGCCGTTTCTGCTCATCCAGCATTTCCAGCTTTTCGACCTTCTGGTCGGGCAAGAGCTGTGCATAATACGCATCCAGACCAAGTTCGTCTGCCACCGACTTGCCGATTCGCTCATCATCGCCGGTAAGCATAACAGTTTTTTCCACGCCGATCTTTTTCAGCTCTGCGATTGCGCACTTGCTGTCCGGCTTCACTTCATCTGCGATCAGGATACAGCCTACATAGCTACCATCCGCTGCTACATAGAACTTTGTTCCGGCTGCATCGCAAGCGGCATAGGCAATCTTTTCAGATTCCATCAGCTTACTGTTGCCAGCCAGTACCTTCTTTCCCTGCACCATAACGCTGATGCCGTGTCCTGAGATTTCCTCAAAGTCAGAGAACTGCTTCTGGTCGATTGGCTTTCCATAAGTCGCAAGAATCGACTTTGCGATCGGGTGGTTGGAATAACTCTCTGCCTGTGCAGCATACTCCAATACCTGCTCTTTCTGGTATCCGGCTGCCGGAATGATATTTGCGACCTCAAAAACACCCTTTGTTAAGGTGCCGGTCTTATCAAAGACCACCACGCTCACTTTGTTCAGTGCTTCCAGATAGTTGCTGCCCTTTACCAGCACACCGCGCTTGGATGCGGCACCAATACCGCCGAAGAAGGTCAGGGGAATAGAAATGACCAATGCACACGGGCAGGAAACGATCAGGAACACAAAACCTCTGCGCAACCACTCAGACCAGCCGCCGCCAAGGACGAGCGGCGGAATGATCGCCAACACAGCCGCCATTCCAACAACGACCGGCGTATAGTATCGTGCAAAGGTCGTGATGAAGTTCTCGGTGGGAGCTTTTCTTGCAGAAGCATTCTCCACAAGGTCAGTGATCTTCGATACCGTGGATTCCCCGAAGCTCTTTGTGACTTTCAGCGTCAGCAAACCGCTCTGGTTGATGCAGCCGGACAGGGCTTCATCGCCTTTGCGGATGCTTCTCGGCACAGATTCGCCGGTCAGTGCCTTGGTGTCCAGCATGGATTCGCCATCCACAACGATGCCATCCAGCGGGATTTTTTCACCGGGTTTTACCACGATGATCTCGCCCACCGCAACGCTTTCCGGAGAAACGACCTGCAATACGCCATTCCGCTTAACGGTCGCCGAATCCGGACGGATGTCCATAAGGTCAGAGATGGACTTTCTGGAACGCTTTACCGCCAGCGACTGGAAGAACTCTCCGACCTGATAGAACAGCATAACTGCAACAGCTTCCGGGTATTCCCCGATGGCAAATGCGCCGATCGTGGAAACACTCATCAGGAAATGCTCGTCAAACACCTGTCCTCTGGTGATATTTTTCACTGCCTGCCATACGACATCCCAGCCAAGAATCACATACGCCACAATCAGAAACGCCAGTTCCGCCAGAGTCGGCAGCTTTGCGAATACGGTCAATGCCATACCGATTGCATAGACCACAGCACCCACGGCAAGCCGTATCGTGCGCTTCTTATCCTCATCGTTATAGACCGCCGCTTTTTCATCCTTTTTGACAGGTGCAGTCGCTTCCAGCTGCTTTTCCGACACTTCAACATCCGGCTCATGGCTGTGTACGATCGTGGTAACGGTATCCAGCAAGGAAGCAGCTACCGATGTTCCAGCCTGAACAGTCAGCGTCTGGTTCATCAGATTCACGGTCGAAGAAGTCACGCCATCCAGCTCACCGACTTCTTTCTCGATCTTTGCTGAGCAGTTCGGGCAGTCCAGACCTTTCAGGAGATAGACTTTCGTCACCGCAGGTTCGGTCTTTTCCGACACTTCAACATCTGGCTCGTGGCTGTGGACGATCGTGGTAACGGTGTCCAGCAGGGAGGTAGCCACCGATGTTCCTGCCTGAACAGTCAATGTCTGGTTCATCAGATTCACGGTCGAAGAAGCCACGCCACCCAGCTCACCGACTTCTTTCTCGATTTTTGCTGAGCAGTTCGGACAATCCAGACCTTTCAGGAGATAGACCTTCGTTACCGCAGGTTCGGTCTTTTCCGACACCTCAACATCCGGTTCATGGCTGTGAACGATCGTTTCGACCTGTTCCGCCAGTGTTGCATCCGCAGACTTTTCTGACTGAACGGTCAGTGTCTGCTGCATTAAATTCACAACCGAGGATTCCACTCCCGGCAATGCTCCGACCTCTTTTTCTATCTTGGCGGAACAATTCGGGCAATCCAGACCTTTCAGGATGAATACTCTTTTCATTTTGACCTCCACTACGTTTTCTTAATTGTTCAATCGCTCAACTTAAAAGACAAAAAGATAATCGCTTGCGCGATCATCCTCTTAAATGCTCAAATCCCTTGTCGATGATCTCCTTTACATGATCATCCGCCAGCGAATAATACACGATCTGGGCCTCTCTGCGGAATTTGACCAGTCCGGCAAGCCGGAGTGCTTTCAGCTGGTGAGAGATCGCCGATTTGGTGACGCCCAGCAGAACCGCAAGGTCGCATACACACATCTCGCTCTGTTCCAGAGCATGAAGGATCTGCACTCTTGTGCCATCTCCGAACAGCTTGAAAAGCGATGCAAGCTGGATGTAGTCGTCTTTCGGCTGCATTTTGCCTTTTACATCGTTCACGATGTCCTCATGGATCACATCGCAATTACAGGTGTATAAAGAATTTGACATCAGACGTTCTCCTTGTTTTGTAGTTGAACAACCGTTCAATCATATTATATCTGCTCTTCCTCCGTTGTCAAGAGGAAAAGTTAGCATCTGCTTCCTGCGATTTGTCGTCTAACAGACCTTGACAGCCTCCTTATTTCGCATACAATATAGTTGAGCGTTTACTCAACTGCCGTATTTTGCGCAGAAGATTTTTCATTTGAACAACCATGCAATAAATAAAAGAGGTCTGCCTGTGAAAGGAAAATTCATCACTCTGGTTCTGACATTGGGATTTCTTGCCGCGTTTGGCGTATTTATGCACTCGCCGCCCTCTATTCTGGATGGGCTGACCGGTGCGACCCCGAAAGCGAAACGTGCCGCACAGATGGCCGCACCGCTGGAGGGCAACTATCTGTTCTGCATCAACCCTGCGCTGGAACCGTTTTCCGATGCGGATTTCCGGAATGATCTGAAAGCATTTGTTTCCGGTGAGACAGAAGTCCTTTCCGATGCCGGACTGCCGCACATGACGCTTTCGGTCTGCGAAACAGACTATCCCTTGCTTTGCTATGCAACGGCTCTTTGTGAACGCCTGACTGCTGCCGGAGCAGATGTCACGTTGAAGCAGTACAGCGAAACCATGCTGCGTTCCCGTGCAATCAATGGGCGGTATCAACTGCTGCTGGTTTCGGAAAATACGCTTGATGCAACAGCATTGCCGGATGCAGACATCCTTCTGCTCTCCGCAGAAGAAATGGAGGACCCCTCATGCGAAAACTGAACACCATTCTCTCCGTTCTGCTACTTTTCATCTGTCTGCTTCATGGGCTGATGGGCAGTTTTATGTTGCTGGGCATCAGTTCCGGGGCAGGAAAGTTTCTGGCATGGATCGGCGTTGGCATTCTGGCGGCGCACACCGTCCTTGGGCTTTTGCTGACCGCACAGACATTCCGGGCTTCCCGGTCCGGCGGAAAACTCTACGGAAAGCAGAATGCTCTGTTCTGGGCAAGGCGCACCAGTGGGCTTGCTATTTTGCTCATGCTCTTTTTCCATATTGGCGTGTTCGGCAGAGTGCAGGACGGCGTATACATTCTGTTTCCGTTCACAACGGTCCGGCTGCTGACGCAGCTTTTACTGGTTGCTTCGGTATTTGTGCATCTTCTGCTCAATCTCCGACCCCTTCTGGTATCGCTGGGCATCGTCCGGGATAAGGAGCAGCGCGGCGACCTCTATCTGATTCTTTCTATACTGGTGCTGTTTGCTGCCGGTTCGATCATTCTATATTATATCGGGTGGAACAATGTATGAAACACACTTTGGTGATCGTGGGTGCAGGGCTGGCAGGGCTTTCCGCTGCTTTGACTGCTGTGAAAAACGGCTGGACGGTAAAGCTGGTGTCCTCCCTTGCCTCCGAGCGGGCGCAGTCTGTTATGGCAGAGGGCGGAATCAATGCAGCCTTGAATACCAAGGGAGAGGAGGATAGCCCGGAGCAGCATTATACAGATACCCTGACCGCTGCCTGCGGACTTGCTGACCCGAATGCAGTCTGGGGGATGACGCAGGCTGCGTCCGAACTGGTGCGCAGCCTGCACCATCTGGGAGTACAATTCAACGTGACAGATGACGATGAACTCGACCTGCGGAATTTTGGCGGACAGAAGAAAAAGCGGACGGCCTTTGCACAAAGCGATACGGGAAAGCAGCTAATGACCGCTCTGATTGATGCTGTGCGCCGGGAAGAAAGCGCAGGAACGGTCGAACGCTTTCCACACCATAAGTTCCGCACCCTGCTGCTTTCCGGGAACATCTGCGGTGGCTGCACAGTGCAGGACACCTATACTGGCGAACTGCTGCGGTTTGTATGCGATGCCGTCCTGATTGCCACAGGCGGGCTGCATGGCTTATTCGGTGATACGACCGGCTCTCTTGCCAATACCGGAGAAGTCACCGCAGAACTGTTCCGTCTGGGCGTTCCGATGGCAAATCTTGAAATGATCCAGTACCACCCTACCACGGTCGAACTGGGCGAAAAACGGATGCTTCTGAGTGAGGCCGCCCGTGGTGAGGGCGGGCGGCTGTTTGCATTACGGAACGGGAAGCCGTGGTATTTCATGGAAGAAAAATATCCGGAACTCGGCAACCTGATGCCGCGTGACATCACCGCGCGGGAAGTCTGGACGGTCAGCCGTGACTATGAGGTGTTCCTTGATATGACAGAGCTTCCTAAAGAAGTCATGGAGCATAAACTTGCCGGACTGGTGGATGATTGTCAGACCTATCTGCACAAAGATATTCGCAAAGAACCCATTCCGATTTTGCCGGGTATCCACTACTTTATGGGAGGCATTCAGGTGGACGAGCGGCACCGCACTTCGATGCGGAATCTGTACGCTGCCGGTGAATGCTGCGCTCAGTACCATGGCGCAAACCGTCTGGGTGGAAATTCTCTTCTGGGTGCGATCTATGGAGGACAGATTGCTGCGGAAACTGCCTGCCGGGAAACAGTCAGTTCCCCCAATATGCCCTGTGCCGAAGAATCCCTTCTGCCCGAACTTTCCCCGGACGCTCAAATGCAGATGAATCGTATTCTGCTGAACGCACTCGGTGTCGTGCGGGATGCACAGACATTGGAAGCGGGCATTCAGGAAATCCGCAAACTGTCTGGCACCCTTCCGCTTCTGGGCTGTGCCATGCTGGAAAGTGCCCTCGCCCGAAAAGAAAGCCGGGGTGCGCACTGGCGGGCAGATTATCCCCAACGCAACGATGCCGTTTACTGCAAAACCACCGTGGCACACTGGAACGGGCAGCATATCGCCATCAGCTTTGAATCCATCCCCGAAAGGCGGCATGATTTATGAACTACACCATCCGAATCAAACGGCAGGAAAACCCGCAGGCTTCACCCTGCTGGCAGGAGTTTTCCTTTGAGGGAAGTGCGGACACCTCGATTGCTTCGGTGTTGAACGAGCTGAATCACCGCAGCCCTCTGTGCGAAAAGAGCGGAACGGTCGTTTCCCCCATTGCGTGGGAATGCGGCTGCATGATACGCAAGTGCGGTGCCTGTGCCATGCGGATCAATGGTCTGCCTCGTCTTGCCTGTTCCGTTTTTCTGCGGGACTGTAAGGGAAGCGTTGTTACTCTGGAGCCTTTGAGCAAATTCCCACTGGTGAAAGATCTGGTCGTAGACCGTTCCGTGATCTTTGAAGCACTGAAGCGGACAAAGCTGTGGCTGGAAGGAGATGCGTTCCAGACCAGCTATACGCACAGCCAGCGGTATCGATCTGCTAAGTGTCTGCTCTGTGGCTGCTGCTTGGAGGTCTGCCCGAACTTTGACCCGAACAGTGAATTTGCTGGAGCTGTTCTGCCCGTCAACGCTTACCGTATTCTGAACGAAGAACAGGATATTGCCCATCAGACAGAACTCGCAAATGCGTATCGTCAGCTTTATTTTGAAGGCTGCGGAAAATCTCTTGCGTGCCAGGACATCTGCCCAGCCGGAATCCCGGTCGAAGAACTGATGTCACGTTCCAATGCCGCAGCGGTCTGGAAGCGATAAAGTGTAAAAGGGTATGCGGTTTATAGCCGCATACCCTTTTATGCTTAATCTTCTAATCCGTGACTTCCCGCCACATTCTTCAGATACTCCTCTGGTTCGCCGTTCAGAATCAAGTCTGCATAGCCAAGCGGGTCATTGTAGATGAGATAATCTAACTCCAACCTCTGCGCCATGGTCACGTCCAATTCATCCTCGACCCCAGTGCAGTCAATGGAGATCATTCTCCCATCCCGGAGCAGCAGCTCCACGCAGCCGGTATCCATGTTGAAATGGCAGGCTCTTGCATCGTACTTCATGTTTGTGTCCTTTCTGCCTTACGGCACCTTTACAGTTGTGACTTTTGTTATACGGTTCTTCTGATAAGGTTTTGGACACACAGCCGTCGGGAAGGAGCCTTCATTTTGCTTTCCGAAGAAAACAAAAAATCCGAACCCTTCTCCTATCGAGAAAAGGTTCGGATTTTCATGGTTTGGTGCGAGGGAGGGGACTCGAACCCCCAAGGATAAACCACACGCACCTCAAACGTGCGCGTCTGCCAGTTCCGCCACCCTCGCATATCCTGTTTTCTGCCGTCCATCCGGTCTCTGAGGCTTGAGGCCGTCTCGCGGACTGCTTGAATATATTACCACATTCCTCCCGGACAGTCAAGCTTTTTTCCCGTTTTTCATAGATTTTTCCGACCTTCATATCTATATAAAAACGTCTGAAACGCAAAACAACGTACAAGGGAGGTTTTCCGGATGACGCTCTCAGAATACCGTTCTCTGCGCAAGAGGATGCGGGTGGCCGCATTCACCCTGTTTGCCTTTGTTGCCGGGTTTGCTGCCGGGGCAGCCCCCGGGTTTACCGGCTGCACCCAGCAGGACCTGACCCCCGTGCCGGACACTTCTGCACTCTGTCCCGCTGCTGCCGCCTTTGCGGACAACGCCGGCAGTGCGCAGCCCGAAAAATGGGTCTGCCTGACCTTTGATGACGGGCCCAGCCGGACGACTCCGGCGGTGCTGGCAGCACTGGATGCCGCCGGGGTCCATGGCACCTTTTTTGTGGTGGCTACCGGCTACAACGAGAAGTATCTGCCCCTGCTCACACAGGCTGCCGCTGCCGGGCATCAGATCGCGCTACATTCCGCCTCCCACGAGTACAGCGACATCTATGGCAGCAGCGAAGCCTACTGGGCGGACATTGCACTGCTGAAGGAGCGCATTGTCCCCTATGTGGATGCAGAAAGCATCCGGTATCTGCGTTTCCCCGGCGGCAGCACCAACACGGTGAGCCGCCGCTACGGCGGCAGAGAGCTGATGAAACAGCTGAAGTCCGAAGTGGAACAGAAGGGCTGGCAGTGGGTGGACTGGAATGTCTGCGCCGAGGACGCTGTGGGCGGACACCCCAGCGCAGACACCATCTACCGCAACGTGGTGCGGGAGACCGGGCAGCAGACGAACTGCATCGTTCTGATGCACGATTCCGCCTCCACCCGCACCACCGCCGAGGCTCTGCCCGACATCATCCAGTGGTATGCAGACAACGGCTATACTTTTTTGACCGTTGCCGAGGCTCTGCCGTTGAGCTGAGCAGACCGACCCGGTCACAGCCGGTTTTCAAAGCAGCGGCCCAGCAGGACACCCGCTGCTGCCAGTGCCGCCAGCCAGAGCCAGTCTGTCCCTCCGGTCGCCATCCAGCCTGCTGTCAGGATGGCGGCAAAGGTGCATGCCGCAGGCAGAAGGACCCGCAGGCCCCGCAGCTGCCGCTCCCGGCGGGACGGCAGCCCGGTGTTCAGCTGTTCCGGATGGACAGCGTCGCAGCAGATTTCATCATGGTACTTGCCCGGGTTGCGGTAGGCCTTGTACGGGATCCCATCCAGCGAAAATTCCGGGTACATGCCCTCTTTGGTCAGGCTGAGCTGTATCCCGTGTTCCTCGGCATACGCCTGCAGGGCTGCCGTAAACTCCTGCGGCGTGTTGATGCTGCCCTGCGGGATAAAGAAAAAGTGCTTCTGATGCTGCACCTGCGCCAGCGTGCGGTAATCCTGCACCCAGCCGGAGAAAAATGTCTGCGGCTGGGTGGGATTTTCCATCCGAGACAGGCAGGCGTCCACATCCAGCGACGCCGCAGACGGGTCCTGCCGGGCCAGTTCTGCGCAAAAACGCGCCGCCCCTTCCAGCTGCTTTGCGCGCTGCTCCAGTGCGGTCTGCTGCTCCCGCAAAACATTCCCCAGCGGTGCATCGCCCGCCAGCACGGACCGGATGACCGGAAGCGGCACATCCAGCATTCGCAGCATCCGGATGAACCGGAGGGTGCGGACATCCTGTTCTGTGTAGTCGCGGTAATCGTTGCCGGGCAGTCGGGCAGGGTTCAGAAGTCCCTCTTTTTCATAGAATCGGATATTGGGGGCGGACACCCCGCTTTGTTTCGAAGCCTGTTTGATGTTCATTTGCTTCACCTCCGCACTCACATTACACCTTAAAGACGCTTGAAGGTCAAGTTTTTTCAAAAAAAAAAAAAAAGCCCCGGAAAACCTGCTTCTGCGGGCATTCCGGGGCCAAATCTTTATTCGGCGTTCTGGCAGAACAGCGAGAAGGTGCGGTAGGACATGTACAGGTCGGTCTTGTGGATGACCTCGAAGGGAGAGTGCATGGACAGCACCGGCACACCGATGTCCAGCACGGGGATGCCCCGGTTTGCCACATACTTGGCAATGGTGCCGCCGCCGCCCAGATCCAGGCGGCCCAGCTCACCGATCTGCCATGCCACGCCGTTGGCATCCAGCAGGCGGGTGATGTCCCCTACCAGTTCAGCGGAAGCGTCGCTGGCAGAGCTCTTGCCGCGGCTGCCGGTGTACTTGAAGAAGGCCACGCCGCGGCCTGCATAGGTGCCGTTCTGGGGTTCAAAAGCGCCTGCCCAGGACGGGTCGTAGGCGGCGGTCACGTCGGCAGACAGACACACGCTGTTTTGGAAAGCAATAATATCGTCCTGCCCGGCGGCACGGCACAGCAGCTGCAGGAAGTGGAACACATACATGCTCTGCATACCGGTGACACCGTCGGAGCCGATCTCCTCTTTATCGGTCAGCACGCAGACGGTGGTGTGCAGGGGGTCCTTCGTCTCGATCTCTGCCATCAGTGCAGGATAGGCATCCACCCGGTCATCGTGACCGTAGCCGCCCACCATGGAGCGGTCAAAGCCGATATCCCGGGCCTTGTGGGCGGGCACCACTTCGATCTCGGCGCGGGTGAAGTCGCGCTCGGTGACGCCGTACTTCTCGTGCAGCAGCATCAGGGTGTTCAGCTTAACAGCTTCCTTGATGTCGGCATCCTCCACGGCATCGGAACCGATGAGCACGTTCAGTTCTTCGGCCTTGATGCCCTCGCTGAGCTTGCGGTCGTTCTGCTCGGCCCCCAGATGCGGCAGCAGGTCGGTGATGCAGAACACCGGGTCGTTCTCGTCCTCGCCCACCGCAAAGGACACGCTGGAGCCATCGGCACGGGTGAACACGCCGTGGATGGCCAGCGGCATGGTGCCCCACTGATACTTGCGGATGCCGCCATAGTAGTGGGTCTTGAAATAGCTGAAATGGTCGGACTCGTACAGCGGGTTGGGGCGCAGATCCAGGCGGGGGCTGTCGGTGTGGGCAATGACCAGGTGGAAGCCCTCCTCATAGGAACGGGTGCCGATGGTGGAAGCCACGACAGCCTTGTTCAGCTGGATGAAGTAGACCTTATCACCGGGGGCGTAAGTCTTTTTGGGGTCAAACAGCTGGTAGCCAGCGTCTTTCAGCATCTGCTCGCTCTCAGCGGCCACCTCGCGCTCGGTCTTGCCGTGATCGAGGAACTTGCGGTAGCCCTCTGCAAAATCGGCGGCTGCCTTTTTGACATCTGCGGATTTGTCCGCCGCGTAAGCGGGGGTATAGAGCAGCTTTTCGGCCAGCTGCTGGGTCGGAGTTTTTTCTGCCATAGAATTTCTCCTGCCTTTCTGTTTTCTATCCTAAATATTTTAAACCAGCGGGTCTTCCCTGCCGGTTTTACCAAATTTTGTCCGGCTCACGGCGTGCCGTAAAGCCGGGTGTACACGCCGTAGCAGGCGGTGATCTTTTCCACATAGTGGTGCATCTGGTTGTACGGGAAGCCTTTCAGGGTCTGCCCGTCGGAGGAATGTTCCTCCATCTGCAGCAGGGTGTCCACTGTGCCCCAGCCGCTGTGGTAGGCAGCCGCTGCCGTGGCTACATCGTTGCTGTAGCGTTCCATGCACAGGTGCAGGTAGTAGCAGCCAAACCGGATGCTCACGGCAGGGTCATAGAGGTCACCAAATGTCAGGTCCTCGTCCGGGGCGATCTTGCTCCGCAGCCAGAGGAATGTTTCCTCCGTCATCTGCATCAGGCCCCGGGCCTCTACGGTAGAGGTGGCATCCGGGTCAAACCCGCTCTCCGTGCGGATAAACGAGTAGACCAGCAGCGGGTCCAGCTGATAGACCTGCGCCCACTGCTCCACAAAGGCCTGATATTTGCGGGGGTAGAACTGCTGCTCCACCTGATCGCGGACCGACGGCACCGAGAGCACCACCATCCCCACCAGCGCCAGAAGCACCAGAGCTTTCATCAATTTTTTCAAAATGGACGCGCCACCCCGTCTTTCCCGGCCGCCTCAGCCAGCAGCTGCTCACACAGTGTGTTGGCGGAAGCTTCCAGCGCCTCCAGCGCTCCGTCGTTGCAAAGGACGTAATCCGCATGGGCACGCAGTGTTTCTTCAGGTGTCTGCGCATTCAGGCGGCGGGCAGCCATCTCTGGCGAAATGCCGTCCCGGGCCGCAATGCGGGCCACACTGGTAGCAAAGGGAGCGGTCACGACCGCCAACCGGTCACATTCCGCTTCCGCCTCCGTGCCCACAATGACAGCCCCATCCAGCACAAAGAGGCGGTTTCCAGCTTCCTGCGCCGCCTGTTTCGCTGCCCGGATGCGGCGGAGGATTTCCGGGTGGGTCAGCGCGTCCAGCGCCCGCTTGCCCTCCGGCGTTGCAAAGGCCCGGTCTGCCAGCAGGCGGCGGTCCAGCGTGCCATCTGCCCGGAGGATATCGTCCCCGAACCGCTCCGCCAGCTGGGGCAGCAATGGCGAGCCCGGGAGCAAGATCTCCCGGGACATCTGATCGGCAT
>OJKW01001747.1_pt1 | contig 11789 bp, 8 predicted proteins | sample 1596591 | NCBI WGS metagenome assembly OJKW01 (sample SAMEA4350166, study PRJEB24818) | metagenome | biome: human; feature: gut; material: faeces | place: Denmark | collected 2013-09
AGTCATTGCAAGGTATTATGTCGTCTATGTATATTAATTCGGTGGTTTTGTTTGATTTTACTCTTGTGCAGGACATATGAGATGGTAGAGTGCTTTCTCTTTTTTTTTTTTTTTTTTCTTTTTTTTTTTCAAGCAGAAGACGGCATACGAGATAGGAGTCCGTCTCGTGGGCTCGGAGGATGTGTATAGGAGACAGCTCATTTGTAGTAATATTGTTTCTTAATACCAGATCCATCTCATAATTATCACCTTTCTGCCTGCATATCGGAGTTATCGTATTATGCTGTTCACCATCTGTATTGCAATATATAAATGCTTTTTCATCAGTGTAATTCTTCCATTTATCTAATATATAATCACAGGCATTAACAAGGCTGTCTTTATTATTACTGCTAAGCCTTATTACTGACATAGGCCAGTTAAGAATTCCTGCATTAACATCACTGAATCTATCCAGCTTGAATGTATACACATATTCTGCTCTTGCCATAGGAAATTCATAAGCACCGCCCTGAAAATGGTCGTGACTTAATATAGAACCTCCTACAATTGGTAAATCCGCATTAGAACCTAATGTATAATGCGGAAACATATCTGTGAATTCAATAAGCTTTTTAAATGTGCTTTTATTAATCTTCATAGGAATATGCTTATCATTAAACACTATGCAATGCTCGTTATAATATACATAGGGTGAATATTGCATATAGTATTTCTCACCACTTAATTCAAGCGGTATAACTCTTAGATTCTGCCTTGCAGGATGTGATAGATTTCCCGCATATCCCTCATTTTCCTTACACAAAAGGCATTTAGGATATCCGCTTGCTGCAAACTTTCCTTGTTTTATTATATCCTTAGGGTCTTTCTCTGGCTTTGACAGATTAATCGTTATATCTATAATTCCATATTCTGAATTGTACTTCCATTTCTGGTCTTTCTCAATCCTGTCACACCTTATATAATTGCAGGCTTTATTAAGTTCATAGAAATAGTCTGTCGCAAGCTTTGGATTATTATTATAAAGCTCCTTAAAATGCTTTCTTACAACTGAAGGTATTGGTGTGACAGCACCCATTACCTTTGTATCAAACAAATCCCTGTTAAGCTGCGTATCTTCTATAAGTCCATTATCAACTGCTATTTTAAGGCAGTCCGACAGGATATCTGCTATTGGTCTTGTGTTATTCAGCTCCTGCACACCTGAATTCTTAATTATCTCACTATCTTCTGCAAGTCCGTTTTTTTCAAAAATATCCAGCAACCTGTTTACTATAAATATCTTATCATCAGCTTCTATCAGTTCATTCTCTGAAGCATAATTGACAAGCTCTGATATAACCTTGTCTATATCTGGAATATTTTCCGTACCTTCCTTGGCATCACTACTCATTATATTGTCTGATTTCTTCATATCTTCTAAATTTCTCATATTATTCTGACACCTCCGCAATGTCTGATTTGTAATATCATACTTGCACCATCACCGAATATCTTATCCATATTTCTTCTGTATTCATCTACGGCATTATCTTTGACAATTGCAAGTATTGTTCCTGCAAATCCACCTCCGTGAACCCTGCATACTCCATTACTGTATGCACCATTACTATATGAACCATTATCACCTAAGAATATTTCACTCATCATAAGTCCAAGTGAAACGCCCTGATTGGCAGTATCTTTGGTTGAATATATATTTTGAAGATATTTGTAAGATGAATCACCTGACTTTGATACCAGCCTTAAGAATTCATCAATATTTCCAGATATAAGAGCATTTACTTCATTTTCTACTCTCTCATTTTCCTCTATAAAATGAACTGCTCTTAGTATGCTCCTGTCACCGAACTTCTCCTGTAGCTCTTTAAAATTATCAAGTATATCCTTTAATGTAATGCCACGAAGAACCTCCTGTCCGAAGTAACTTGCAACTGCATTCATCTCACGGCGGATATCTGCATAATCATCTGTCAAATCCTTATGTGAACCTTTAGTATCAGTTATGCACAGGCTGTAACCGAATTTTTTAATATCCACATCAAGCTTATTAACAACTGGATTTTCCTTATTATTAAAATCAATATAGACCATATTGCCAACAGAACATGCCATCTGATCCATAAGTCCACAAGGCTTGCCAAAATACTCATTCTCTGCCATCTGTCCGATAACTGCAATATCTTCTGCTGATATTTTTCCAGCATTATATATATGTGACTGTATTGTTCCTATAAGTGTTTCAAATGCCGCAGATGATGAAAGTCCTGCTCCCATAGGCACATCACTTGTTATAAACGCATCAAATGCTCCTGTCTTGAAACCTTTTTTCTTAAAGCCGGCAATCACACCTTTAACAAGTGCCTTAGTGGTTGAATATTCATCCTTATTAATATCCGTATCTGATAATGACACTTCTAGCATTGGATAATCGTCCGACACAATTCTTATAATTCCGGCATTAACACCACTATGCCCAGATAAACTGCCTTCCTCTGACACACTCTCCTTGGAATTCACTGGTCTTACCACTGCGATAATATCCAGATTAATAGAAGCCGCAAGAACTTTTCCATTCTGGTGGTCTGTGTGGTTACCGCCAATCTCACTTCTTCCCGGTGCACTGAATATAAGCACATCTCCTTCACCATATAACTGTGTGAAGCGGTTCAGAGCATTAATATATCTTTTCCTCTGGTATTCAAGCTGGCTTTCATCAATATATAGATCCTTTAATATATTATCAATACCGCCCGAACTAATTATGTCACTGCTTATCATCTTCTACCTCTTCCATAAAGTATAATCTCGCTGCAAAATCTTGAAAAAATCGGACATTCTCATTGTAGCCTGTTGCACTGAATGCCTGCTTTAACCTGACACCCGAATACATAAGTGTATCTCCATAAGCTATGTAATCTTCTGTTTCACCATCCATTTTCTTAAGCTTCGATAGTATATCCTGTAACATAGAACCCTGCTTAATATGTATTGGCGATACCATATTAACAAGCTCACCGAATTCTTTAATATCATATTGAAGCTTTCTGTTGTAAAAATGGTATTTCTTAGCTTCATCAAGACCTTTAGCCCTGTAACAGGCATACTGTGTGTTAGGTATAACGTGTTTTTGCATAATTAATCCGACGGCTTTCTTCTTATCCGTTGATACTACTGTCCATTCTGCCATATTGCCTTTACCATTATTTAACACACTGGCATTACCTGCATTTTCTTCTTCAAAGCTTTCTGTCCTGTAAAATGTACCAGTAAAGAATACATTTCTTAACTTCTTATACAGTTCAATCTGACATTTCACAGCATTTAATTCCTCTTTATTCATATCACACATATTACATTCATAGCCAAGAAGCCCAAATGCAGCAACTGCAAATCTGCTCTCTAACGGCATATTTCTTAATGTCTGATGATTAGGGCTTGCCGATACATGGGCTGAAATACACGATAACGGATAACCATAGCTGTAATTATACTGAATCTGTGCCCTGCAAAGTGCATCTGTATTATCACTTGCCCATATCTGCGGAAAATAGCATAACATTCCCAGATCAAACCTGTTGCCGCCTGCCGCACAGCCCTCAAATAATATGTCAGGAAATCTATTAGTAAGCTCCTTCATACATCTGTACAAGCCGCACACATATCTATGCGATACTTCCTTCTGCCTGTCAGGTGGCAGATTTTTAGAATAATAATCACTGAATATTCTGTTCATATCCCATTTTACATAAGATATATCTGCTGATGAGAACACCTCACTCATCTTCTCAATTATATAGTCCTGAACAGCTTCATAGGTTAAATCAAGAATTCTCTGATTCCGTCCCTCTGAATGTTCTACATCTGGTATTTCAATTACCCATTCAGGGTGTGCCTCATATAATCTGCTGTTCACACTCACCATCTCAGGCTCAACCCATATTCCAAATTTAAGCCCGGATTCTTTTATCTTATCCGCAATGCCAGCTATTCCATTTGGAAGCTTTCTGCTATTCGGTGTCCAGTCACCTAATGAACTTGTGTCGTCATTTCTCTCACCAAACCAGCCATCATCCATAACGAACAGTTCAACACCTGTATCCTTAGCCGCCTTTGCAAGCTTCACAAGCTTTCTTTCATTAATATTAAAATATGCCGCTTCCCAGCTATTAATAAGAACTGGTCTTTCCTTGTCGCGCCAGCTTCCACGCACAATATGCTTTCTTACAAACTCGTGCATATTATGACTCATCCTGTTATAGCCTTTGTATGAATAGGTAAGCACTGCCTCTGGAGCTTCAAAGCATTTTCCTGCTTCAATAATATAAGAAAATGTAGCTGGATTAATTCCCGATACAAGCCTTAATTTACCATATGAATTAACCTGTGCCGCTTCATAATGATTGCCGCTGTATATAAGATTAAATCCATAACATTCACCATAATCTTCTGTCGTTGAACTTCTTCCTATCATAAAAAAAGGATTAGCTCTGTTTGATGATGTTCCTGTGACCGACTCATTTACATACTTACCGGCACGAATGGGTATTCTGCTTCTATTCATCTCCCTTGCCCACGCACCATTAAAAAAAGACAATTCATAATCACTCTCGTTTAAATCAAGCTGCATACTCATTAATCTTTCAAGCCTTACGCTCTCATTTCCTGAATTAACAAGCTTGGCACTTCTTGTTATAATGTCACATTTTTCATATACATAATAATGAAGCTCCAATGTGAGATTATAATTCCTGTCCTTAAGATAGATGACGAGCTGTTCAACCTCTCCATTATCATCATAAGACCCCGGAAGCGTATCGTATTCTTCCTTGCCCTGTATAATCTCTGCCCTGTCAAACACCATATCCGTTGTACTGCTTCCATTAGGATATGTGACTTCGATAAAAGGCTCTCTTATATCGCCTTTTCCCAATGATGACATTTCAAGGCACACATCTTCCAGCGAATAAGACGAATAATCTTTATTGTATACATTAGTATTACCCGGAATAAATGTATGCTTCTCTGTCATCACAGCCTCATTGGCGTGTAACTTTCTTCCATAATACAAATGCTCCAACTGCCCGCTTCCAAGCACGGCAAACGCATAAGATGTATTGTCAGTATCAAGCACATACATATTATTATTAATCGTTATCATTAATGGCTCTCCTTAATTCTTTCCGATATCTCTTCCATTTTCTGCTCTGTTAAAATGTACTTTCTGTGGAAGTAAAATACTGCAATAAGCAGACCTATTACCGGAATTACTGTCATTGTCATTCTAAGTCCTACTACCGAACCACCAGCCACAGCATCTGTCACCACATCTGTATTACTGCTTAACCTGCATACTGAAAGGCATATTGACACAACTAATGCGGCTATACCTGAAGCAAGCTTTACAACAAATGTCTGCATTGAAAATATAACGCTCTCATCTCTTCGCTTATTCTTAAATTCGCCATAGTCAACCGTATTCGCCAGAAATATAGTCGTTAAGACTAATAACATTCCATTTGCTGCAAATATGAAAAATGCTGGAATAAATAAAATAAACACACTCGACATTGATGTGAATATAAGAATAAATAAAACTATATAACCAGCAATAGCCATAACAAAGCTTACATAAAATATCTTTATTGTGTTCAAAAACTTTCTAAGAAGCGGAAACAATACCATCATTGATAATATCTGTATTGCACCACCAAATGTATTAAATAGTGTATAGCCGTTGTACCAGTCTGCACCGCCAAAATCATATTTAAAGAAATATATGACAAGGTTAGAAGTTATGTACACAGATGTATTAATAAGAACAATTGTTATAACTACTGTAACAGCCTGATCATTCTGAAAAAGTGCCTTGAACATCTGCTTTACTGATACTGTTTCAACATCAACTGTTGATTTTTCCCTAATATTAAAGCAGGTAATAAGTATTGCAGCAAAGAACAGTATTGATATTATAAGTGCAAACCATTTAAAACCTGCATATTCATTGCCCTTTCCAAGCATATATACACACTGCATTGTAATAATTGTAACAAGTGCTGAACCTACACCTGCACAGGAACGTGCCATTGTTGACATATTCTCTCTTTCCTTGCCGCCCTCTGTAAATGCTGGTATCATTGACCAATAAGGAATATCCATCATTGTGTAAGTAACGCCCCACAAAACGTAAGTTACTGCGGCATAAGCAACAAGTCCGCCGCCATCAAGTGTTGGTGGTGCAGAAAACATCAGAAACAATACAACAGCATTAAGCAATGTTCCAATAAACAGCCATGGTCTGAACTTTCCCCATCTGGTTCTTGTCTTTGCAACAACTACACCCATTATAGGGTCGTTAAATGCGTCAAATACTCGTGCCGCAAGAAGTATAATCCCCATTGCTATCGCACTAACCCCAAGTATATCCTGATAATAATACAGAATATAACTTGCACAAAACATATAAACCATATCTTTGCCAACTGCACCTATGCCATAAGATGCCATTTCTTTCTTATTAAGCCCCATACGCTACCTCTTTTCTTTCTATATGTCTGATTTCTTCATATTTTTTAAGTGTCTGATTACTGCACGCCGTATTAAATGTCTGATTTCTTCATATTCACTGCTAATTTGACAGCCTCATATGCACCATTATATATACCCATCTGTTTATTCTTCTTTATGTTCTTACACATATCTATAATGTATGTATCATCTTCCATAAACAGCTTTATCATCTGTAAAGTATGAGGTATATCCCTGCACTCAAGTGTTCCGTCACCTATCTCTGCTGAATGGACTGCACCCCACTGTTCGTGTCCGCCAACTCGCTTTATAAATAACTTTGGCACTGGATAGAATGCTAATTCACTTGGTTTGGTAACAAGCACATCTGCACTTCTCATCAAAAGGTTAGTACAATACACTGCCTCAAATATATTCTTATGATAAAAGCCGTGGATACCTGTTATATTATCAGATGTGTCTTCACTTGAATTATCTGCTGTAATATTCTTAGAATTATCATCTCTATTGTTATCTGTCACTACATCAGAATTGTTTATCTGGCTGGCTGATAATGCCTTAGTGGCAAATGCCCTCGTATCTTTCCAGTTGTCAAAATGCTCAGTTGCCAGTTCTCTCATCTGTGGGATATCTCTTATAAGTTCGTCCCATACATTTTTATAATCACCAACATTAACATATAACACTGCCTTATTCTTCTTAATATAAGGAATAAGGTATTTAATTATATGGGCAAATATCTCTTTCTGTGCACCTGCACCACCAATTGTAAGCAGAAATCTCATAGGCTTTCCGTTCTGTTTTCTTGCTATTCTTGCATTGCAGTCAGCATCAATATTAGTTACAAGCTCGTGGTCGATATAATGTCCTGTGTATACAAGACTATCTGCTGGCATTTCATTTAACACCTTATTGCCGTCCATTCCATTAAGTATCCTGTAACCCTGATAAGCATAATGTGTCTGGACTGTATGAATACTTCCTTCTGACAAATGCAATGCCAGTGGCCAGTTATCCGGTATTGCATTAACAACATTTTTCATACCTGCGTGTACTGCCGCCTGTGCCGGCCATACATGGGTTGCAATAACCGGAATATCCTTAGGAACATTCTTATATACAGGTGCCATAAGCTCTGCATTCTTCTGGTCTGAAGCGTTATAGGAAAGCTTCCTGAAGCCCTCGTAATTCATTGGTTCCCACACCAGTCTGTTAAACAGCCTGCTCTTTTGTGATAACCTTGAACCAAGCGAATACAGGTCGTTCTGCGCCCTTATAACTTTAGTACAGGTTGTATTATCGTAAGAATTAAGATCCATCCAGTAAGGAACATATCCAAGTGCATTAGCTGCTGAAGCAATCGCCATTGATATCCTGTAATGTCCAAAACCCATTCTTATATTGCCAACTATAATACCTTTATCAGTATCAAATTCTTCTTTATTACCGTTAGATACGCTTGCAGGCTTATCTGCAACCCTCACATCATACACGCCAAGCATATCACCTATGTATTTGTTCTTCTTTATTGTCACCTTATAGTCGGCATTGCTGTCATCACCATATTTTCTTGCGTATTTTTTTTTGGAATTAATAGCTTTTCTATATGCCTTTCTATCAATTTCATTGTTAAATATAACCTTTGATTTGTCCTGCATTATATATTCCTCCTTTTTATTTTCAATGACTTTCCTTAACTGCCACGCCATCTAATAATATTCCCACAATCTCATCAAGTCCCTGTGTATATGTCATTCCTGCCCTTATAAGAATGTCTCTTTGGAAAAATTGTTCTATTGATGCCTCCATCATCATCTTAAACATCAATACATTAACCGGTCTTATCACTTCTTCCTCAATCCCCTGTTCCAAAAGCTTAATCGTTGTCTCCCATCCATTCTCCAGACGTTCTTCAACGTGTCTGTATATCTCCGGGAATTTGTCCTTTAACATATATAATTGTCTTAAATCAATATCTTTATAACTCTCAGGCATAACTCCAAGAATACGTCTTATCTTCTCAATTGTTGATAATGTATTATCTTCAATTATCTCTGATTCGCTCTCTTTAATCGTGTCAAACAGATAATCTACCATCTCCATAAACAGAGTGTTCTTATCTTTAAAAATTGTATATATTGTCTTCTTACTCATTGCAAGAATAGATGCAATATCGTCCATTGTAAATTTAAGGCCTTTTTGATTAAATGCCTGTATCGTTGCCTGTAAAATCTTCTCTTTATTATTCATAATGCTCCTTTTAATGTTGTGTATCAGTGACGCTTATAAAACAAAAAATCAAGGAAACTATTTCTTCTGTTTTAGTTTCCTTGATTGTATCACATTATTTTATTGGGTACAATTGCTATTTTTATATAATCATTTTGAATATTTTTAGTAATTTTGTACAATTTATTGTATATTTTGCAATATAGGTCGATATATTTTTAACACAATAACGCATATAATTGAAAATATCTGAATATTATCATCTCTATTTCCTATATCTTTTAAATCTTCTTTTGATATAAATAGATTACGCTTATGACATTTAACAAAATTAGCTAACGGATCAATATGATCTGCCTCACCCGCATTATTCTGCCAATTATCACCGTACGTTTTCTTAGCATCACTTTATTTTTTCTTAACTAATCCAGTTTTTTCTGTAATGTACTGATCAATTCCTCAATAACAATTGGTTTGGTTAAGAATCCATCCATACCGTATTCCAGTGCTTTTTTCTGTCCTCATCAAATGCATTTGCAGTCATGGCAAAAATGTTGATTCCAGCCAGTACCGGATCATTCAGAGCGCGTATCTGCCTGAATCTGGCCAATAGCAGTCATCAAGGTATCTCTGATATCTGACATGAACATTGGTTTTGCACAGAAAGCAGTCTACAATATTTTTTATTACTTCCTCATTAGGTGGAACTCACCATAAATCATACATTTTCATTGTTTCTCTATCTCGATATTCATGCTTCTCATAGTATCCAATCAGCTTGCCACTATCTCTAAGTGCCACCATATATACATCTTTATTCTGCTTCTCATTATGAAATGTATACACAATATTATGGCTTTCGTCCTGTGCAAACCATTCTGTCACCTGTCTTATCTTTTCCTGTGATTCCTTATTATGACATTCCAGCAAGCTTCTGCCAATCAGCTTGTCTCCGCCACGCTTTCCATAATTAACAACCGCAGCAGGATTCATATATATTATTTCATGATTAAGATTGCATATAACGACTGCGGCTCTATCCTGATCTATGATACTTTTAAAATAACTTATATTAATCTCATTATGGTTCAATCTACTTTTTAACTCCAAAATATCATGCTTTATTTGTTCAATGACTATCTTAAATTCCTCATCGCTTTTTCCAGTTGGATCTTCAAGTCCCCAATTATCATCAAATGGTCTGCCTATAAATGGACACCCTACATTACATCCCATTGATATTGCAATATCCGGATCTGGAATATCACTAACCAGCTTACTGAACTGTCCTTCTGCTTCCATATCTATATTATATAATTCCTTCATAATACGGACAGCATCCTGATTAATCTGTGGTTTTGTTTCTGTCCCCGCCGAATAACTTTGAAACACATCTGATGCCAGATGTCTTCCAAAAGCCTCAGCAATCTGACTTCGGCAGGAATTATGGACACAAATAAAAGCTACTTTTATCTTACTCATAAAATGGACACCTCTCCTTTATACATTGCTCATTAAAATCTGTGAATCCGCATTGCATTTGTTCGTATTGCAATTTTACTCCATAATGAGCATTTACATAATCAATACCATTCTTAAATGCTATCATTGCATCTCTCTTGCAGCATCTTGGTCCGTTTATGGTTCCTAATTCTCCAATTGCTTTCGAGGTAAACTGCATATGATTTCCCCATGTTCCATCGGTTGAAAGCGGACCTGTTCCGTCAATGATTGCTAGTGCAGCACCTAAAGATGTGATTGCTCCGCATATTCCCCATAAACCACACATTGCCCCCGGCATCCTAAGACCCTCTGCCATCAGCCTGTCCAATGCCTGTTCTAAGTCTATCTCTCCACCTGCGTTTTTGTAGGCTACTAGCAAACTTGCACCATCTAATATATGGTGTTCCGGTCCATGAATGCTGATATATTCCTTCTCTGCAATCTGCTTAAAAATAACAACCGGATTTGTTCCCTGTTCTTTCTTTATATCTTTTACAATCAGTTCTGCTTTTTCTCTTACTGTCATAGAAACCTTCCTTTCGTCTTATTTGCAATTCTTACAAGCACAATCAGTAATATGTGTATAGGATTTTTCAGAATAACTTCCGACTGAAACATAAATATCAGCACTAATGTCAATAGTAGCCCTATAGTTGTAACTGAATCAAATTTATTTAAAAACTGCTGGTTTAAATAATTCTCATCATGTTTTCTGATTACAGCCATTCTGGTAATAATTCCACCAACAAGCGGTATTACTACAAAAAGCACTACACTTAAAAATATTGTATTAAAAGGCACTGCTACATTGGACACACCCAGCAGAAATTTCACAATTGGTCCAAATGCAAAAAGAATGATAATATCATTCGTTGCAACCTGAACGACAGTATATACCGGATTCCCTTGCGTCAGACTGCTCCATACAAATACCATTGCTGTGCATGGTGCTGCACCAAGCAATACTGCCCCAGCCAGATATTCTGTAGCAAGTTCAACCGGAATAAATGCCCTGAATAACACAAAGAAGAACAAGCATGCAATTCCATACATTGTAAATGGTTTGATCAGCCAATTAACGATCCAAGTCACAAATAATCCTTTCGGATTTTTGCTGATATACTTGACACTTTTGAAGTCCACCTTAATCATCATTGGATAAATCATAATCCAGATTAATACTTTTGAAAAAACTTCATCTTAGCATTTCCCCTCTAACAACAGCTATCTTTTTTGTCACAGCATGACTCACATGTCAAACTGCCAATAAAATTCTTGAATTCTAATAAAGTATCACAATTCAAAGAGTAATGATGCCATTTACCTTCTTTGCGATCACTCACCAATCCACATTCCACCAGTATCTTCATATGATGAGACAGGGTTGGCTGTGTAATTTCAAATTTGTATAACTAAAATCTCAACTTTCCTTATTTTATGCGACTTGGCGGTATGCCTTGCCACTCTATATGTATCCTTTTCCCTTGTTTTTGCCCTTATGAGGTATCTACAAGGGAAAGTTTTTCTTA
>OJKW01001749.1_pt1 | contig 11741 bp, 10 predicted proteins | sample 1596591 | NCBI WGS metagenome assembly OJKW01 (sample SAMEA4350166, study PRJEB24818) | metagenome | biome: human; feature: gut; material: faeces | place: Denmark | collected 2013-09
GCTGATCCTCAGCGGTTCGCTGATTGGAATGATGAAGAAGCACGCGCTTTCCTATGACAGTCCGCTCTATGGCAGAAGAACAGCGCAGATCCGCTTGATGCCGCTGCCGTTTACGGCGGTCTATGCGTCACAGTCGCTGCCCTTCGATCAGGCCGTCCAGCAATATGCGCTGACCGGCGGCGTGCCGAAATATCTGGAGTTCTTTACCGAGCAGGAACCGCTGATCGATCAGATCCGCTCGATCGTGCTGTCCAAAAACGGTTTTCTATACGAGGAACCAAACTTCCTGCTGCGCGATGAGGTGCAGACGCCGATCAATTATTTCTCCATCATCCGGGTCATTGCAGACGGCAACCACAAGCTGAGTAAGATCTGCGGCGTTCTTGAGCAGGAAAGCCCCTCCATCTCGCCGTATCTGGCAACACTGTCTGAGCTGGGCTTTGTTGTGAAGGACACGCCGATCACGGAAAAGAATCCGGAGCATTCCCGAAAAGGACTGTATTTTGTATCGGACAACTTTACCCGCTTCTGGTTCCGATATGTCTATCCGTATAAGGGAGAACTGGAATTGGATAACTCCCGGCTCGTCATGGACGAGATCGAAAAAGATTTTGAACAAAAGTTTGTAGCCTTTGCTTATGAGGATGTCTGCAGGGCCGTTTTTGCGGACTTGTGCAGAAACAGGGAAATTCCATTTACGCCATCCCGTATAGGGGCCTATTGGCTGAATGACCTTGACAGCGATACCGAAATCGATGTAATGGCGGTAGACCACCAGAATCATCAGGTCTTTGCCGGCGAATGCAAGTTCCATGTCAAGCCAGTGGATGCGCCGGTTTTCTTTGCCCTGCGGGACAAAGTGCAGGTGTCCGCAGAAATCCAATCAGCATTCAAAGGCTATCAGTTCCTCTACGGGGTGTTTTCCAAGAGCGGCTTTACTCCACGGCTGCTTGATATGGCCGGACAGAATCCCAGCCTGTTCCTGATCAACGAGGACAAACTCATCCAAACAAATACCTGATGGTAAAACCAGGGCGGTGAAGCGATTCACCGCCCTGGTTATTTGCTATCCTCCTGGCTGCTTTCAGGGGAGACGGTTTCAGGCTCGCCCCCTTCGGTGTTTTCGGCGTCTCCTTCGGCGGCAGGCTCGCTGCTTTGCGCATCAGCGTTTTCATCCACCAGCGTTTCCGGGAAGTAAATTTCCTGGAGCGTCTTGTCCTGTTCGGCCAGCAGTTCTTCAGCCAGCTGGTCATTGTTGCGGGAGATCAGGGCCACATGAGCTACGCCGTCGTTCTCCAGCTCAGTGATGATGCGGGCCTGCTCCGGGCTTGCCAGCACTGTGATGGTAGCAGACTGCTGCGGCTCTTCATCTTCTGCGGGCTCCTTGGTATTGTCCACATTGATGCCATCAGAATCCGTGACGGAAAGGACCTTGACAAAACGCAGTTCGGGTACTTCTTCCGCAGTCTCCAGGAAGTGATAGATGCGGACAATATCATTGGGCTGGAGCTTATCCGACAGCCCGGAGGCCAGTGTTTTTACGGTCAGAGAGATAGCAACCTTACCAGAGGGGATGTCGTTGAGCGCCACATCGGAGGAAATCGGGACGCTGCTCACCTTACTGGTGAGAATATAGTCGCCCGCAGCCAGATCCGCCGTCACATACAGCCCCTCCACATCCTCAAGGCTGTGAGCCACATTGGTGGGAAGGTTATAGCCGCCTACCTCCACAACCTCGGCGTTTTCTTTGGTGACCTGTTCGCCTTTGAGCACAGGCTGGGTGATGCGGACAATTTCCGTTTTCCCGTTGGTCTGCCGGGCAATGGTGGGCAGAGCCACAAAAGCAATGACTGCTGCCAATACCAGGGACAAAATACCGAAAATAAATCGGTTGTTGAGTTTCATAAGCACATTCTCCTGTCATAAAAATAGTTCAGCCAGCGTTGCAACAGAGCAGCCGCAGGCAAGAAAAGGTAAGAACGGGATGGCGATGGGCTGGCGGAGCCGGGAAAGCCTTCGGAACAGAAGGACCATCGGCATGGCAAAGACTGCGGCCACAAAGAAAACCAGAGCCATCCCGGAAGGGCCGTAAATCAGCCCAAGTATCCCACAGAATTTAATATCGCCTCCTCCAAGCCCAGTTCCACCCGTTGCCATGGCAGCAGCCAGAGGGATGCAAAAGCCAAGCAATGCCCCCGCCAAAGCCTCGGCAACGGTGGGCCAGAGCTGCCCACCGTCCCCGGCAAGGCAGACCTTGAGCAGCGGAGCCAGAGCGGCGAAGGGCATAAAAAAGGCGAGCGCCCGATCCGGCACCCGCCTATATAGAATATCGTAAACAGCAAAACCAGCCACAACAGAGAAAACGGTGAGCAGGTATGCCGGCCACAGGCTACTCGCGGTTGGTGTACCAATCATCATAAAGGCTCCCATCGATTGAAACATAGTCGTTCAGGTTGATGCTCAACATTCCATCAGGGGTCCAGGTGTCCCAGACTTGGGTGAAGACGGTATAATCTGTGGAATCCGGGAACCATAACGGACTGAAATGCACAGCCCGGTTATAGGTAGAGAACTCGTTGGGCTGGAAAGTGAATTTGGCACTCCGGCCGCTGGACACCCGCTGCAGAAGGCGTAAGTATGTTTCGTACTGGAACTCGGGAAACACGGAAAATGCCGTCTGCGGATGGGTGATATGGCTGGTGGGCGCGTCGGTAGAAAGGGTGGCTGTCACATCCTGCTTGACGCCATACCCGCTCTTCATTGACTTCCCGGAGGCCGTGGGCACAATATCATCCGGCATCAGGGACATCACACCGCTGGTGGAGGCAGAATAGCCGGTGTACTCGTATTCCCAATAGCCTTCATCGACCCAGTGCCCCCAGGCATCGTGGTCACACCAAACCCAAACCGGTACCCAGTAGCAGCTCCATACGCCCCAGTTGGCAGTGAGCTTCTGCGGCTCATTGGGGAGTGAGGGCACGGTGTAGTTGGGGTTGGTATCCGTTGCTGTCGGATCTGGAGGGATATGTTCGTTCAAGTCCACGATCTCCGCAACAAAGGTATCTTGTGCGGTATAGGCTCCGCTGACGGAAACCGTGATGGTTACCGACTGTGGAGTGGAGGGCGTGTGCCACTTGACCCAGACCACCTGGCTGTCGCCCGCCGGGATGACTATATCATTGACCCGGTAGGTGGTGCCGAGAATATGGAAGGTCACCGAGGCCGGATTGTCCGGTGTTAAATCCGTATCCGTCCGCAGAGTGACGGATGTGATCACATCCGTGTCTACCCGATATTCTACATCGGGCGCTTCAATTTCCCCTTCGGGCGGGCGCTCATCAAACCAGACGATGCCGACGCCCAGACTGCTGATGATGTCAGCGTTGCTCTGCTTGCTTGTGGTGCTGCCTGTCCATGCGGGCAGGCCGAGATCGCTAAATTCCAAAAACATCGACAGAGGCAGATTCTTGTGGGTGAGGGAAGTCATGGTTTTCCGAAGCGCCCCGCCGGATTTTTGGTCATACAGCGCCGCCTCTGTAGCGGTCATACAGTAATACTGGCCGTTATGCGTAAAGTATGCAATGGGCTCGATCAGCAGCTTATAGTCGCCAGCGATCATCCGCTCATAGTCCACACCGGCCGCCTGGGCAACCATCTGGCAGGCATATTCCGAACAAAAATACCGCTTGATGGCCTCAATATTGCTCTGCCCCTTGCTGCTGACGATGGTGGGCATAGACTGCGCTGGTTTGATGCAGGAGTATGCCACGCCAGACTGGAGGGAGAGTGCGGTGCCGCCCAGATACTGTAACTTGTTGACTTTCCCAAAGTGCAGGACGCTGTTTTTTTGTACCCGGTTGGAGAAGTCTACGGGGGAAGATATTGCTGTACCGCTATCGGCATCCACAACGGTAATTCGCACACCATCATTTCCAGGATTCCAGAAATTAGAGGATGTGCCTTGGCCCATGCTGCCGCCACCGCCGTCAATATTTCCGTTACCGCCCTCTGCAAACGCAGTGGAAGGGAGCAAACAAAATACCAGGGCAAGGCTGCACAGGAGGGCGAGAAGTCGCTTCAAATACATCACACTCCGTTCTTCTTAAAATAGAAAGGCCGCCACAGCTCTGTGACGGCCAATCAAGGTTATATTCAGTTGTAGATGGGTCAGCCCATATTGCCGACTTGCTTGTTGATGTCACCATCACTATCACCAACAGACTGTTGAACATCGCCGGGAACTACCCACCCAAACACTGGATCATACACAGCGCCGTTGCCATTGCTGGCTCCGGGGGCCGGCTCGTTATTGGCCGGCTCCTTTTCCGCAGGGGGAGTGGTGACCTTGGGCACTTCCGGGTCAGGATTGACCGGATGATCTTCACCGGGGTCTTCCCGCTCGGTTTTCCCTTCTGGCGCGGGCGGGGGCGTTGTTTCCGGTTTCTCCGTGTCCGTGAAGTCGATCACGACTTCATCCTCAGTTTCAGAGGTCACCTTGGGGTACTCCTCTTCAGGACTGGAGGACTGGCCGGGCGTATAGGCTCCGGCTCCGCTCTCACCATCTGTCTGTGTACCGCCATCCGACCAATCGCTGGTCGTGCTGCTGGGCGGGGATTCTTCCGGCTTGAAATCTTCTGTGCAGTCCCGGCTGGCGAACCAGCAGACGCCCAGGATGGCAACACAGAGGACAGTCAGCGAAGTAACGATAAAGCCTTTGGATTGAAAAAACTTCTTCATGTGTGCTACACTCCTTTTTTGCTGTTATATAAAGCCTATACTGTAGTTCTGACTGAATTTTCAACAGCACAGCTAAAATTTGGTGTTGTGGTACCCGGTCAGCTCTACCCGCTGGGTGATGGTAGGATAACTATGTCCAAACATCCGCACATAAAAGTCAACATCACAGTAAAAGATGTACTCCACACGATCACCCACCACATTGAATTCAAGGCTGATGTCGGAAACTGTGTAGTCATCGGTAGAGAGAGGGATCTTTTCGGCAAGGCCGCCGGCAACTGTGGCCTCCAGCATTTCTGTGTAGTCCCGGCTGGAGTAGAGGGTGCGTAAATACTCTTCAAAATTGGTTTCCCGTTGGGAGCGGTAGGTATCTGCGTAGATGGTGGCGCTCAGATTGTTCAGCTCCATTTTAGCCCCGTTGCGGATGTTGATGCAAGTAATTCTCACCGAGGCATACAGTAGCAGGAAAGAGATGAGCATGACGACTCCAACCACAAAGAAGCAGGCGAAGAAGGTGATCTCCCCCCGCTCGTTGCGAAGCGGCCGATGCAGCCGTGAGAAAAAACGCTTCATAGGCCACCTCACTTCCAGTAATGTTCGCTGACGCCGGAGCCGCGGGCCACCACCGTGATGTTGACCAGATCCAGATTCCAGAAGCCGCCCAGCTTGGCATCCCCCTCAATGGTGATATAGAAAGGTGTCCCCAGCTGGATGGCCCGGGACATCCCGGAAGGTGTGGGAGATTTATATGTGGCGTCAATCGAATAGGTGATATTGTCGGCTCCCTCGATCTCCGAACAGAGGAAATCAAAGAGGGCATCCGTCTCGCTGTTGATGCCGCCGGACAACTGGATCTGCTTGACCATCTGATCGGCTGCATGGTCCAGCTCCTGTTTTGTAGAGATGATGCCGAACAGGTCGATGATAAAGGCCAGCAAAACAACGGCAATGAAGATAAACACTACCGTGGAAAAGTAGTTGGCCTCACCCCGCTCATTTTTTAATGCCCTGCGGAGCTTTTGCAGTATGCTATGGATAAAAACCACCACCTTTACTCAGAAATAAAAACAGCCGCTCCCGGCCGGAGCGGCTGCATTACAAATTTTTGACTGTACCAAGTATAACAGATATGGATTTGCGGCTCAAGGGCAAGGCTGTGCCAATGTAGGGACAATCCTGTGCCAATTTACAGAAGTGATTGCAAAACATAGCGGATGCCGGGGCAGGATTGGCTGCATGGCTATGAAGTAGCTGAAATAATAAAATAACCGCCCGAGAAGCAGTTATTTGATACTTCCCAGGCGGTTTTCGGTTTACAGATTCTGCCGGATGATCCGGGTGATGATTCCAAGAGCGATGCCGCGCTCCACATCCAAATGGGTGACGGCAAAGGATACATCATCCTTCTTTCCGGGCATCCGGTAGTCATAGCAGGAATGAGCTACCGCATTGACGCCATTGGCAAGCCGGACATAAACCACACCCTTGTGTACATCGGTCACTTTTCCGGCGTATTTACCCTGGATTCGGCACTTCTGGAGATTGTCCCGGTCGGTATTTTCAGATGTGCACTTGATGTCAGCACGGATTCCGAGGTCTTCAAGGCTGTTGCGCCGCACATTGAGAATGCGGACCAGCACTTCATCGCCCACGGAGAAACGCTCGTGGGCATCGCCGATCCAGTCCCAAGCCAAATCACGGGCCAGAATTGAGGTTTCAACGCCGAATACCTCGACGCGGATGACCTTCTCCGCAACAGCGATGACCCGGGCCTGAACAATACGCCCCTCGTAGATGCGGTACTTCCCCTCGGCGTCCAAATCGAAATAAAAGGTCTGACGCTTCCGCATCATAGCCTCACGGCGGCTTGCGACAACGCTGCGGGTCTTGGAGTCGATGCCGCGCACCACAAAGTCAATGTCCGCCCCCAACATATTCCCTAAAATCTTGTTTTGACGCAGCATCAGGTCAGCGTACTCCTGACCGGAAGGGCTGCGGCCCAGATTGATCATCATCTCCTTGATGGGGATAATGATGCGGAAGCCCTTGTAATCCACTACGGCCACAGTTTTGCGGTTGTCCAGCTGCTCAATGCCGCCCAGCTGACCTGTGAGGATGCGGCGGGTGCGGTAGGCGTTGTGGATCTCGTGCCAAATGACATCCTCGCGGTCTTCCTGTGTTTCCACCTCTTCACGACTACGGATGGTCAGGATAGAGGCGTCACTGCGGTGTGTTACGGCGGTCCGGCGCAGAGCAGACGCAGTATCTACCGGCGCCTCCTCTTGGGGAGCGGTATCCTCTGAAATGGGTGTTTCTCCCTCATCAGGCGGCGCCGTATTCTCAACAGAGGCGGAAGATTCCACAGCCTGCTCTTCAGCGGCCGGAGCCTCCGCAGAGTCCTCATTCTCGCCATGTACGGGATCTTCCACAGGCGCCGCCTTTTTCCGCCGGGGGGCCCGCTTGGTCTTGGAGGGAGCCGGCTCCACAGCAGTTTCGGAAACCATCTCCGCTGGGGTGCCATCTGCACCTTCAGCAGACAAATTGGAAGGAGTCTCTTCCTCACCGTCGCCATCCTCACCGGCCGCCGATCCGGCAGGCTCATCCGAATCGGAAGGGGCGCCAGAGGCCGTGCCGTCATCCTCGGGGGCAGCCTCATCAGACGCCTCCGTTTCCATAAACTCAAGGGGAGGGTCAGAGCCTTCCAAAGTGGCGTCGCCATCAGGCTGATCTGTAGAGGCGCTGTCATTGGTCTGATCCATAGAGGCCAGCAGCGCACTCAAATCGTCACTGTCAGGCGGCGCCGCCGCATCAGCCGGGGGGCCAGCGGAAGAAATGGTACCGTCCGCGGGGGCGGTGTTTTCAGGAACAGGAGTTTCCTGCTCCAGCAATACTTTTTTCTTGGTTGCCATAAAATTAACCTCCTATGTTTTGTATTAAGAAAGGATCGAGTCCTTATCTGTCGTGATGATGCCATTCGGAGCCTCTGCGGTTGGAACGGCTGCGGTCTGCTTGGTGCCGGTAGATGTGCTGGCCGCTTTCGGCTTTTTCTTCACTGGCTTTTTAGGCGCGGGGGCCTGCGGCTTTGGCTGTGCCGCAGAGGGCTTCGATTGCTCCTGTTCCAGCCTGCGCCATTCGGGGATGTGGGCGGATGCCTTGCAGGAACGGAGCTTGGATGCCTCCGGATGTTTGGAATAGTCCATTTTGTCTACCTTGAGAACTTTTTGCCCCCGGATGATGACCAGCGCCTGCTTGATAGGCAGCCGCAGAACTTCGTCCGGGGTGAGGACAGGACGCTTGCCGACACCAGAGGTTTCCCGGTATTCCGGCGTGTAGTTGGAGATACGCCAGGTACCCAGCTGCTTGGATTTGCTGGATACCGACACAGAAGCCAGTCCCGTGCGGGAAGAAATAAACTCTGCCGTCAATTCATCTGTGCAGCCCAGGAACAACTGCGCGTCGCAGTTGCCCAGAATTTCCTGCCAGAGATTGAGAGGATACCGATTCTGCAAGCCCGCCAAGTTCTGAAACACACAGCTCATAGAGATATTTCTTGAACGAATGACGCTTAACCGGCGGGAGAGGTCTGGAATGGTGCCGCAGGCTGTTAATTCTTCACCCAGGACATGCACCGGTACCGGCAGTTTGCCTCCTTCGCAGTTCTTGTCTGCATACCGCACCAGCTTGATGAAGCAGAAGGACAGGAACAGGCTTGCCAGAAAGTCAAAGGTGCTATCCTGGTCGCTGGTAACAAGGAAGTAGGCGCACCGCTCCTGGCCGGGCAGCTCCAAGTCAATTTCATCCCGGGTGGTGATCTTCTTAATCAGCTCCGACTGGAACACCTGCAGACGGGAGCCGAGGCCGATGATGACGCCGCTGCGGACTGTATCGCTGGCCTGCTTATACAAGCTGTATGGCGCTTTGGCCGGATGGGTGGGCGGCAAGTTCTCAAACAGGCTGTCCAAATCGGACTCGCCGCTTAAAGTCAGCAGCCGGTACACCTCTCCGATATTGCGGTTTTGTTCAGCATAACTCTGGTCCACATAGAGGACGAGGGCTTTCAGCAAGTTCATCTCACAGGAATCCCAGAAATGGTCGCCCTTGCCGTTGTTGATGGTGTTCTTAATGATGACATCTACAAAAAGCTGCGCCATCAGTTCCTGCCCCTCCACTTCGGAAAGGCAGTTCCAACTGTCCGAGTTTTCCGGATTGACTAAATTGAACACCTTGACACAGTACCCCTGATCCCGCAGATACTCGCTGGATTTTTCGTAGAGCTCGCTTTTCGGATCTGAAATGATCAGGGATTCTCCGCGGACCGCCGCCTGAAGGATGCGATTCACGCAAAAGGACCGGGTTTTCATGCTGCCGCTGGAGCCATACACAGCCAGATTGCCGTTGATATGGGGATTTTCAGGAATACAGACAGCCTTGTTGTCCAGCATTCCCAGTACAACGCCTTTATGCTTGCGCAGGTCAGGCACCAGATCCAACACACCGGCCATCTCCTTGCGGCTCATCCAGCCGGAAGTACCGTAAGTGCCCTTGGCCGAGTAAATGAAATTCCGGTCAGTATCATATTCGCCGGTATCGCTGTAGCCCATGCGCATGACCATGAGCAGCAAAATTGCCAACAGGCCGATGCAGATCAGGACACCGTACACTCCATAGGGTGGATGAAACACGGAGGCCAGACAGGTAAAAAAATCAGGCGACGCCATCGCCGGAGAAGTTCCGTCTCCGGGGATGCCGCCGCCCTGTTTCCACGCCGCGTAATTGCCAAACAGCTGTGCCAGGAAACCGCCTGCGTATAGAATCGCAAATACGGCGGCCGGCGCTGCTGCCAGGCCTATGATCAGTTTCTTTTTGTTTATGGGAACAACCTCCCCTCGAATTTTGTAAAGTCAATGGTTTGCAGGTGTACCCGGTCACCGCAATAGTGGCGCAGCACATCTGCTTGAAAATCAAAGCAGATCAGCGTACCGGGGCGTTCCATCAGTTCGAGGGCGGTGTTGAAGCGCACGATCCGGGGCAGATCGCAGAAGTAACCGAACAGCACCGGCGTTCCATCCGGCTCTGCGGCATCCTGCTCCATGGCCCTGCCGGGATTGCCGGCGGAGAGGCCCTGTGACAGAATGCGGTCAAGTTCCGCGGTTTTCACAGGGTCACACAGTAACGCCAGTATCACCTCTCCCTGATGGTCATTGGTTAGGAAATAAAAGTGGTCGTAGCTGCCGTCCAGCATGAAGTAGTCATGCTTGGCCCCGCCGGTACTGGTGAGTATCTGGTAGGCCAGATCCATGCTGTCCCCCAATACCAGTCCATGTACCTGCTCGACACGGTACTGCTGGGCCAGACGCTGCTGGCATAGAATGTTCCAGAGGAGCGTTTTTACCCGCAGTTCGGATTTGTAGCGCCACTTCATCAGAGCGCCCCCGCTATTGTAGGTCACAAAGATGCCGGTGGGGGCCAGCAGCACCCCTGCGAAGCGGGAGCTTCGAATCTGGGTGGCATCAGCCCCCAATTCCTTGACTTCGCGTGAACTGTAAAACACAGGATATGTTACAGCTTCGCCGCCAAAACCGGTCTGGGCAAAGACCTTCGGCTTTTCATCCGGGTAGAGCAGTACCCCGGCATTGCCTATAGTGATATAGGTTTCCGCGAGGCGGTGGAGCCGAAACCTCCGGTTTGCTTCGCTTTTGAGCCGGTTGGTTTCTGCGTCTCCTGTAAGGCAGAATGTAAAACGCTCGGGCCATCCGTCCAGCAGAACTGACTTGGCTTTGATCCCCAGCCGATAGCCCCGGAGCCGGTCCCGGTAGTAGGTGCGCAGCAGTCCGGCCTTTTTGAGCGCAGTCACGACCGCCTCCAAGTAGTAAGGACTGGCGGGAAGGCGGTTGAGCTGGCTGGTGGGGAACTCTCCCGAAATAGCGGTCAGCGATAAAAGCCGGAACGGAAGCGTATCCGGCTGTGGAAAATAGTTGGTGCTTTTCCCAAGTAGTCACCTCCCTTGAAAGCACAGGATTTTTACCGTAATGACTGAGGACTTCGGTAAAAACGGCCCTTCCCATGAGTGAAAAAAGCCCGAAAAAACGGGCGTTTCAGCCGCTTCGCTGAATGTCGGGCCGGAGAAGGCCTCAAATGGTCAAAAATCCGAGATGGATTTTAGACTCGTTTTATGCTCTGTCAGCCATTGCGGAAAACGCTGCTTCTCCATGATATAGATTTTTGTGCAATCCTGGTCACCCAGTTCAGCCGTGTTATAGGCGTCGCACAACAGGCCCGTATCATCAGCCATCACAAAGGAAGAGAGAAGATCCAGTAATTGCTTTTCCGATAAATTATCGTAATCGCGTATCCGCCTGTCGGGAAGTGCCCGGTCATAGACCTGGGCGAAACAGACAACGCAATCGCGGTAATACGGAAGTGGGTGTTCTCTTGCGTATTGATCAAGGACAAAATAGAGCGGGTCCAACAGGAACTCATCGCTTTGCCGCTGTTTGCGCTTTGGCAGCAAACAGGGCAGCGTCACCTCCAGCACCCTGTCCTCGCAGTTGACAGTGATGCCGTGCGTTGCACCGGCGGATTTGAGATAGTCTCCTTTGCGGATGGTCGTGCTGGAATAAATCAGATGCCGCAGCCGGCAGGCAATCCGCTCTGCCCGCAAAGCGGCATCTATGGAAAGTGTTTCATAGTTGTCGGGGTAACGCTGGATGTCAGTGGTGTCCAGCGCGTACAGCGCATTACTCAGACGGGATATATCGTCGAGAATGCTTCCAATGCGGTGGGATATTAGTTTTCGATCCAATCATGTGCCTCCTGCTTTCTTGAAATAATTTGTCCGGCCTTCCTCGTCTACAGTACAAAATCCGGATATGCCCGGACAGTCAATTTTGGCGATTTGTGCCGGAGCATCGACCAGCATGATACGGCGGCTTCCCCCTTTGTTGCCCCGCAGAGCATGGCAGACAAGCGCCTCTTGCCCGGCGGCAATATAAGCGATCTCATAC
>OJKW01001769.1_pt1 | contig 11640 bp, 10 predicted proteins | sample 1596591 | NCBI WGS metagenome assembly OJKW01 (sample SAMEA4350166, study PRJEB24818) | metagenome | biome: human; feature: gut; material: faeces | place: Denmark | collected 2013-09
CCACACTTTCAAGCAGCGGCTGCAGCGCTGCTTGCTGAGGGGAGAGTGAAATGATCCCGTTTTCCAGTCTGGAAAGCTTTACGAGAGAATCGATCAGAAATCGCAGCTTTTCCGATTGTTTGTACAGCGCCTCCACATTTGCCTTCGCCGATGCAGGCAGAGTTTCCTCCATCAGAAGCTCGCTGTATAACAGCAGGTTTGCAATCGGCGTTTTCGTCTGGTGGGAAATGTCCGCAATCAAGGTTTTGATTTTGTCTTTTTCCTGCGCTACATTTCGAGAAGATGCTTCTGCGGCAGAAAGATAGTGTGCAAACTTTGTTTCCAAAGCAGACAGCTGGCTTTCATCAAAATTGGTTTCAGAAAAGGAGCCGGTCATGGCAGCGTCCAGCATCCTTTCGATTTCTTCCATCGTTTTTCTGGTCTTTCTCCGCTCCCATAACACAACAGCTGCCGCCGCCAGAAAACATAGCAGTATGATCACAATGCCGGTTTTATTCATCTTTTGTCACCCAGCTATAACCGATTCCATAGACAGTTTTAATGTATTTCTGTGCACCAAGCTTATCCCTCAGACGCTTGATCGTAACAGACAAAGCATTTTCATCCACATATTCTGCGCCATCTGCCCAGATCCGGTCGACAAGGTCTCCACGGGTCATGGTTCGACCACGGTTTTCAACAAGCAGACGCAGTAATTTTTGTTCTGTTTTACTCAATTCCACTTTTGAATCTTCCACATAAAAAGTCATAGCCTCAAAGTCAAAGTGAAATAGATCCATATGGATCGGCGCATTTTTATGGCTTGACGCTTGCTTTCGCAGTTGGGTATTCACCCTTGCCCGCAAAACCGAAAGAGAAAAGGGCTTGGTAATATAATCATCAGCGCCCCTCTCCAGTCCGTCTACGATGTCCAGATCGGTGTCGTTGGCAGTCAGCAGAATAACAGGAACTCCGGGCATGTTTTCCTTGACCTCCCGGAGCAGCTCAAGCCCACTGCCATCCGGCAGATTGATATCCAACAGGATCAGGGATACACCGCCGCAAAGCAGCTGTTCCTTCGCCGCTTTTAGGTCTTGGCAGGAAATGATCTGCCGAGCATCTGCTTTCAGCGCTTTGCATAAGCCTTGATTCAAGCCGATATCATCTTCAACAATCAGTAATTGCTCCATATATCTCACTCCCTCGTTATTCAAAGGCAATTGTCGTTTCCTTTGGTGGCTTCTCATCTTTGCAGATCAAAAGATAATATCAGCAGCATAATACGATTTAAGAGTACAGATTGTTGGATGGAAAGTCAAGATTTGCATCGCAAATCAAGCACAAGCCGTTGTCAGTATGATCCAGAGCAGTCTGCGAAGTGCTCCACTGTCCGTAATGGGACTACGCAGTGCTTCGGCACTGCGGCACAGGAGGGAACTGCATCCGCATTTGCGGACGCAGTTCCCTCCTGCTTTTTCGCTCACAGCTTATTCAATTTTTGCGTGACCTCATCCACAATGCGCTGACGTTCCTCTTCGCTCTTCGCTCTGCCATATTCCATCAGCGCATCGTCCCGCAGCGTCTCCATTTTCCGGGACCACACTTCAAACACGCCCTTGCTCATCGTTCCCTTTCGGGTACGGGCAAAATATTTTTTGTAGGCCCGCTGATGAGCCTTCCAAACATCGTTGTTCTGCACCTTGCTGCGGAAGCTGCTGGTGGCTCCAATCTCCCGGCAGGTCTTGCCGTCCTGTCCCGGTGCCGGTTCGCCGCAATAGGCGTAGGTCATACCCGGCATCTGCAAGAACCAGCGTCCGCAGTTGGCACAGCGTTTCGGTACAAACCCCTTCTGCAACCCCTTCATAAGCTCCACATAGACGAAATCCAGCAGCCGGTCAAAATACATCTTCTCGACTACCTCGGCATTTTCTCTTTCGCCCCGGATGCGGTACTGCGCTCTTACCAGCGGCGCGTCTACCTCCGGGTCCTTCCCCAAACTGACACCGCTGACAAAAGCCTCATAACCGCTGGAATAGATCAACTGCGCCAGAGATTCTTTTCTCTGGCCTTTTTTCTTTTCAAACACAGCGTTTGCAAAAACCCGGTCCAGAAACCACGCGTACCGCTCCTGAATGAGCTGAATGTCCTTGATCTGCTGCTGCATGAAGGATGGTATTTCGCGCTCCTCATTGATCACATATTTCGCAAATGCCTCCCGCACTTCCTCACCCACAAATTCCTCGATCTTCATATCTCCGAAATAACGGAAGTCCATCAGATACAATCGGTAGAGCGGCAGAGATCCAAAACCCTTCTGCATGTCCATATAGGCACGCGGAGCGTCATCATAATTCTTTTCGTGGACAGCGGTGTTCAACCTGTCCAACAGCTTCTGAAAAGGTGTGACATCCAGATTTAGGATCTCCGTCAGCACAGTTCCGTAGGGCTGCATCTCCGGGACCATCTCCACCCAGTAGCCGGATGCGCCAAATTCCACTTTTGTGTTCGTATGCGAACGCTGAAAATCAAACAGGTCTTTTCCTAAAACAGACATAAGCCCTCTCCCAGTAGATAATGTATTCGCCTCAATATAGTGTATGTAGTAAAATGATACATTACCTATTTTCAAAAGTCAATCCCCATGTTACGATACAAGCACAGGCCTGAAAGAAATAAACACTCCAACTCAGAAAGGAGAATTTTTTATGAACCGACTGCAAACCATTGACGCGGACACGCTGCAAAGCACCGCTTACGAGCCAGTCTCCTTCGTGGTCGACGATCTGCTCCCCCAGGGACTGCACCTGCTGGCAGGCGCACCGAAGATCGGCAAATCGTGGCTGGCGCTGTGGTTGTGTCTCTGCGCCGCGCAGGGCAAGCCGCTCTGGACGTTCGCCACACGGCCATGCGAGGTGCTGTACCTCTGTCTGGAGGACAGCTTCCAGCGTATCCAGAGCCGCCTCTTTGATCTCACAGAGGACGCACCGCCCACGCTGCACTTCGCCGTCATGTCCCAGCAGCTCCACAACGGGCTGGTGGAACAGATCGAGCAATTCTTGAAGGAGCATCCGCAGACCAGGCTCATCGTCATCGACACGCTCCAGCGCATCCGCACCGCGGGCAATGACGCGAATCCCTATGCCAGTGACTATCGGGACATCGGCGTTCTGAAAGCGCTGGCGGACAAGCACCGCATCGCCATTCTGCTGGTGCATCACCTGCGGAAGATGAATGACGATGATCCCATGAACATGATCTCCGGCACCACCGGACTCAGCGGTGCCACCGACAGCAACTTCGTCCTCCGCAAGAGCAAGCGCAGAGAGAACACAGCCACGCTCTACTGCACCGGGCGGGACATCCCCTACCGGGAACTGGCACTGGAGTTCGATGGCGAGGATCACGTCTGGAAGCTGCTGTCAGATGACTGCGAACAGACGGAGCAGCCCACCGAACGGATTCTTTTCCTTCTCTCTGAATTGCTGCGCCGGCAGCCGGAGATCAGCGCCCCTGCCAAGGCGCTGTTGGAAAAGATCGACCCTGCCGGTGCGGAGGGACTGACCCCCAACAGCTTCTCCCACCGAATCCGCAAAAGCGTTGACGCTCTAAGGAGAAACGGCATTACGGTGTCCTTCCGCAAGAGCAACGGCGACCGGCTGATCTGCCTGAAAAGGGTCGATGGTGTCGATGATCCCGTTGCCGGAAACATCGTCACCATCGACCCTGAGAACCCGCCGTGTTTCGCCGTGTGAGCCGCTGTGTGCGCGGTTCGGGGCCGGGGTGGCGTGTGTACCCGACGAGGGGAGATTCAGCCCGCACATGGCGAATTCTGGGGCGGCATAAAAACGGCGAATACGCCGCCGTGACCTGCGGGCGTCCAGTGTTTCAACGGCATGAAGCGCACGCCGAGGGTAGTGATACCACCCCCACACAGAAATGTAAAAAATATAACACGGGAGTTTTTATCACCGCCCCCACCAGGGCTCCCGCCGAAACCCAGCAAAGCGGTTTCGGTGGGAAGAGGACGAGCGACAGAGAGAGCGAGTCCTGCCGCTTGCGGCGGGACGAGGGATTCGTCGTCCGCTCGGACGACGGCCAGCATCGCGTTTGTCTGGTCTGCGGCGAAGCCGCTGCCCTGCCAAACGCACTGGGCGGGACATGGCCCCACACCCCATTTTCGGGCGGAAGCCCGGACCCACTTAAAGCTGCGAGCGTTTCTGCGGAAACGCTTTTACCCGCCTCCGGCGGCGCAGCTTCAAAGGGGGATCATTCCCCCTTTGAGGAACCCCCAGCTCTCCGAGGGGACGAGAGAAATCATTTCAGAAAGGTCATTGATTATGAAAAAAGATATCAAGTTCAGCACGCGCATGGCATCCGCCGACCGGGAGAAGATCAGGGCACTGGCGGCGAAGGCCCACATGTCCATGAGCGACTATGTCACCGCCTGCTGTCTCGGCAAGCGGATCATCGTCATCGACGAACAGAAGGAGCTGCTCCGCCAGCTCAAGGGCATCGGCAGCAACATCAACCGGCTCACCGTTCTTGCCAACATGGGTAAGGTGCAGGTCATCGGTCTGGAAAAAGCTGTCGGTGAGCTGTCCGAGGTCAGCGCCGCGCTGCGGGCTGTCATGGAAGGTCGGTGAGCCGTATGGCCATCGTACATTTCGTGAACTACAAGCGGGGCACACAGTCCCACGCCGCCATGCGCGGCGTGATGCTCTACGTCATGCAGGAAAAGAAAACTACATGGGAGGGCGGGCCGCTCATCAGCGGCATCAACTGTCAGCCGCAGAGCGTCTACGATGATTTCCTCAATACAAAACTCCTCTACCACAAGGACGGCGGCGTGATGTTCTACCACATGGTGCAGAGCTTTCCGAAAGGCGCGGCGGTCGATCCCCGGCAGGCTCACGAAGCCGCGCGGCGGCTGGCAGAATACTTTGACGGCTGCGAGGTACTGGTCTGCACCCATGTAGACCGCGAGTACATCCACTCCCACTGCGTCATCAACTCCGTCAACTTTGAGACCGGCAAGAAGCTGCACATGGCGAAGGAACAACTGCAGGAGCTGATGCGGCGCAATGACATGATCTGTCAGGAGATGGGTCTTCCTGTCTTTGATGCGCCAACGCAGCAGGCCCGCGGCATGAGCGGCGCGGAATACCACACGGCGCTGAAGGGCCAAAGCTGGAAGCTGCGGCTCATGAACACCATCGACGAGTGCATGAAATACGCCGCCGACAAGGACGCCTTCGTTTCCCTAATGGCGTCCGAAGGCTATCAGGTGCGCTGGGAGAGCAGCCGTAAGTACATCACCTACACCACGCCGGACGGCATGAGATGCCGCGACAACAAATTACACGAGGAAAAGTATTGCAAGGAGGCCATGAAACGTGAATTCAGAATACGGGCAGAACTCATCCAGAGAAAACTCCGTCGAGCAGCGGAAATCGATGGAGGAATTGAAGCGGATGAATCAGCCGAGCAGCGCACCGCCGGCTGCGCCGCAGCCGATGCAGCCCATTGTGATCCAGTGCGATCTGCCGCAGGCGATGAACAAGCTGACGGAGCAGGCAGACGGAATAAACTGGGAGCTGGAGGAAATTCGGAAGACCCTGCCGGAGCTGAAACCACACATCGACCTGACGCCGGTGCAGCAGTCTCTGGCGGAGATGCAGAAATCGCTGACGGAGATGAACAAACTGCTGGAACGGGTTGGGAACCTGAGCGAGAAGTATTCCTCCAAGTGGATCGACTGGCTCCCGGACTTCAGCCTGCTGGTGACCCTCAAGTGGATCGCGCTGGTGCTGATCCTTGGCACAGCGGCACTGGTGGGTTGGTATGGCGCGGCGGCGATCCGCGGCCTGTTTCTCTGATCCCCGCCGTGGCCGGACTGACCGCTGTGGGGACATTGATGGACGAGGATGAGGACGCCGAGGAAAAGCAGCGGCGCATGGAGGCGAAGATCGCCGCTGAAAACTTCGGCGCGGCGGTCGGCCTCGCCGCAGGCGCGGCTCTGGCGGTGAAAGGAAAATTGGACGAGCAGTCTGCGCGGGAAGAACAGAAAAAGCAACAGCATGAGCAAACGATGGGAGGATTGTAATGAAACAGGACTGGGAAATTTATCGTGACACGGGCATCCTCGGCGCCTACCGGCCAGAGCAGGTCATCCTGCGCCGCTCCGAGGACGGCGGCGTGGAAACGTTGTTCCGTGACAGCACAGCCAAATGGGAGGGCGATGACCTCACCCGTCAACGGGCAATGCTGGTCGATGGAAAGTGCTTTCTTGTGACCTCCGTATTCCCCGGTAGCGCATCGGCAACGCCTACGGACAAGCTCCTGCGGCTCATCGACACGAAGTTAGAGCGGGAGCATCATGAGCAGTAAAGTTTCAGTAGACTTGCGGAGGCCGGTGCGGTATACTTCGTGTTACCGTACCGGCCTGCCCCAACGAAAAGGAGGTAACTATGGCAGGTCAAGAAAATCAGCAATACACCGTACTCTACGGGCGGCTCAGTCAGGAGGACGAGCGGGCCGGAGAGTCCAACAGCATTCAGCACCAGCGCACCCTGCTGGAAAAATACGCAAAAGAAAAGGGCTTCGAGAACACCATCTTCCTTGCGGATGACGGCTACTCTGGTACGAATTTTGAGCGGCCTTCATGGAAAAAGATCGTGGAGATGATCGAAGCAGGACAGGTGGCGAACCTCATCGTAAAGGACGCCTCCCGCTTGGGGCGTGAATACCTTCAGGTAGGCTACTACATGGAGATATATTTCCCCCAGAAGAATGTCCGCTTCATCGCGGTCAACGATGGCGTGGATTCCACGGTGGAGAGCAGCAATGACTTCAACCCCATCCGCAACTGGGCCAACGAGCTTCACGCCAAGGATACCAGCCGCAAGGTCCGCGCGGTCATGAAAATGAAAGCGGAGCAGGGAGAGCGGCTGGGCGGCAGACCGCCCTACGGCTATCGGAAAAGTGATGGTGACGCCAACACGCTGGTTCCGGACGAGGACACCGCACCTGTGGTGAAGCGCATCTTCTCCCTCTGTGCCGCTGGAAACGGCCCCAAGCGGATCGCCACCATCCTCACCAAGGAGCAGGTGGTGAACCCGTCCAACGCCTACTACCGCAAGACCGGGAAAAGCCATCGGGGACTGGACACCACCAGACCCTGCCTGTGGTCTTCCAACAGCGTCACCAGCATTCTGAACAATGAGGTCTACCTCGGACACTCGGTTGGGCTTCGCACCACTACGATCTCCTACAAAAACAAGCAGCGTGTGGAGCGCCCTGAAAGTGAGCGGTTCGTGGTGAAGAACACCCACGAAGCTCTTGTCACACAGGAGCAGTGGGACATCGTGCAGGAGGTGCGTCAGCACAAAAAGCGTGTCCCCAAGCACATGGACGAGCCGAACATCTTCTCTGGACTGGTGTTCTGCGCGGATTGCGGCAAACCGCTGGTGCTGCACAGAGCCAGCACGATGAAGCGGACGGAGTACAACTTCAAGTGCTACACCTACGGCAAAAAGGGCAAGACCGTTTGCACGCCGCATCACATCCGGGAGTTTGAACTGAAAGCCGTTGTGCTGGAGGACTTACGCCGGGTGACGCACTTCGCGCGGATGAAGGAAAAGCAGTTCGCCGCCTATATCAGCAGCAAGAATACGCTGGAGCTGCGGCGTGAGATGAACACGATCCAAAAAGATCTGGATACCATGCGGCGGCGCAGAGAGGAACTGTCCAAGCTGTTCAAGCGGCTCTATGAGGACAATGTGCTGGGGCGGGTGACCGATGAGCAGTACCGGATGCTGGCGGGCGATTACACCGTCGAGCAGAAAGCGTTGGAGGAACAGATCCCCGAAAAGGAGGCCCGGCTGGAAAAGCTGAAAGCCGCCTCCGCCAACGTGAACACGTTCGTTGAGAAGGCGAAGCAGTATACCGCCATCGACGAGCTGACGCCGGAGCTGCTGCGGCTGTTCATCCAGAGGATCGAGGTGGGAGAACGGACGGAGAAATACTCCCGCAGCTCCCACCAGAGCATCCGCATCGTGTACCGCGACATCGGCACGGTGGACAGCGCGATGGAGCAGGGCGAGGCGCAGCCGCGCATTGCGCCGCCCCTGAGTGAGGTATTCCAGCTTCCCGCATAATAAAAACAGAGAAAAAGCGCAAGAAAGCGGACAGCAAACGCTGTCCGCCCCCTTGCAAGATATGGTGTTAACTTGTGTCCCTACGAACATTACCCGAAGGGTTCCGAGGTTTTTTGTTTTGCAAATTTTGAATTCGAGTCAGTGACGCACGCCAAAAAGCCCCGGGGCCGAAAAGGTCCCGGGGCTTTTGGAGCACAGGAAGCGTTGTAAAACGGCAGCGGTTGGCCCGGACGCGCGGCGCTTATCCCTCGCTCCGCACAGGCGGAAGGACCTGAAAATCGCCGCGGCGCTCCGGCATGGCGTCGCCGTACTGCTTGAAGTAGTCCAGGATCAGATCGGACATCTCCGTGCCGATCTCCCGCACCACGGGGCAGCCCACATAGCAGTCATACCCGCCGGTGCCGCTGGCGCGGTAGCTGTTCAGGCAGATGGTGAACACATCGTCGTCCGCCACGGGCTTTCCCTGCACGGTCATGGCGGCGACCCGCTGCCCCACCGGGCGGGAAATGTCATAGGTGTAGGACACGCCCATGTAGTAGTCATAGTTGTAATGCTCCACCTTCGGCTCCAGGAAGCAGTCCGACACCCGCAGGGTGCCGTCGTCGTTCCGGGTAAAGTACGCCGCGCTGCGCTCCATCGCCTGCCGCAGAACAGCGCCGGTGATCTCCAGCACCGACAGCGTGTTGGTGTAGGGGTAGGCGATCAGCAGATCGCGCCGCCGCACCACCCGCGGGAGCCCCGCCGCGTCGTTGGCCAGGCTGGAGGCGGACAGCTGCGCGCCGCTGGCCCAAAGCTGCACCGCGTTGAACAGATCGGGGAGGCCGCTGCCTCCGGCCGCCATGTGCAGCGGCGTGTCCGGCATCAGAGGCTGCGGCAGATGGCCCACCACCTGATCCAGCCAGTCCTGGGCGCCGCGCTCCATGCCGGCGAACTCGTCCAGCCACTCCCGGCGGCATGCACCGGATGCGGGGATCGTCTCGCTGGTGAAGCGCTTGCCCGTTTCGTATATGGCCGCCTCGATGTGCAGGAATTCCTGTCCCCGGTCGGTGGGCTGCACCACGAAAGTACCGCACAGCGTCTGCCCGTGGACGGTCATGTGCTGGTGCCCTGTCAGCAGAAGGTCAAAGTCCAGCTCCTGGCACAGGCGGTAGGCCACGTTCTCGTGGGTGGTGGACAGCACACGGCCGGTGGCCAGATCTCTCTCGAAGCCGCCGTGATAAATGCACAGCGTCACATCCACCCGGCCCCGCAGGGATTCCAGCGCCGCACGCGCGGCGGGGATAGGGTCGCTGATAGTGATGCCGGACAGGTGCTCCGGCTTCTCCCAGATGTTCACGTAGTCGGTGACGATGCCCACGATGCCGATCCGCAGGCCGTTCTCCAGCGTGTGGATACGGGCAGGGAAGCGCACGCGGGCGCCGTCCCAGCGGACATTCTCGCAGACGCAGCGGGCGTGCAGAGCGTTGAGATAGCTGTCCAGATAGTCCATGCCGTAGTTGAAGTCGTGGTTGCCCAGGGTCACATAGTCGTAGCCGCAGCGGTTCATTATCCCGGCGAACCGGCTGGCGTCACCCAATGTGTCATGGCAGTAGGCACCCAGCGGCGAGCCCTGCAGGATATCGCCGCCGTCGATGACCAGCGTGTTCCCGTCCTTATGAAACTGGCTGGCACACTTGAACAGACCGATATTCCTCTCCTGCCGGCTGCGGTAGTCGGTGGGATAGATATAACCATGGAGGTCAGAGGTGAAGTAGATGGTAAAGCGTTTTGTGTCCATCGGCTCACCCCCGTGCCAGCTTGATACGGATCCGGGAGGATATCCACTCGATGATCAGCACCAGCACGATCAGGCCCAGCAGGATCGCGCCCACCTCGTTCCAGCGATAGGCGCTCATGGCGAAGATCAGCGGCGCGCCGATACCGCCCGCGCCCACCAGGCCCAGCACCGTGGCGTCGCGCAGGTTCATGTCGAAGCGGTAGATGATGGTGGAGGTAAAGTCCGCCGTCAGCTGCGGCAGAATGCCGTAGCGGATCTTCTGGAACGTGGTGCAGCCCGCGGCGTCCAACGACTCCAGGATGCGCTTGTCCAGGTCCTCGATGCTCTCGATAAACATCTTGGACACCATGCCGATGGAGCATAGGGACATGGTCAGCAGGCCCGCGAAGGGACCGGGGCCGGTGACGCGGATGAACATCAGGCCGTAGACAAAGGCGGGAACGGTGCGGATGGCGGCGATCAGAATGCGTCCCACCAGCGCCAGCGGCTTGGGGACCAGATTGCTGGCGGAGATAAACGACAGGGGCAGCGAGATCACCGCGCCCACGATGGTGCCCAGAAAGGCGATGCAGAACGTCTCCAGCAGCAGATAAGGCACACCGTTGGTGCCCAGTGTGAACAGCAGCTTGGCGGAGGGATGGAAGATGCCGGAGATGATGTTCCCGGCTACCTCCAGCCCGTTGCTGGTGGGGTTGCTGGTCTGTACGGCCGTGCCGGACCACGCCAGCAGGCAGGCCACGATGAAGGCCGCCAGCAGCTGCCACAGCCACGTTTTCGGCGCGGAGGCGTAGGCTTTTTGAATTCTCTGTTCCATACGGCCCTCCTTACGTCAGTTTTTACGCAGGGCGTGGCTGATCGCCTCGATGACCATAACGGCCACAAACAGAACGATCAGGATCATGCCAAGGCTGTCGTACTCACGCCAGCCGATCTTTTCATTCATAATAAGGCCCAGTCCGCCCGCGCCCACGTAGCCCAGGATGGAGGCATAGCGCACGTTGCCCTCCAGGCAGAACAGGGATACGGACAGATAGGTGGGCAGCACCTGGGGAAACACCGCCGTGGTAAAGGCCTGCAGCCGGGTGGCGCCCAGCGCCTCCATGGCCTCATAGGGTCCCATATCCACCGTCTCGATGATCTCGAAGAGCTGCTTGCCCACATAGGCGAAGGTAAACACCGCGATGGCGCAGGTGCCCGCCATGGTGCCCAGGCCGAAGATGTAGGTGGCGATCAGGGCGCACACCAGCGTGGGCAGTGTCCGCACAAGGCTGAGAAACAGCCGGACGATGAACACCACCACGCGGTTGGTGACAATGTTGCTGGCGGCGGCTACGGCAAAGGGGATCGCCAGCACCGCGCCGATGAACGAACCCAGGAAGGACATCTTGATGGTGTCCCACAGGGGCTGCCAGATCTTGCTTAGATACCCCGTGTTGGGCGGAAACGTGGCCGCGAGGATATCGAAAAACTTGCTGCCCTTCGTCACCAACACCCCGAAATCGAAGCCGGTGATGTGCACGGACAGCGCGCCCAGCGCCAGCACGATCAGGAAGACCAGCGGCGCGCGGCTGCGTTTTTCCTCCACCACCGCGCCGTTGGGCAGCGTATAGCGGCGGGGCTTGAACAGACGGTCGTACAGGCTCATGCGTCTGCCTCCGTCTCGCTGTCGTCACCGTAGATGGCGTCCAGCACCGACTGGTCCACATTGGCGGAGGGCCCGTCATAGAC
>OJKW01001770.1_pt1 | contig 11632 bp, 9 predicted proteins | sample 1596591 | NCBI WGS metagenome assembly OJKW01 (sample SAMEA4350166, study PRJEB24818) | metagenome | biome: human; feature: gut; material: faeces | place: Denmark | collected 2013-09
CCACTACTACAAAGCCGTTCGCCTATATCCTCATCGGCGGCATTTTCCGGAACATGGACGCCAATCTTGAAGAGGCCGCGACCATTCTCGACACGCCCAAGTGGAAGACCATGTTCCGCATTACGCTTCCGATGGTCAAGCCCGCGATTTTGTCCACCATTCTGCTGGTCTTCGGCAGCGCGATGGGCTCTTACCCGGTGCCGCATTATCTGGGCCTGAGCACGCTGTCGACCAAGTATGTCTCGATGAACTCCAAGTATACGGGTGAAGCGAGCATTCTTGCCATCATCATGATGGTCTTCGGCGTGGCGATCATGCTTCTGAACCAGCTCTCGCTCAGAAGCCGCAAGAATTACACGACTGTCACCGGCAAGTCCGGCCAGATCTCCAAGATCACGCTCGGCAAAACCGGCCGCGTCGTCATCGCCTTGATCCTTGTGATTCTCACGTTCTTCACGAGCATCTTCCCCATCATTTCCTTCGCGTTCGAGACGTTCCTGCCGAATCCGGGCGACTATTCGTTCCTGTACACGGGCGACGCGTCGAACCTCACGACCAAGTGGTGGGTCACGGCGGAGAACGTCACCGAAAACGGCATGTACGGCCAGAAGGGCATTTTGTATAACGAGACGATCTGGCGTGCGTTCAAGGGCACGATCCTTGTCTCCGTGGCCTGTGCGCTGCTGGCCGGCTCCATCGGCACGATGATCGGCTACGCCGTCTCGAAAAACCGCCGCAGCCGCTGGGCGAACTATGTGAACTCCGTCGCTTTCCTGCCGTATCTCATGCCGTCCATCGCTGTGGGCGTCGCATTCTTCATCCTGTTCTCGACGGAAAAGCTGAACCTGTTCAACACCTACACGCTGCTCATTATCGTCGGCACGGTCAAATACATCCCGTTTGCCAGCCGCAGCAGCCTCAATTCCATGCTCCAGCTGTCGGGCGAGATCGAAGAAGCGGCCATCATTCAGGATGTTCCCTGGATCAAGCGCATGACCCGCATCATCATCCCCATCCAGAAATCCTCGATCATTTCCGGTTTCCTGCTGCCGTTCATGACGTGCCTGCGTGAGCTGTCGCTGTTCATGCTGCTGTGCGTGCAGGGCTTCATCCTCTCGACAACGCTGGACTACTTCGACGAGATGGGCCTCTACGCGTTCTCCAGCGGCATCAACCTGATCCTGATCGTGACCATTCTGGTCTGCAACACCCTCGTCAACAAAGTCACCGGCGCAAGCCTGGATAAAGGAATCGGAGGTTAAATCATGCCTGAAATCAGATTAGAGCATATCACCAAGCGCTGGGGCAAGTTCTATGGTGTGGACGACCTGAATCTGGTCATTGAAAATAACGCGTTTGTCACCCTGCTGGGCCCCTCCGGCTGCGGCAAGACCACCACCCTGCGGATGATCGCGGGACTGGAGACCCCCACTAGCGGACGCATCACCATCGGCGACACGGTGGTATTCGACAGCGAGCTGGGCATCAACATCCCCGCCAACAAGCGGAAGGTGGGCTTCCTCTTCCAGAACTATGCCCTGTGGCCCAACATGACCGTCTACCAGAATATTTCCTTCGGCCTGTCAAACATCAAGGAGGAAATGCCGAAGATCAGCTTTGAGGCGAAAAACGCCGCCCGTCTGGCACAGATCCTCAAAAATCCTCAGGATGTGGTAAAGACTCTTGAGGAATGCCGGGATAAAAACGGCAAGCTGGACGAAAAGAAGGCCATCATCAAGCTGATCGATACCTACACCATCTCCCAGTACACTGCCGAAAGGCTGTTCGGCTATCATTTGGAGCAGGGTAAGGACGTGTCCGCCGAGGTAAAGGCTCTGGAAGAAAAGGTGGAGGCCGCTCGAAAGGCTCAGCCCTTCAACGAGAACTTTGAGCTTCTCAAGGACGGCAAGGTGGAAACTGCTGTGCGCAAGCTGACCAAAGAAGAGATCGACCTGTCCGTGCGCCGGGTGTCCCGCATCGTCAAAATCAGTATGTTCATGGACCGCTATCCCGCGGAGCTGTCCGGCGGTCAGCAGCAGCGTGTGGCCATCGCCCGGACGCTGGCTCCCGAGCCCAGTGTGCTGTTCATGGACGAGCCGCTTTCCAATCTGGATGCCAAACTGCGTCTGGAAATGCGCTATGAATTGCAGCGGCTCCATGTGGAGACCGGCTCCACCTTCGTATACGTCACCCACGACCAAATGGAGGCCATGACGCTGGCAACGCAGATCTGCCTGATGAACAACGGTGTCCTTCAGCAGTATGCCGCGCCGCTGGAAGTTTACAATCACCCTGCCAATCTTTTTGCGGCAGACTTCGTGGGCAACCCCTCCATCAACTTTGTGGAGGCCAAGGGCTGGCAGGGGCCTGAGGGCAGCATTGAGCTGACGCTGCTGGACGGACACAAGGCAGTTTTCACCCCCGAGCAGCCATTGCAGCTGCCCCAGTGGTTCCACCGGCGGGACGAGGAGCTGGAAGCCCAGGCGCAGGCTCTGAAGGCCCGTGCGGGAGAGAGCGGCTACGTGGAAAAGAGCAACAAGGACGAGACCTTCCGCTACCACATCGCCAGAGTCAACGACGAGGACGACGGCATCCACGAGGAGCCGATGCTCACCAACGAGGATCTGGTGCTGGGCATCCGCCCGGAGTTCCTGTCCATCACCGGCGGTGGAAATGTGGAGTGCGAGATTTACGGTGCCATGCCCACCGGCATGGAATCCACCGTCAAGGTGCGCATCGGAGAGTATTTGCTCACCGGCGTGGTCTTCGGCAGCACCCTGTTTACCATCGGAAGCAAACACCTGCTGGATATCACCGGCAGCAGCGTGATGCTCTTTGACCGGTCAAGCGGTCGGCGCATCACCTCCGGCACCCTGAAGCTGCTATGATCCGGGGACTGTTATTCGATCTGGACGGAGTTCTGGTGAACACGAACCCCCTACACGCCCGGGCGTGGCAGGAACTTGCCGAAGAATTGGGAATTCCCTTCACTCCGGCAGACTACGAGGCCTTTCTGGGCATCAGCCGGGCACAGTGCCTGGAAATTCTGCTGAAAAAGGGAAACCGCTCCCTTTCGGAATCCGAAAAAGAGAGGCTGTGCACCCGGAAAAATGACCGCTACCGGGAGATGATCGACACTTTGACCCCGGCGGCGCTGCTGCCGGGCGTGTCGGAATTCTTACGCGTTGCCCGGGCCGAGGGATACCGGACAGCTCTTGGCAGTGTCAGCAAAAATGCGGAGTTTATCCTGAAAAAGCTGGAAATTACGGCGTTTTTTGACGCCGTCATCGACGGCAGGAAAATTGTAAACGGCAAGCCCAACCCGGAGGTGTTCCTCAAAGGAGCGGAGGCTCTGGGACTCCCACCTGAGCAGTGCCTGGTTTTCGAGGACTCAGCCGCAGGTATCGAGGCCGCCCACCGGGGCGGAATGAAAGCCATCGGCATCGGAACGGCCCGGCTGCTCCCGTCGGCAGAGCTGACCATCCCAGGCTTCTCCGGCGTAATGCCGGACGCGCTTCTGGCGCAGTTGCTATCACACTTTTATCAGATTGATACCGTGTATCGGGGAACCTCTGAACAGTTTTGTTTCGGCTGGACAGCGAGTCTTTAGTCCCAGCTGTGCAGCTCAAAAAATGGGAAAAATATCCGCATTTTCATACTGACTTTCATTCGTGAGGATGGAAATTTTAATATGAAGATCATAAAGCGACGGGTATCCATGATTTTTCATTCCGAAAATTACGGATGCCAGATTGGAACAGGAGCATGCCGAAACCTATGCCCAGTTCAAATCCATCCGGGAGGATTCCCAGCAGCTTTGGAAAATTAAATTCTATGTGGACTCTGCCCGCAAGAATTTTGAACAGGCGCAGCAGCGCACATCCCACAAACAGGATCAGGAAATTTGATTCCTTCCTTCTGTCAGAAAGGGGATAAAAGCATAATTTCAACGGGCAGCATCTGTAATCACTTACGGATGCTGCCCATCTTTTCTTTTTTCTGTGTTGTAAAACATCACCGTTGATAGAGAAGCGTCGCTCGCTGCTTGAACAGCTCCGCGCTTCGATAGTCCAAGCTCAGCGCATTCTTGCCGTCTGCACGGTAGGCATAGACCGTTTCGGCCTTGTTCCAAACGGCTTGCAGCAGGGCGCGATAGTAAATATTTTCCAGAAACTCGTCGATCTCCGTTTCCGTGTAGACGACCTCCGTACCCTTGCGGAACAGCGTGGTCAGCGCTTTTTCCAGCTCTGTTACTCTGCTCATGGTAATTCCTCCAATCATTTTAGTGACGCCGCTTTTTCCGGTCAGGGAGGATATGCCCCTCAATGACGGCGGCGTGTTTGCGGATTTTGATTTCTCCGCGCCTCTCAGATGCCTGCGCCTTGGCATATCCCACGTCGGAGAGGAACAGCCGCAGCCGTTCGCCCTTTTCACCCACAGGGGATTTCCACGACAGGACATCGAAAATAATCATGTGGCGGGTTTCGTCCATAAAGCGCTCCAGCGCAAGGATGCTGTGACCGCCGACAAAATCATCAGCGTTCATATTCGGCACCTCGCGCTCTGATCTGAAAGGCGGCAAGCCCATAGCGGGCGATCAGAGTGGCATTGACGATCAGGCGCAGCGCCTCCGGGTCAATCACCTCCGGCTCCGCTAAGTCCGCCATCGTGACCGCCTCCATCTTGTCGCAGAGGTCACGCGCCGCCATGAACAGCGCGTAGTTGTGCGGCGAGGTGCTTTTCAGCACCGCATAGCCGAACTCGATCCCGTCCTTGCAGAAGCAATTTGCCGTGCGGCGGTAAATGTCGTCGTTAGAGGTCAGCAGGTACATGGCCGCATAATAGGCGTTGGTATCCCTGCGGCGGCGGTAGCCCTGTGCGGCGCATTGATACTGCATTCGGCGCTCATGCTGCTCGTTGCTCCAAAGGCTTCCGGGATAATGCTTGATCAGCAGGTTCAGGCGCTGGAACAGGCGGCGTTCATGGGGAAATGTCTCTAAGACTGCCTCGCGGTAGCCGACCACACCGGCCTCAATGCGCTCGGCCAGCCACGGGCAGCGCAGGGCGGTACAGCCCAGCTTTTTCACATACTCGGTACAGAGCTGGCAGCTCACATCTTTGGGCGTGTATTTGAACGTGTTGATATACATGGCGTCCTCCTTTTGGCATGAAAATAGCGGACAAACAAACTGCTTGTCCGCTCAACGGCTCTGGTCGCGCTGGCGCTTTTTCTGCCATGCGTCCAGTAATTTGAAAATGGTGTTCTCAATCTGGAACGGGGTATAGGAACGCGGGAAGTATTTGCGGAGCTTTTCACCGGAAAGGGTGATGTCGTTCTTCTCCGGTTTCTTCTGCTCCATCATAATGGAGAGCATGGTGTCCTCGTTCAGTTCGCCGCTCTGACTGAGCTTTTTCATCCGCTGTGCCTGTGAGAGCGAGGGGGTGGCCTGTTCGCTGTCGATGGTTTCCAGAAGCAGCCCCTGCTCCTTGGGTGTCAGCGCCGCGATCTGATAAGCGGGACTGAGGGCAATCTTCTTCTCGTCCACCATCTGCTGAAGCTCCGGGACTAACTGCGTCAGGGCGATGTAGTTGCGGATGGTGTCTCCGCTCACACCGGCGTCCTGACCAACTTCATCATCACTGCGGAACTTCGCCGAAATTTTCGGCGAAGTCAGATCCGTCCGTGCGCCCTGCCGCTTGATGGCCTCCATCTTCATCTTGTAGGCTTTGGCGCGTTCGGAGGGGAGAATGTTCTCCCGCTGGAGGTTGCTGTCCACCATGATGATGGTGGCAGCGTCCCGGTCGATGTTGCGGACAATGACCGGCATGGTGGCCAGCCCCGCCAGCTCACAGGCGTGTTTGCGGCGGTGGCCAGCAATTAGCTCATAGCCGCCGTCCTCCCGTGGCCGCGCCAGCGCGGGGACGAGGACGCCGTATTCCTTGACGCTTTCGGCGGTTTCCTGCATGGCCGCATCCTCCCGCACCTGAAAGGGATGATCCGGGAACGGATGCAGCTCAGAGAGCGAAATCTGAACAACTACTTCCTGCTGCGGTTTCGGCTTTTTGGATGGCGCGGGCTTTTTGCCCGGTTCCTTCTGCACGGTTTTTTCAGGCATTGTGTTCCTCCTGTCGGCATCTGATTTTGGGTACAAAAAAAGGACATTTCTTCTTTTCAGAGGAAATGTCCTGATTTCTTGGACGGGCTGACAGCCCGCCCAAACGGTATTTAGTTTTTGTCGTTACTATAACACCCCCTACGATATAACTACTTCGCGGCTCGATTTTTCGGTTTGGAAAAGGATGAAAAACCTTGCCAGATAACCGAAAACCCTTGATATACGGGGCTTTTCCGGTTTGTCGTAATTATACCGTAAGGGCACACATTTGCGACGTTATCACTGAAAAGCGGCGTGGACGTGCGAACATTGTCTGAAACGCCGGCTCACTTCAGCGCAGGATTCACGCCCAGCACCTACGTCCACTCTACACCGGGGATGAAACAGAGCGCGGCAGATGCGATCGGAAACACCATCCGAAACGCGATCTGAGCTAAAATCAAAGCGGCGGCTGCAACTTGCAGCCGCCGTTCAAACGTTCAAAATATTCTTGAAACAAGCAGTTGATTTTTCAGGGCTGTCACGCTCAGCTGGTCGAGTGGATTTGTACTGCAAAAATACGTTTGAAGCAGGGAGGAGAGAAACACACTTTTTTTAGAGAAAATTCGGTCAGACCAGAAAAACGGCGTGCGAAACCTGCACCGCTGGAATCAGATGTCAGCTTTTCAGCAGCGAAAGCAGCTCCTCAGAAGACATATTCAAGATCCCGGCCTCCTCGCAGCCGGATATCGTATCAAGAAGCGCAAGCTTCCGGTTCTGAAGCTCCAGAATTCTTTCTTCGATAGTGTCCTTTGCAATCAGCTTATAGACCTGCACGTGTGCCTGCTGGCCGATGCGGTGGGCACGGTCCGTCGCCTGATCCTGCGCCGCCTGGTTCCACCATGGGTCGTAGTGGATCACAATGTCGGCTGCCGTCAGATTCAGACCCATTCCGCCTGCCTTCAGAGAGATCAGAAAAACCGAGGCGCTGCCTGCGTTGAATGCTTTGACCATTGCAGCCCGTTTTTCCTTGGGCGTCGAGCCCTGAAGCGTGAAATTCGAAATATGCAGCGCGTCCAGCCGCTCACGCAGCCGATCAAGCATGGAGGTGAACTGAGAAAACAGCAGGATCTGATGACCGTTTTCCGCCATCGCCTCGCACAATTCCACGCAGGCATCCAGCTTGCTCGTTGGACCTTCATAATTTTCAAAGCAGAGCCCCGGATCGCAGCATACCTGCCGCAGCCGGGTCAGCGCGGCGAGAATTTGCAGTTTGCCCTGCTCGTCGCCGAGATCTGCAACGGCGGCCTGCACACAGGCATAATAGAGCTTCTGCTCATCCTCAGACAGAGAGATCTTTCGGACATATTCTTCCTTGGGCGGAAGTTCCTTGAGGACATCTTTTTTCAGCCTGCGCAGCAGAAACGGCTGTACCAGCCGCCGCAGTTGGGAAACCGCGTCCGGATTTTTGGACTTGAGGATCGGCTTTTCCAGCTTTTCGCGGAACGCATGGTTTGTGTAGAGATACCCGGGCATGAGAAAATCGAACAGATTCCAGAGCTCGCTGAGCCGGTTTTCGATCGGCGTTCCCGTCAGGACAAACCGCTGCCGGCACGAAAGGCGCTTGACGGCCTTGGACGCGAGCGTTGCGGCGTTTTTGATGTGCTGGGCTTCGTCGAGCACGCAGCAGTAAAATTGCAGCTTCGCATATGCTTCCATGTCCTGCCTGACAAGCTCATAGGACGTGACCCACACGTCGCATTCTGCGCCCGCAGCACGAAGGCGTTCACGCTCTGCAGCGTTTCCCAGAATCAGCTGATAGCGCAGCTGCGGGGCAAATTTTTGCAGCTCGTCTCCCCAGTTGTAGATCAGTGAGGCCGGACATATAACGAGATTTGGTACACCGGTGGTCTTTTGGGGGACGGTTGCTAAAAACGCAATCATCTGAAGGGTCTTTCCAAGTCCCATTTCATCCGCGAGAATTCCGCCGAAACCGTATCCCTCCAGTGTTTTGAGCCATTGATAGCCGATCTGCTGATAGGATCGAAGCTGTGCGTTCAGCCCCGATGGCAGGGCGTAGTCACTCTCGGAGAGCGTCTTGAAATTGCGGATCATGCTGCGCAGCTGGCTGTCGCGGCTGACCTGTATGCCGTCGCTTCCGGACAGCAGCTCGTCGAGATAGAGAGCGCGATACGCCGGAAGCGTCGCTTTGCCGCGGGCAAGCTCCCGACCAGTGAGCTGGAGCATCTGCGCCATTTCCGCAAGCTTTTCACACGACGAACCGTTCAGCTCCAGATACCGGCCGTCCGGAAGGCGGTGATATTTTCTGCGCAGCAGTATACTTCGGTAAAGCTCCGAAAGCTCCTCGGGCGGATAGCCGCCGGTGTCCAGCGTCAGTGTCAGAAGGCCGTCGGAAACGGAAAGGCCGACGCTGGTCGGTGCAGGCTGGAGACGCTTGCGGTTCAGGCGGTCACTGAAATAGACCTCGCCTCTGCGGCGGAAAGCGTCGATCGAACCGGTGAGAAAATCATAGGCCGCGTCCTCGCCCTGTAAAACGAACTGCTGTCCCTGCTGCTGAAAATAGCGCCGGACGAACAGCAAAGCGGCACGTTCTTCTTTTTTGTTTCGCCGCACACCGTCTGGCTCGGAGCTGTCGTCGAAAGCGATCGAATGGGTGTCGTACCGGAAGACCGACTTGACAAGCAGCGTGTCCTGTTCCATATCGAAATAGAAGCAGACCGTGCAGGAATCGGGGATGTAGTTTTGTAAAAGATTCTGCGGATCTTCGATCTCAACCTGTCCGTCGAGCGCCGGCAGCACGCAGCCGCAGAAGGTCGGAAGATCCTTCCGCGCCAGATACATGGTCTGCTGCTTTGCTTCGAGCAGCGGGTAGATCTTTTCCCGAAACTCGCCCGAGCAGCGTAGAAGCTTGCCGCCGCCGAGCGCGTATAAGCTCCGGTAGCTGCCGAAAAAGCGATAGGGGCAGGGCGTCTGGACCGTCAGCCATGCACCGCCGCCTTCTTCCGCAATTTGCAGACGAACCTGCGGATCGGCCTGCGTGAGCGTGAGCGGCTCGGAGCCTGCGCAGTCTACCGGTGCGTCCGACAAAAGATCAAACCACCGATCAAAGGAATCGCCGGTCAGCGTGATCTCGTTTTTTCGATAATCCGGAGGCTCGTAGCCCATATAGTAGGAAGAAGAACCGAGTGCGCGGTACCTGCCGTATTCGTTCATCAAAAGCCGGATCATGGCCTGCGCCTTCGGTTCAAACAGTTCGAGGTTATGCTCCAGCGTCAGTCCTTTTCCGTAGACGACTGTCCGGCGCTGGCTTACATTGCCCAGAAACTCCCGAATATTCTGCACGCTGTACAGCCGGTCATACCCGACACGAAGGGAAAACGAAGGATATTCGGCCCCATATCCGGCGCGCAGCATCGCGGTCAAGCGGACGGGCTGCTGTGAAGGCTCAATCGATTCCTGCGTAATTTGCAGATAGCGCTGAAGCATCCACCGTGCACACGAGTCGCTGCCGGGCACAGACTCGTGCGGCGGCTCGCCTATATAGGCGATCATGGCGGCGGCAAGGTGCTTGCAGCGGCCAACGTCGGCGTAACGCGGGCAGGTGCAACTGATGCGCAGCCGTCCTTCTGCCATTTCGGTGAAGCGCACCGTATATCGTTTGCTGCCGCGGACAGTGCAGCTGACATTCGTTTCTGGGCCGGCTTTCGTACACTGCATATCCGTAACCCGCCCCTTCCGGTAATATTCCATCCCGCGTTCAAAATCGGTGGCAGTAAACAATGATTTCACTTGATTCAGATCCATCCGGAAACTCCATTCTGCAAGATTGATACCGTGCAAGCGGAAAAACGCCCGGTTTCCGCTGCATTCGCGTCTTTTCGTTCAGCATAACAGAGAACTAGGGGGAAATCCATAGGCAACACACCGCAAGTGGGCATGAATTGTCCACCTGAAGCTGGAATTTGGTTTATATCGTTCAAGAAATATTCGTGCTATTTTGTCAAATAAATCTCAATAAATCCACTGCGTTTTCGCCCGTTTGGGTCAAATCTGGGGCGGGTCGCATGACTGCAAGAAAGCGGCCGATTATTTGCGGGAGAAAGTAAAGAAAAAGTCCTGAAATCGTGAGATTTCAGGACTTTTCTGGTGGAGATAAGCGGGATCGAACCGCTGACCTCATGACTGCCAGCTGCGATCGGTTCGTGATTTCTGGTGATTTTGAGTACAATACGTCCGTTCCGCCAACGAAAAGTACGGGATTTTGCGGGGGTTCCCCCATTGTGTCCATACGCTTTCGCGCACACCTGGGTCATAATCTGGGTCAGGACGGGCAGGTGAATTTGGAGAAGTTCTGCCGGAGTGGATGTGGATTGTAACTTGAATTTTGTCGATAATCAAGTCATAAGAGCTTGAAACAAAAATTCAGAATGTCCGCATCTGCATGACCCTCAGAGGAATAGCAGGCATAGATGACAGCGTTCATTCTTCATCACCCTCGTTGCCTTCGCCACTTTCCAAAGCAAGCTCTGTCAATTCACGCAGCTTACTTTGCAGGATGGCTTTATCAGGCAGATGCAATGTGTAATCTGCGACCATTGTCGGAGACATGGACCTGCTGAGCGCGTATTCGACTACGGTATCATCCTTGCCGGTACAGAGGACTAACATCGTTTTGTGCGCACTGAACCCGCAAGGCAGCTCGAATGAGCCACATTGCGGGTTTGCTCTTGGATTCAGGAATTACTAGCTATGTCGGTGGAGATATTCTGCGAAAAAGCTTTAGCCTCAAGTATCGAGCGAAGCGAGCGGGAATAACAATCCAGAAAATTCGTATGCATGCACTAAAAACGATTGATGCCCAGTTAGGGGCGGTGGAGTATTTGATGCAAGGGAAAGATTATTTAGCTTTTAGATGTCAGCAGGTAAAAAGCCGCTTTTGGAGCTTATTCAAGCCGCTGATTTAGCCGGTGATCATGACTGTGGCATGAGAAGTTTTGAAATGGGAAATGCATTCGAGGGCACAATCAGCAGATTACCTTGCGCGGCTGTTGCTTTGTTATACACATCAACCTCATCAGGGGTTAGATTACGAATGAAAAAATCTGTTTTAGCCCCGCGTCCAAGGAGGACAAGCAACGTCGGGCGAGCAACAAAAACATATTCTTTCTGCGCATCGTGTCGTGTATAGACATATGATCAGACGGCGGACAAGGCGGACTACTACATGGGGCCGCGTATCACGGGTGCACAGTTCGCGGACGCACGAAGTACAGTGATCGATGTGACGATCGCACATACGGGCGGCACGGACTTTGCCCCGGCCAGCGGCATCACGGGCTTCGTTGTGCGCGACGGTGGATGCGGAAGGAAACATCGAGTATTGGGTGTGCTCCGGCTGCGGAAAGAAATTCAAAGACGCGGACGGCACGGAGGAAGTCACAGACGTCAGCATTCCGAAGCTGACGCCGCAGCTGGTCACGCCAGTCAAGCCCAGCACCCCGGCAAAGCTTCCGTTC
>OJKW01001771.1_pt1 | contig 11631 bp, 9 predicted proteins | sample 1596591 | NCBI WGS metagenome assembly OJKW01 (sample SAMEA4350166, study PRJEB24818) | metagenome | biome: human; feature: gut; material: faeces | place: Denmark | collected 2013-09
GGATGTATCTGGAATAACAAAAACACAAACCCTCTCAGTCATCGCTGCGCGATGCCAGCAACTCCCCCTTTTGGCTTCGCCATCTTCCCCCGGCCGGGGGAAGTCGGTCCCGAAAGGGGGAGCCTTTAGCGTTTGAGCGCAAGATATCTAGGCTCCCCCCTTCGGGGGAGCTGGATGCGAACGGAATGAGCAGACTGAGAGGGTTAATTTTGTTTTTGTGCACAAAATGTTGCGCAGGGAGCCTTTTCCCCTTGACAAGCGGGCAAATGTTTCGTACTATAATTAGTAGTATGGAATAAAAGACGCTGGATGCAGGTCGTCCCGTGAACCCCGAGTTCTTTCAGGCATGTGATGCCTGTTTATTATAAGACAGAACCGTAGAGAGAAAAGCTGCAGTCTGCCCGCACGGTGCTCCCACCGCGCGTGTGGTTCTGCTGTCACTTTTTGGATTGAAAGCTCACTTATAGACCCGTTTGAAGCCTACACCTGCCGTGCAGCGTCTCCTGCTTATGATTCAAGACCTGAATTTTAACAAAGGAGAGTGAAACGCGATGACCGCGATTGGAGTGATCGTGGCCCTGATCGCTGCTGTGATCGGCGTTGGTGCGGGCTATTTTATTGGCTATAACAACCGTAAAAAGACCGCCGAAGCCCAGATCGGCAGCGCAGAGGCCGAAGCGACCCGCCTGGTGAACGAGGCGATCAAGACCGCTGAACAGAAGCGCAAGGAAGCGGTTCTGGAAGCAAAGGACGAGGCCTTCAAGCTGAAGGCGGAGGTGGACGCCCAGAAGGCGGAAGCCGACAAGGAGATCAAGCAGCGCCGTGCGGAGATCAGCCGTCAGGAGAACCGCATCGACCAGAAGGAAACGGCGCTGGACCGCAAGACCGAAGCGCTGGAGAAAAAGGAAGAAGAACTGAAGAAGCGCTCGGCCGAAGCCGAGGAGCGCCTGGCCGAGATCGACGCCCTGCGCGCCAAGGAGCTGGAGCGTCTGGAAACGCTGGCCGGTCTGAGCCAGGAGGACGCCCGCGAAGTGCTGCTGCACAAGGTGGACGAGGAGCTCACCCACGAAAAGGCTGTGCGCGTCGCCGCCTACGAGACCGACCTGAAGGAGAACTGCGACAACATTGCCCGCAACCTGATCGGTCAGGCCGTCAGCCGCTGCGCTGCCGACCACTGCAGCGAGACCACCGTCAGCGTGGTGCCGCTGCCCAGCGATGAAATGAAGGGCCGCATCATCGGCCGCGAGGGCCGCAACATCCGCGCGCTGGAGACTGCTACCGGTGTGGACCTGATCATCGACGATACCCCGGAGGCCATCACCCTGTCCTCCTTCGACCAGACCCGCCGCGAAGTGGCCCGCATGACCCTGGAACGCCTGATCGGCGACGGCCGTATCCACCCCGCCCGCATCGAGGAGACGGTGGAGAAGTGCCGCCACGAGCTGGAGCTGCAGATGAAGCGCGAGGGCGAGCGCGCGGTGATGGAGCTGGGCATCCACGGCCTGCACCCGGACCTGATCAAGCTGATCGGCCGGTTGAAGTACCGCACCAGCTTCGGCCAGAACGCCCTGACCCACAGCATGGAAGTGGCCTGGCTGGCCGGCCTGCTGGCAGGCGAGATGGGCGTGAACGTCACGCTGGCACGCCGCGCCGGTCTGCTGCATGACATCGGCAAGGCACTGGACCACGAGATCGAGGGCAGCCATGTCCAGATCGGTGTGGACATCTGCCGCAAGTACAAAGAGAACACCCAGATCATCCACGCCATTGAGGCCCACCACGGCGATGTGGAGCCCAAGACCCCGCTGGCCTTCATCATTCAGGCGGCCGATGCCATCAGCGCCGCACGCCCGGGTGCCCGCCGCGAGAACGTGGAAAGCTACGTCAAGCGTCTGGAAAATCTGGAAGAAATTTCTTCCAGCTTCGAGGGCGTGGAGCAGGCCTTTGCCGTGCAGGCAGGCCGCGAAGTGCGCATCATGGTCAAGCCCGATGTCATCAGCGACGATCAGGTCATCCTGCTGGCACGCTCCATCGCAAAGAAGATCGAGGACACGCTGGATTACCCCGGCCAGATCAAGGTCAACGTCATCCGCGAGAGCCGCGCCGTCGAATACGCGAAATAAGATTTTGGCATCAGAGGGCCGCCGCACAGGAATGTGCGGCGGCCCTTTTTAGCAGGCGCGCCCTCTCCGCCTGCTCCCGTTGGTCGCATCCACATCTCCCTTTGGGAGAGCTGCTGAGCGCAGCGAAGCTGAGAGGGCGTTCCTGCACAGCGAATTTTTCTTATTCATAAATACTTGTAATTCCCTGTCGAAAAGGGTATCATGGAGAAAACGCACCGAAAGGAGACGGATCTACATGAAACACGCAAAGAGATTTCTGGCCGCGCTGCTGGCAGGGGTGCTGGCGCTGGCGGCGTTCACCGGCTGCAGCGGACTGCTGAACTTTGCCACGGTACAGGTCAACACGGAGGAAGCTCAGGCCCTGATGAAGCAGGTCAGCCCGGCTTTGCAGTACGACACCCAGCTGGAATACGCCGCCGAGCGCATCGCCCAGTGGATGACCGAGGAAGTGACCAACCTGACCACTGCGGACGGGCAGCTGGTCCGCAAGGTGCAGCTGGACCCGGGCACCGGCAACATGAACCCGGGCATCAGCGTCAACGAATTCATCTCCGACTCCACCAATGGGTCGCTCTATCTCTCGTCGAACGTGAAGATCGCCCTGACCATGGACAACAGCGGCAACCCGTACTATGACCCGGGCCGCCTGTATGCACCGGCAGCACAGGACGCCGTGGAGGCCCTGCGCAGCGAGGCCGAAGGCTGCAGCAGGATGGGCGCGGTGTTCATTGAATACAGCGGCGGGACCTATGTGGTGGCGCTGTTCCTGTAACAAAAACAAAGGCTCAGCTCCCTTCCGATGCGCGGCGTCGGGAGGGAGTTTTTCTGTGCGCAGAAAGCGGACAAAATGGGCGAAACAGTACGACTTATGCATAAAATGCAAAAATATACAGGTGAAATTTCTTCAACTGTTTTCCTGAAAAACACAAAAAACTCATGTTTCAGTAAAAGTGTGCGCTGCACGGGAACAGGAAGCCTTTAAAACTGCACAAAAATCGAAAGCAATTTTTGGATGACCATTGGTCAAACCACAGAAAAGCGGTCGGAAGCCTTTCTTTTTTGGGCGGAACAGCGTATAATGCGGGTATCGCACAAAGGTGTGCCAAGCCCCGGAGGAGGGGCGAAACCCTTTGTGCATTTTTCAGTTCCTGCCGCTTCAGTTTGTTAAAGCAGCAGAGTAAGAGAGAGAGGGAAAGATTATGAAATTCGATCGTCGTATTTCTCGCCGCAGCTTCCTGGCTGCTGCAGGCGTATCGGCTGCTGCACTGGCTCTGACTGCCTGCGGCGGCTCCTCCAGCACCGCCGCTTCCGGCTCCACTGCATCTTCCGGTGCAGCTGCCGGTTCCGCTGAGGGCGGCGTGCTGAACATCATGCTGGAGACCGAAGTCCAGTCTCTGGACCCCCAGCTGGCTACCGATGGTACTTCCTTCGAGGTCATCGCTGATTACACCGACGGCCTGATGCAGATGGACGAGAACGGTGCAGCTGTGGAGGCTCTGGCAGAGAGCTATGAGCTGAGCGAGGACGGCAAGACCTACACCTTCCACCTGAAGGATGCAAAGTGGTCCAACGGCGATGCCGTTACCGCAGCCGACTTCGTCTTCGGCTGGCAGCGTGCGGTTGACCCCGCAAACGCTTCCGAGTATTCCTACATGCTGAGCGATATCGGTCAGGTGGTCAACGCCGCCGAGATCATTGCAGGCGACAAGCCCGTTACCGATCTGGGAGTTACCGCTGTGGACGACAAGACCCTGAAGGTGGAGCTGAATGTTCCGGTCAGCTACTTCCTGAGCCTGATGTACTTCCCCACCTTCTACCCCATGAACCAGAAGTTCTTTGAGAGCTGCGGCGATACCTACGGCACCAGCGCAGATACCGTGCTGTCCAACGGTGCATTCGTGCTGACCAGCTATGAGCCGGCTGCCACCGCTTTTGAGCTGGTGAAGAACGCCGACTACTACGATGCCGACCGCATTGCTCTGGACGGCCTGAACTATCAGGTCATCAAGGACAGCCAGCAGGCTCTGATGAGCTATCAGAACGGTGATCTGGATATCACTCTGCTGAACGGCGAGCAGGTCGAGCAGGTCAAGGATGACCCCGAGTTCACCAGCGTGGGTGCCGGCTACCTGTGGTACATCAGCCCCAACATCGACGCTGTGCCGGAGCTGGCAAACCTGAACCTGCGCCGCGCCATCACCTTTGCACTGAATCGTGATTCCATCACCAATGACGTGCTGAAGGACGGTTCTTCTCCCGCCTACACCGCAGTGCCCGCACAGTTCGCCACCGGCCCCGACGGCAGCGATTTCAGCGCCGACCAGACCAAGTTTGCAGAGTTCTGCGCATACGATCCCGATAAGGCTGCAGAGTACTATGAGCAGGCCAAGGCCGAGCTGGGCAAGGATTCCTTCTCCTTCACCATGATCGTCGATGCCGACGATGCTCCCCAGAAGGTCGCTCAGGTCGTTCAGGAGCAGCTGCAGACCACCCTGCCCGGCTTTACTCTGGAGCTGAAGGTGGAGCCCAAGAAGCAGCGCGTGCAGGATCTGCAGGACGGCACCTTTGAGCTGGGTCTGACCCGCTGGGGCCCCGACTACGCCGATCCCATGACCTATCTGGGCATGTGGGTCACCGGCAACTCCAACAACTATGGTCTGTGGAGCGATGCTGACTACGATGCCATCATCGCAGAGTGCACCACCGGCGATCTGTGCACCGATCCCGAAGGCCGCTGGGAGGCAATGTATGACGCTGAGTCCATCGTTCTGGAGCAGGCAGTCATCTTCCCGCTGTACGGTCAGTGCAATGCCGAGATGATCTCCTCCGCCGTTACCGGCATCGAGCATCACCCCTGCGCTCTGAACCGTGTTTACAAGAACACCACCAAGAACGCCTAAGTCTGACGTAAGATAAAAATGCCGCACAGTGGCAGCGTGATTGCCGCTGTGCGACTTTTTGGCTTTTACACTGTCCACGTCCGGCGCACGGATGACCGCGGCAGAAAAAGCCGCCCTGTCTTGAGCAGGGAGAAGAAGAAACTTTAAGGGGGTCTACCCAACGTGAAAAAATACACGCTCAAGCGTATTATCACTTCGTTGTTTACGCTGCTGGCCATCCTGCTGGTGTTGTTCATCCTCATGCAGCTGATGCCCGGCTCGCCCTTCAACGATGAAAAGCTGACCGCAGACATGCGCGCAGCTCTGTACGCAAAGTATGGTCTGGATCAGCCCATCTATGTGCAGTTCTTCCGCTATGTGGCCAACATGCTGCGCGGCGATTTCGGCGTCAGCTACAACATCTCCAAAAATACGCCCATCTCCCAGCTGATCCAGTCCCGTCTGCCCATCTCCATCCGTGTGGGCGGCATGGCGGTCACGCTGGGTGCCGTGGTGGGCCTTGTCCTCGGCATCATCGCAGCCCTCAAGCGCGACACCATCTTTGACACCCTGGCCACCATCATTTCGGTCATCGGTGTGTCGGTGCCGTCTTACGTCATTGCACTGGCCCTGAGCTATACCTTTGGCTTCAAGCTCAAGTGGTTCCCCATGCTGTTCTCTGCAAAGGACGTGTTCGGCTCCAGCGTGCTGCCCAGCATCTCGCTTTCCATGTTCACCATGGCATCCATTGCCCGCTTTACCCGCAGTGAGATGATCGAAGTGCTGGATTCCGACTACATGCTGCTGGCTGAGAGCAAGGGCATTTCCGGCCCGGCGCTGATCTTCCGCCACGCTCTGCGCAACGCCCTGATCCCCATCATCACGGTCCTGGCTCCGCTGATCGTTGATCTGATGACCGGTTCTCTGGTGGTGGAGAAGATCTTCGCCATCCCCGGCGTGGGCAGCCTGCTGGTGACCGCCATCCAGTCCAACGACTACAACGTGGTCATCAGCCTGAGCTTCATCTACAGCGCCATGTACATTGGCATCATGCTGGTCGTTGACCTGCTGTACGGCATCATCGACCCGCGCATCCGCTTGGCAAAGGGGGACGACTGATATGGCAGAAAAAGCGATTCACCTGGGCGGCGAAGCCACGGCTGATGCCATCGTCAGCGCAGTGGATACCATGTATTCCGAGCATACCTTCAACGAGAAGGACTTTGTGCTCAAGCATAACGACGCAGAGATCGCAATGGACTCGAACTTTGCCGCACAGAGCTTCTGGAAGGATGTGCGGGTGCGCTTCTTCCGCAAAAAGAGCGCGGTGCTCGGCCTGATCCTCGTTGTCTTTATCGTGCTGCTGGCGGCATTTGGCCCCGGCATGAACGAGTATACCTACTCCGGTCAGGAGCTGAGCCAGAAAAACTTTGCGCCCCGCGTGCAGGTGCTGGAAAACTTCGGCATCTTCAACGGTGACGAGAAAATGAGCACCACCACCGGTTCCAAGACGGTCAATGCCTATGTGGAAAAGGGCAAGGAGGATGTCTACTACTGGTTCGGCAGCGACACCTATGGCCGCGATATCTGGACCCGCACCTGGGAGGGTGCCCGCGTGTCCCTGATCATCGCGGTTGCCGCCGCCATCATCGATATGGTCATCGGCATGAGCTACGGCCTGATCTCCGGCTACTTTGGCGGCAAGGTGGATATGATGATGCAGCGTTTTCTGGAAGTTGCCAACGGCATCCCCCGTCTGGTGATCGTCACGCTGCTTCTGCTGGTGCTCAAGCCCGGCATGATCACCATTATCTTTGCCCTGATGCTCACCGAGTGGGTGGGCATGAGCCGCATTGCCCGCGCTGAGATGCTCAAGCTGAAGGATCAGGAGTTCGTGTTGGCCTCCCGCACGCTGGGCGCAGGCAGCTTCTTCATCATCTTCAAGGAAGTGCTGCCCAACATCATCGGACCCATCATCACGCAGGTCATGTTCAGCATCCCCACCGCAATTTTCACCGAGGCATTCCTGTCCTTTGTGGGTCTGGGCATCCCGGTGCCGCAGTGCTCGCTGGGTTCTCTGATCAGCGAGCTGTACAACAGCTTTACCACCCATCCTTATCAGATCATCCCGCCGATGGTGGTCATGAGTCTGCTGATGATGAGCTTCAACCTCGTGGCCGACGGCCTGCGCGAGGCGCTGGACCCCAAGATGAAGAGTATGTAAGGAGGAACACCCCATGCCTGAAAACAAAAAAGAACAGGTCTTGTCGGTGCGAGACCTTGATATCACCTTTAAGACCACCGCAGGCCCGGTGCACGCCATCCGCGGCGTGAACATCGACCTGTACAAGGGCGAAACGGTGGCGCTGGTGGGCGAATCTGGCTCCGGCAAGTCCGTTACCATGAAGGCCGCCATGGGCATTCTGGCACAGAACGCCATTGTGAACAGCGGCTCCATCCAGTTCAGCTACCATCACGCCGACGGCAGCCCCGAGACGGTGGACCTGCTGCAGAAGGACAAAAAGTGGATCCGCCGCCACATCAACGGCAAGCGCATCGCCATGGTGTTTCAGGATCCCATGACCAGCCTTGACCCCACCATGCCCATCGGCAAGCAGATCATGGAGGGCATGCTGTGGCACTACAAGATGCCCAAGGATGCCGCCTACAAAAAGGCTGTGCAGCTGCTGGAAGAGGTGGGCATCACCGATGCCGAAAAGCGCATGAAGAGCTACCCGCACCAGCTGTCCGGCGGTATGCGCCAGCGCGTGGTCATTGCCATTGCACTGGCCTGCGACCCCGACCTGCTGATCTGTGACGAGCCCACCACGGCACTGGATGTGACCATTCAGGCCAAAATTCTGGAGCTGATCCGCAGCATCCAGCGTGAGCGCGGCATCTCTGTCATTTACATCACCCACGATCTGGGCGTTGTGGCAAAGGTGGCCGATTATGTGGACGTGATGTACGCAGGCAAGATCGTGGAGACCGGCACCATCGATGAGATCTTCTACGAGCCGCGCCACCCCTACACATGGGGCCTGCTTTCCGCCATGCCCGATCTGGACACCGCAGACGACCGTCTGTACACCATTCCGGGTTCGCCGCCGAACCTGCTGCATGAGAAGCAGGGCGATGCCTTTGCGCCGCGCAACCACTTTGCCCTGAACATCGACGACGAAGTGGACCCGCCCATGTTCAAGATCAGCGACACCCACTATGCAGCTACATGGCTGCTGGACCCCCGCGCACCCAAGGTGGACATGCCGCCTGAGCTTGCTCAGCGCATTGCCCGCATGCGTGCCGAGGCAGAAAAGATCAAGGAGGCGGAATAAATGGCAGGACAGAATGCTGCTCCGCTGCTGAAGGTCGAGGGCCTGAAGCAGTATTTCCGCGTGAGCAAGAGCTATACCGTCAAGGCTGTGGACAATGTCAGCTTTGAGATCTATCCCGGCGAGACCTATGGTCTGGTGGGCGAGTCCGGTTCCGGCAAGTCCACCATCGGCCGCAGCGTCATCCGCCTGTATGACCCCACTGCCGGAAAAATCACCTTTGATGGGCATGATATCAGCGGCAGGCTGAGCCGCGTGCAGAACGATACGCTGCGCACCCAGATGCAGATGATCTTTCAGGACCCCATGGCGTCCCTGAACCCCCGCAAAAAGGTGGAGGATATCATCGGTGAGGGTCTGGACATCCACCACATGTACAAGACCCGCGAAGAGCGCCGCGAAAAGGTGGAGAAAATTCTGGCCAAGGTGGGCCTTGCGCCCGAACATGCCGAGCGCTATCCCCACCAGTTCTCTGGCGGCCAGCGCCAGCGCGTGGGCATTGCCCGCGCCCTCATCATGAACCCCAAGCTCATCATCGCAGATGAGTGCATCTCGGCGCTGGACGTGTCCATTCAGGCGCAGGTGGTCAACCTGATGAAGGATATCCAGCAGGAGACCGGCACGGCCTACCTGTTCATTGCGCATGACCTTTCCATGGTCAAGTACATCTCGGACCGCATCGGCGTGCTGCATCTGGGCCACCTGCTGGAGACGGGTACGACCGAAGAGATCTTCGAGAATCCCATCCACCCCTACACCCGCAGCCTGCTGTCGGCCATCCCGCTGCCGAACCCGGTGGTGGAAAAACGCCGTGTGGCTGAGACCTACGACTACGCATCTTCCGGCATCGACTACAATAAGGGCACCGATCACCATGTGAGCGGCAGCCACTATGTCAAGTGCACCGACGAAGAGTTTGCAAAATGGTGTAAATGATAGTAAACAAAGAAGGAGCGTTCCCGCGTGGAAACGCTCCTTCTTTGTTTTATTATAATTACGCAGAAAGGAATGGAATGCAGGAGATTCAGCAGTTATCGTAGCGGGCAAGGTTGCGGTTGCGGCGTTCGATAAAGTAGTACAGGGCTTTGCTCCGGCTGAAAAAGGCAAAGCGCATTTTATTGTAGAAGGACAAAATGGAACGGCTCTTTTGGTAGGCATGGCGGATGAGCTGATCCGATTCAGGGTCTAAGGCAGAACGATAGAGGATCGGGTAATCATTCAGGGCCATATCCACAAAATAGGCATCGTTTTCCAGCATGTCGGGGTACCGCTTTTCAAGAAACAGATAACGCTCTGTGACCATCGCAAGCCTGTCCTGAAAGAACTTTATACAGTCTGTATGGAGAGTGCTGCCATCGCGCTGATAATAGTAATACAGGGGTTCGTCCGAGTACACGATCTGCCCTGCGTCGAACAGGATCTTGTATGCAATGCCAAGATCTTCCATAACGCGACCGACCGGAAACCGGATGGTGTCAAACAGTTCCCGTTTGCATAATTTATTCCATGCATAACATGCGTAGGTATCCTCCGTAAAAAGCTCCCGGATGGCATCAGCACCTTGAAAGAGCGTAACGTTTCGGGAAGAAAGCGGAGCAGGGACCTCCGGCGCGTCAGCATAGACGAGTTTCCAATGGACGGCAGAAATATCAGTGTGGTACTCATGGAGCAGATCATAAAGGGTCTCGATGAAATTTTCTGCAATGTAATCATCGCTGTCAACAAAGGAGATGTACGCACCGGATGCCGCATCCAGTCCCACATTCCGGGCATCGGATAGGCCACCGTTTTTCTTATGGATGACCCTGATGCGTGCGTCCCGCTGTGCCCATGCATCACAGAGTGCAGGGCAGTTATCGGGAGAACCATCATCGACCAGGATCACCTCAAGGTTCGGATATGTCTGGGCCAGAATGCTGGCGACACACCGGTCCAAATAGGGCTCTACTTTATATACCGGAACAATGACGGACACGAGTTCGTTATTTGTATTCTGCATGATATCCTCCTCCAAGCTGGTTTAATCATATCATGGGAGCAGGGATTCCGCAATGAGAACTTTATAAGTTTTGGGTTCAAGCGGTTATGAGAACGTCGCTAATTTTGAAATCCCGTTTTTCTTGTGAAATCTTGTGACTGTCTGATAATTCCATGAAAGTGCCTTTGTGTACTTTGATGTAACTTTTGGTGGCTTTTTGTCTCTAAAACGGCTCTTTGTACCCAGAACCGTACCCAAGAATTTTTGGGTACGAAACTCGACACTTACTGTTACTATTTTGGATTTACATGGCTCACTTTCTAAAATTGAAGGTGAGCTTTTTCTTTTGCAGAAATCGGGAAGGAGGTTTTCCACATGAACACACCCATACCGAACGCTGCCCGCATCCTCGGACAGACGGGTGTCCTGCGTGCTGACGACGGCGGCAGGCGCAGGATCGGCCGCTGCGGTTACAGCCTTTTTGTCAAGGCCGGTATGGATGGTGAGCAGTGCCATTACCAGCAGCACCAAAGCGCAGCCCAGCAGGCGGATATCCACATAACATTTCCGATCGTACATTCTGAAACGCTCCTTTTCCATTTTTGCCCTGCCCGGCGGACACGTTTCCGCTGCGGCGGGCCGACTGATGTTTCCTGTCCTTTGCTGCGGACCCCCTCTATCTGTCCGCAGCAGAACAACAAAATGCAAAAAGCCCAGAGCGATACCGCTCCAGGCTCCGTTGTCTGTATGTACACATCATCTTATAATGTCCGGGGCGGATATTGTCAAGGGAAGTGAACGGGGTTCATCTCTAGGTGCCCACCGATTCATCTTGTTTGGTGTTTTGCATCCACCGCACCAGCGCTTCGGCGTCCTGTTTGCCTTTGGCGTACATTTTTTCAAGGCAGGCGCGGTTCTTGGTCAGGGTGGACATTCCCTCGGTGCTGTCCGGGGCGATGATGCAGACAAGGCCCTGTCGCTCCAGCTCCCGCGCCCGCTGGACAGCCGTGTTGTACCGCCATGCCCGGCGGCGCAGCCCCTCGGCTGCAGCGGGGTAATGCGACTGCAGCAGGTGTGCCAGATGCTTGTCCCGGGCATCACTACTCACCAGCCCGATGGGCTTGGTCAGGATGAGAGCCACCCGGTCGCAGCCGTGGGCAAAGGCCCATTCCAGCGGGACGGGGTCGGCCAGGCCGCCATCAAAATAAGGCACGCCGTCGATGACGCAGGGCTGGTCGATGACCGGGATGCAGCAGGACGCCATGAGGACGCGGTAGTCGTCCGGGTGGAGGTCTGCCTTGGTGAAATACTGCGCCTCG